>Ga0208950_1000750_pt1 | contig 16117 bp, 15 predicted proteins | sample AOAMet_54_BLW_10_2_FD_188234 | JGI IMG/M metagenome (GOLD analysis project Ga0208950, IMG submission 188234) | Ammonia-oxidizing marine microbial communities from Monterey Bay, California, USA - CAN11_54_BLW_10 (SPAdes) | ecosystem: Environmental > Aquatic > Marine > Intertidal zone | place...
AGTTGCATTGATAGTTAATGCAGGAGTTTCATTTTTAAACTCATACACACCCCAATCAGCATCAGTTCCACCAGTATCTTTAATACTTGTAATTGTATGAGTACTTGACCCATATACGATTGTATCTCCATCAGCCCAAGACCTTAGTAGTATTTGTTTTATACCACCTGTTGCTTGTAAGTCTGTGCAGTCAATCGCTAAACCTGTATCTATTGCCATTTTTTTATTTTTTTATTAGTTATTTAAAAGTAATTAAGAGGAGGTTTTTACACCCCCTCTATTATTACATTATTATTATTATGCCCCAAGTCCCCATTGAACAAGAGAAGAATACAAGTACTGTACACCTAACTTGAAGTAACCTCTAAAGAACATTTTTTCTTCTAAATCATCATAAAATACTTTGAAAGAACCTTCAGGGTCTGTTACATCAGAACCGATAATCAAGTTGTCTACTGCACAGTAACACATTCCTTGAGTATTGTCAGCACCTGCTGCAGTTTGGAATACATCAGGATTAGTATCTGTTAAGATAGTGTCCCACTCATACATTGCTACAACCTCAACACCTCTAAACATTACTCTACGCATACCATCTACTTGGTTTACTACTGCTAAATCAGCACCTGTACCTTCTAGGTTTGCTAAGTAAGCATTGAATATTTTAGGAGTTACAAACATTTTCTTGTCTGCAGGTGCTACTTGTTGTAACGCTGCAGGTGCGCCATCATAAATAGTTCTTAACATTGTAAGTGCTTCTGCTGCTGTTGGTGCTGTAATTGAAGCAAAAGTAACCTCAGTTACAGGCTCTGCTTTCATTAACTCCATCCAACCATCAAATGCTGTATAACCTGCTACTGCACCTGCTACATCACCACCCCACGCTAATCTTACTACATCTTGTGCGATACCTTTTACTGCTCTGTTTACGATTGCATCTGCTAATTGAGTTCCCTCAATGTTCATTACATCTGCACCACTTCTGTAAGATTCTTCAATGAAAGTTCCGAAAAACTCATCAGTACATTGCTCTAAAGCAACTCTACATCTACCTGCAGTAATTACTTTATCATCAATATTAAATTGAGTTGCACCACTTGTTGCAGAACAACCTGAGTAAGACTCAACAATTTTAGTTAAAGATGCTGCAGTATATACATTCATCTTGTGCTTAACATTAGGAATTACTCTATAGTTACGCATTAAATCTTCACTTCTGAATACAGGCTCGTAAAAGATTTCGTTTAAGTTCGCACCTCCGTAAGTTGCTGCGATACTATTATTTGCTACATTTGCCATTTTTTTCTATTTTTTTAGTTATTAAATTTACTTCTAATTCTTGATGCTAATACATTGTAAAAATCTGCATTTGCATCTACTTTTTTGTTTTCAACTATTGCAGGGTCGCTATCAGTATTTAACTCAGTACCTTTAGCATCTGCCTTGTTGATTTTTGCGTTTAAACCTTCTACCTCTACAGTTAAAGTTTCGTTAGTTCCTTTTTCAGTAGCCAACTCACCTTCTAGTAAAGATATTTTGTTTGATAATTCTATGTTCTTAGCCTCAAATGCAGAAATCTTATTTGTAATTTCTTCATTATCTCCTAAATTCACAGTTATCGTAGTTTGTTCAACAACATCTTCAGAAACTTTTACCTCACCTTTTACAGAAGTAACAATTTCCTCAACTTTGCTATTAAACCATTCTTTTAACTCGTTAGTCATTTTTTTGTTATTTATATTAATACTTAATTTATTCTTAATTTCTTCTTGTGTGATGTTCTTAAACTTAGAAACATCATACTTAGCAGCCACCTTAATAGAATCAGAGATAGTGTCAATAAATCTTAGTTTATATGCTTCTTCAGCATTTAACCAAGTTTCTTCATCCATCATCTGAGCAACAGCATCATAAGATAATCCTGTCTTTTTTACATAAATGTCTGTTAGTTCACTTGTAATCTTCTCAAGAGTTTCAGCAGTTTTACGCATATCCTTAGCCTCACCACTAGCACCTCCCCAAGCGTTATGAATCATAAATAAAGAGTTTTCAGCCATAACCACCTCATCTGCACCAAGAGCAATGATAGTAGCAATACTTGCTGCTATACCCTCAATATAAACTGTAGTTTTAGATTCTCTTCTTTTGATTACATTATACATAGCCATACCATCAAATACATCACCACCTAAAGAGTTGATGCGTAAGTTGATTGGCATATCTTTTAATCCTTTGATTTCTGAAATAAAATCTTGTGCAGTTACACCATAAGTTCCTATCTCATCAAAGATATATATATCAGCAGAGTTATCTGCTTTGTTTTGAATGTTATACCATTTTTCGTTCATAGTGGCAAAAATATAAGTAAATGATTTTAATCTTACCTAATTTTCGTACAAAACTTTTAGTATGTGATATTGTTAGATGGTATAGACTTCTTTCTCTCCTTATATACTATATTCTGAGCCATACTCTCACTTATATTGTATTTAATAGATAAGTCCATCCAAGTGTGAGTTCTACTACCTTGATTACCTACTAGCATCTTATCAAAGTCAGCAATAATCATATAGTTCCTAATTCTTTTAGGCTCAATTATACCTTCCTCTACAAGATGTTTGATAATATCTTTACAGGTTGGACTTAATCCAAACTTCTTTTCTAGCACTTTACCTTCAAGTTCAATGAAGTCAAAGACTACATCTACCTTATTTTGTCTTATTTTTTTTTCTGACATTTTTCTTTTTAGGTGTTTGCTCAACTTCAATCCATTCATCTACCATCATCTCCCAAAACTTACAAACTGCTGCTCTACAAGAGGTGCAATTCATATCTTGCTTGTTAGATGGGAATAATAAATGCCATTCAGCAAACATTAAACTTAATGATTCAGCGTGATGGCTTGGGAAGTTTCTTTTATAATTTGTGTTTCTAACAACACAATCAGTCATCATACTTCTTTTGTTTTTGCTGTAATTAGCAGCGATTTCTTTAAAATTCATATGTAAAGTTTTACCATTTGTTTTCAGGACATTTACCAAAAAACTCTTTTGTTAATGATGTTTTAGCATCTAGGAAACACTTACATTTAGCACATCTTGAGCCTTTGCTTATTTTAGGTTTCTTTAGTAACATAAAGTTTCGGTAAAAACTACAACTTTTACACACTTCTAATCTTTCTAACTTGGTTTTCTTATCAACAAACATTTGTTTATTTCTTTGATTATTAAATTGTTGCCTGAGATTGTATCACGCTAACTGTATTCTGACTACTTGTAATGTCTGCCTCTACTACTACTACTTTACTTGCACCTCCCATTGCACCCATCATTTGATTCTGACCTAGTGCATTGAATTGTTGTTGGCTAAATGAAGGTTGATTAAGTAATCCACCATCTGCAAACTTAACACCACCTCCTGCAGCGTTCATTGCTGATAATTGACCTCTAAACATTGATGTACTTCTTTTATTGATAACAGCCTCACCTCCTTCTAACTCAACTACTCTACCACCTACTGCAAACTTCTCCCCTCCTTGTGCGTGTGATTTTCCATTAACCATCCCACCTTTAGCAAATTCTTCTACCATTCCACCTAAAGCGAATTTCTGAGATGCTATTACGGCAATCTGTGCTGCAGTCATTGCTGCAATAAATGGAGAGAAAGCAAAAGAGAGTACCCCTGTCTGTCCCATTACTGTTGTCATTGCTAAAGCACCATTAATTATTGCCTGAGCAATATCTAGTCTTTTCTTCTTTTCAAATGCCTTTCTCTGTATAGCCTCTACTCCTTCCTCGTATTCTTCTTCTGTTATAAGCCCTGCATCTTTTCTTTCTTCAAGTTTTTTAGTTTCTCTGTCTGTTTGATTACTTAGATTGTCAGCCATTATAGTAAAGATAGCATCAGAAGCAGCCTTCATTACTGCAAGTTTTTGGCTTGAAATTTCTTTTTGCTTCTCTAATTCTTCTTCCGTAAGTTGAGTTTGTGTATCGTGTTCAACTTTCATTTGTTGCATTATCAAATCGTGCTTCCTTTTTTCTAATTCTTCTTTTTGCTCAATAGATAAACTTTCATCTTTTAGTAAATTGTCTATTAAGTCAATCTTAAATTCTAATAATTTTTTTGCTTGGTCTTTCTCTTTTTCTGTACCATTATAAACATCTTCTAGTAAACTATCCCAATAATCATCAGAAACCTCTTCTAAAAATTTTGTAGTATCTTCAAAATCTTGTTTTTTTCTTGCTTCTTCTTCTTTTTCTAACTCAGCAAGTTTATTTATTTCTGTTTCTTTAAGTTTTATCCTTGAATTTAATATATCTTTTTCAATTTCAAGAGTTCCTTCCTTGTGTTTAGTTAAAATGTTTTTCATTTCCACTTGATGTTCCAACTCAAGTTTTTCTAGTCTTTCATCTAGTTGTTCTTTTGATATTACACTATTGAGGAAATTATTTTTCTCATCTAAAACTTTTCTAGCGTACTTATCTTCTGATGCCTTCTTATCATCATCAAGTGCTTTTTGTAAAGAATGTGCCCTAATTTGACCATTATTCAGTTGGATTTCAAGTAACTTATCCTCCAACTTCATTAGTTCTTCCTGCTGCTTTTTGATTAAATCTTTATAGTAAATATTTGCCTTATCACCTTCTGTTGTTTGTTTTAGTAATGCTTTATTTGTTTTTATCGCAACCTCCCAATTATCAATAGCCTGTTTTTGTAACGCCTCATCCAATTTACCCTGCTTAATTGTTTTCGCTAATTTCTTGTCATTAAAATCGCTAAATTCTTTTTCTTTTCTTTCTGTCTTTTTTAATGATTCTAAATACTCATCATTTGATTCGGTAGCCTCATCAGTAGCATCTGCAGTAAAAAACCATTTTTCAGCAAGTGTTGTTAGAACTACTACTAACGCCCCAATACCTGTACTTACCAAAAGTGATTTTACTGCTATTTTTGCAGAACGCAATGAAACTGTAAGTGCTTTAACTCCATTTCTTGCTAATACCAAAGACCTCATAAATGCACCATTCATAGTTGTTGCACCTAAACTTGCTGCAGTAAATAGTTTGAATGAAGTTGTTGCTGCATATATCGCTATTTTTATTTTAACTATCCATTTTATTGCATTAACGATATTCCTAGTCCACTTAGCAATAGAGTCTGAGTTTTCTTCAACTCTATTAATTATACCTGCCAACCTATCAATCATACCCTGCAATCCCTTCCCTAAATCTGCAGTAAGTGTTATGGCTAATCCTTGTGTTGCAGATGCTAGTCTTTTAAAAGCACCCTCAAGTGTATTTCCAATAATACTTGCTGCTTCTTGAGCAGCATCTTCAGCGTTTCTTAATTCTTCTGTTAATTTTTCAACCCTTTTTCTACCCTTCACCATTACACTAAATGCAGCAACTTGTCTTATGTTAACAAGCCCATCTAATGTACTGTCACTAGCAGTTCCTAACTTTTCTAATGCTTTTGATAAATCAACAGAACTATTTACAGTAAATCCTAAAAATTGAGATAAGTCAGAAGAAGAATCCTTCATCTTTAAAAATATATTTCTCATAGATGTACCTGCAATAGAAGCCTCAATACCTGCATCTGTAAGCGTACCCATAATAGCAGCAGTATCTTCTAGTGGGATGTTCATACCTGCTGCAATAGGTGCTACCTTAGTCATAGATGTTTGCCACTTCTCAATATCTAATGCAGATGAATTAAATGATAAAGTCATAACATCAACAACTCTTGTAGTTTCACTAGCATCTAACCCAAACCCTCTAACTGCAGCACCTGCCACAACAGCAGCCCTACCTAAATCACTTCCTGTTGCTGTCGCTAATAATAATGTTGCCTCTTGTGCGTTTAATATTTCTCTTGTTGTAAACCCTAACTTAGCGTAATTAGTTTGTAATTCTGCAACTTGTGTGGCTGTAAAAAAAGTTTTTCTACCTAAATCTTGTGCAGTTTCTGAAAGTTTTTTAAAATCACTTTCACTTGCACCAGATATTGCTCTAACTTTAGCCATTTGAAATTCAAAAGCACTAAAAGTTTTTATTGCACCTGATACAACTTGTGCTATCTTTCTAAATGCAACAGTAGCACCAAAAATACCTGCAGCCATCTTACCAAAACTCTTGGTTGTTTTCCCTGCTTTCTTATCTAACTTATCTAATTGCTTATCACCTTGTACTACTACCTGTACTACTATCTTTTCTGTATTTGCCATATTAACTAACTTTTGCTTTTGTATTATTTTTAATTTTTTCTCTAATCATACTTGCTACATCTGCACCAATAGATGGTGCTAACTTGACTGCTACTTCTTTACTAAACTTATTTGCTACATATCCTGCAAAGTTTGTTCTTCTTACCTTGTTCCCTGCTTCATAAGTTATATAAGGCTGCCTCATATTATTATTTGGATATGTCTTATTACCATAATTCGCTTTTTGACCCTCCTTTTTCCCACTTGACAATCTATTTAATATTGCCATAGCAGAATTAATACCTCCTTTTATACTTCTCTGACCCATCCATCTTAATATGGTATTTAGATTAGGAACTTTAGCAAACTTAGGATTATTAACTGCTCTCCAATATGAAACTGATGATGTTATATTCAACACACTCATACCTCTCTTTATAACATTGTATTTTAAACTACTACTCAATCTTCCTGTAGCATTATGCTTTTGAAACTTTAATTCATCTTGCAGTTTCACTCTTAGTGTCTTGCCAACATCTGCTAAAGCCCTATTTGTATGTTTGAATTTAATCATCTGATAATGTATTACCTAAATTTCTTCTTAATGTTTTATGAGCATTGTTAAATTTATCTTGAACATATACAGGTGCTAAATACTCTTGCACTTCTGATATTTTTATTGAGTAAAGGTATTGTACAACTGCTGAGGTTGATTCAGTAGTATAATCAATTAGTACAATGTCATTTGTTGAAACTGCTGTAAACTCTGTAGTCATACTAGAACTATTATTAGGCATAGTAAATGAATCAAATGAATTTTGCACAACAGTTTCACCTGTCTTACTGTATGTAAATACAGTAAATTTACCCTCAACAGTTAGATAAGGACTTATCATTTCTATGGAATACTTCTTACCTACAGTTAATCCTGATAATTGCTGATAAATACCACATAAACTTATAACACCACCACTCTTATGACCTTTAAATTGGACATAAATATCAGCCGTAGAAGGTGCTTGTATAGTTGTATATGGTGCGTGTGGAGTATGGTATTTATACCAAATGTTTTGTGTTGAAGGGAATAATGTACTTACAACATCTAATTGTGGGTCAGAAACAGAAATTGCTTCTGCATCAGCAGCAGAATCTACATTACTTGTAATTAATGGATTCCCCATACTTATAAACTCACCTGTGTAGTTAGTTATTGAACAGAATATATCTAGCCCACTTTGCTGTGCTAAACCTCTACTTGTTATCTCTTGCTTATTATTCATATTTTATTATTATTAAGAAGGCAAGTCAAAGTCATCATCAGCGATAACATCCTGCCAATTATTAAGACCACCTGAACTATTAACCATAGGTGCATAGCCTGAAAAAGCAGTTTGTTGAGTGAATTGAATTAACTCTACTTTTGTAGATTCATTTTTGTTTGGCATAAAATCTATTATTTTATTTATCCTCCAATAAACACCATCAATATAAACTAATTTTGTAAAATCTAAATTAACAATGTCAGATATTTTAAGTGTTATATATGATGTTCTCATTCTAGGATTCTCCTTTAACATCTCAATAGAATCCTTATAATAAGTATCATATAATCCTTTTCCAACTACATATGATGAGTAAGTTTTATTAACATCATCATAATCTCTTACATAAACATTACCATAAGATAAAACAGGACTTGTGGTGCTGTCAGTATTAATCATTGTTGCTTGTGGGTATATATCTGAAAGAAGTCCTGATGACCCTGTAACTCCTGCAGAAACAACCTTAGTGGTGTTAGACCAAGTTTGTACTCTTGCTCTTTTACTATTTGTATTAGAAGGATTAGGAGAGTATTTATTCCAATACAATAATCTTGGCAAAAACTCATAACCCTTATTAGGTCTACCTTCAGCATTAGAAGATACATCTTCTGTCCACAAACAAGCAGAAAAAGCAGTATCATTGAAAGAAGAATTAGAACTAGAAAAGAATTGGGTTGTATCATAGTCTTTAGCATTATAAGTACCTGCAAAGAAAGGATTTTCAAATGTACTATCTCCCTTCTCAAATGTATCAGGAAGTATCTCTCTATAAGGAAACTCATCTTCTATTCCAAAAAAGTATCTCTCACCTCTAATTTTAACCTTAGCATCCTTACCATCACTCTTATATTTAAAAACCAAAGTTCTTTTTAAATCGTTTTCAAGCCACTTATCACTTATTTCTTTGCTTCTATCTAACTTATAAGTCCAATCTATAGCACGACCAAAAGGTTTGTAGAAACTATTAAAAGGCTCTATATTTACTGTTTTTGTACTTTCATCAGTAGTCATTTGAAGATTAAATGCGTGAGCAATACCCTTAACAAAATCTGTTTGCTTATAATCTTTATTCATTACTTTATCTAAATCATAAGTCTGACCATATTCTACTTTTTCAGGCTTAAGAGAAATATCAAATTCTCCTATTGTTGGAATAACATCAAAACTCCAATCACCATTTCCTTTCCAAGAGCCAACATTGTCATGAGGGTGAAATTCAGCAAAAAATGCTATTCTAATCCTATCACCTTTATTTAACCAATATTCCTCAAGATTAATACCACCACTTACATTCCAATCATAAGAATTAGTTGCATCTATTACATTACCTCCTCCACTAACACCACTAGCATTAGGACTTCCTTTAAAATTCTTTAGAGTAACATCTTGAACACTATCTATATTATTCCAACTGTTCTGCCCTGCTGTTTTTACTTGAATTACAAATCTTACTCTATTTATATATAATTCTGTTCTTCTACTACCATTACTCTGAACGTAATCAGCAGGTATTTGAGCCCCTGCCCCTGCACCAAGGTCTTGTAATAGATTACTCAATTCAGCAGAAAATCCTGATGCTTTTATCTTATAATACCCATATTCAGCAATTTCAAATCCCTCTGCACCACCAATATAAGTTATATCTGTAGATGCTGTTTCGCTTGATAGAGTAAAGTTAGTGTTTATTGTTCCAAAATCAACATTATGACTGCTATATTGTAAATCAAAAGAAGCAGCAGAACCAGTAGAATAAGCCCAATAACTTTCAATTTCAAATTCAGATAAAGCAACAGATGTATCAAAAGTTGCTTCTGCAGAATATTTAGAATATCTTTCATCAGGATTATTATATTTAAAATTAGGTAATAACCATACCAACTTCTTAAACATATCTGTGTTCATAAAATTTGAATTTATCTGATAGCCAACCCCATTAAATATCTTTTCTAATGTACTTTTAACAAATACTGATGGTCGCCAATCTGCAGATGGTAGAGGTGTTTCGTAAGAACTACCATCATTCCAAAAACCATAATAACCTACCTTTGTCGGACTTCCTGTACCACTATAATCATAAGCATTGTCTAGTAGTTGTATTGTTCTAGCCTTTCCACCTTCATTATAAACACCATAAGATGTTATTGGATATACTATTGGTGCATCTGAAGCAGAAGAAGCATCATCACAATCAGCGTGTTGCCAAGTAGCCATAATACTTGCTTTATTGTAAGTTAAGTTTTTACTATCATTACCCCAATCTATAGCATCCATATACTTATCTTGCAAAACTGCACCCCACCCTAAATTACTACCAAAAAACACACAATCATAATAAGATGGTGTTTCTGCATAACCACCTACTGCATTAACTTTAATAAGTCCAACTGTAGAATAAAGATTGTTTACCAAAATCCTACAACTCTTTTTGTCTGTTATTTTATTTTCAGAGATTGAATTTGGATTGTATAAATGTTTGAATATCTTATTATTATTTTTAGTAGCAGGAATTTTAAATGTCTTACTGTAATCACCTGTAGTTGAGGTTAAATCTTTAAAGTCTGATATTTGGAATGTCATTGCTAAAGGAAAATCAGAATGGTCAGTTATATCTAACTCACCAACTACACTATTGTCCCAATCAATAGCATTTGAAGCATCATACTTATAATCTAATATCTCTATTTTTACCGACATATTTTAATTTCTTTGTGTTATTACTTTATGTGCTAAAGTATATTCAATATTAAATTTAACTAAACCCTCTGCTTGATTAACAGTTTCAGCATCACTATTTGTAATAATTACAGGTATATATCCTTTGTCTGATGGTCTTAAGTATGGATTTCTTGCATAACCCATCTGAGTCGCTTCTGTGTCCATTTCTATCCATACATTAGGCGATAACAACATTTCCTCTAACCACTTAGCAACAGATTTATTTAATGGCTCAGTATATACGCTTTGCACTCTATCAGCATTTACATTTGAAACCTCTCTACCACCTTTATATATATCACCACCTCTCATTGTATCTGAAACATAAAAATCGTTATCAGGTATATTAAAAGGTGCGTTATTTGCATAACCTCGGTCATCTTGATACCAAGTTCTATCACCACTTTTTCTCTCTACGACATCTCTACTAATTGTCAGTCCTTCTACTACATCTCTTTTTGCAGTATAACTATCAATACCACCCATTGAATTTAACCAATGAAATCTAACAAAACCATAAGCATTTTTCTCATCTTCTCTATCTATCTCATACCAATTAGAAGCACCAAGTCTTTCATTTTCCCAACTGCTGCTAGACTGAGAATACCAAACACCCCTATAGTGAATACTGTATTTTTTAGTATTTGAAGTTATTGGTGATATTGATGTAGTGTATGGTCTTATTGCGTTTTGAGGTGCTTTAGCATTTGCATTTATAAAAGCAGGGCTTACATTCTGTACTAACATTCTGTTTTGATATTCTGCGAATTGAGTAGAAGTATTTGTGTTATTATTATCTAATATAGAATTGAAATCAGCCATAACAAAATTAGTTTCAGTCCCATCATAATCGTATGCAGTTCCATATAATTCAAGTAAGTTGTAATTCTCATTAGTAGAGTCAGGGTCTGATGCAGGAAAAGAACCTCTAACATACCATTGCAAAAACTCAGCCTCTTCATCCATTCTAACTGACTTATGGTACGCTACTTTATTTTCAGCAGTAGAGTAATACCAATTAGGGCATCTTGTTAAGAATCTCTTTGGGGATGTAGATGTATTACTGTACTCATTATGCATAAACTGTTGATTGTAATAAACAGTATCTTTCTCAAATTGATTTACTGAGTTTATAACTGTTACATAAGGTGTACTTGACTTGGTATTAGTAGCAGCAACTATCTGACCATTTCCATCTAAAACTTCAAAAGTTGCACTAACTCTTAACCTTCTAAATGTTCCATTCTCACTAACATTATAACTACTTATAGGATAGCCTGATGCAGCATTAGAACCAATAACATTATCTTGCATTGTTAATCCACCATTCATACCTCCATAAAAAGGGGATTGCCAAGTACCTTTATTTATAGGACATAAACTATAAGACAATTCATCTGAAACTAATTGACTTACATCTATTGTAAATCTATGACCACCTGCAACTGTTCCTGTTTTATATCTTCTGTTTGCTATATCTCTTGATTTTTTTACAGTTCCAATAGTTTTCCAATTAACACTATCTACACTTGTTTCAACTTTAAATATCACATTAACTAAATCACCTGAATTGACAGGCTCAGTACCTTCATTGTTTCCTGCATAAAACCATTGAATTTGATACCTTAGTTGGTCATTAACACTCTTTAAGTAGTTACTTCTATAACTATAACTCATTGTTGCTAAATTGGTATTATCCCAATTTAAAGGTACTATACCCCAACTTAAACTACCACTACCTCCATTTACACTTGCCATATCTTAATATATTTTATATTTTAAATTCAAATAACTCTTAACACTATCAATCTCAGAATCTGATAATACTCTGTTGTAAACTATAACCTCTTGTACATCACCATCTAAGTGCCTAGCATCATCTAAAGTACCAATATTGAATTTATCCTCATTAAATCGTAAACTAGGGTCAAGTGCACCATTAACATCTGTGTTTGTAGTAGAGTTAGTTGAGTCATAGTAATTCAAAGTAATTCTTTGCTGATTTTTAGTTAATACACCTATATGACTCTTACCTAAAATATCAATAGTATTTTGAGTTTCAATATCTATACCGATTTCTTGAGTAACTCTAGCGTAATAATGCTTATCAAAACATTCAATAGATATAGATACACCTAAACCATTAGAATAAGAAAAAACAGAAGAATCATGATTTTTTATATTACTTACCTCAAATATTGTAAAGTCTGCTGTAATAGGTGAGTTTGAATCAGAAATCATATCGCTAGATGTTCCATTGAAACTTAAATATGATTTATCATCTTGACCTCCATAACCATATCTTAATGGCTTATTTACTACTAAAGTTTGAGATAAATTATTGTTATTTCCTGATTGGTCAGCCCAAGTGCTTACTTTTTTTGTTGGTATGTCAAACCCTACACCACTATCTGATTTTAACCATATTGCTAAATCTGAAAAGTCAGTTGGGTATTTAGAAACAGGTCTAAAACATTTAGTAAACGCACTCATTGTGAATACTAATTTTATTTGTACTAATTTATCGTTTGCTACATCTTTAAGTCTTTCAATCTCTATGCTTTCATCATTTAGATATGCATCTACAGTTACATCTTGATAGTTTTTAAGTACAAGGTCTAACCATTCGTTAGATAAATCTTGTAAGTTGTCCCATCTCTTTTGTAGTGTTACTACTGATTGTGCTGCTTGTGAATATAGATTGTAGAAGTTTATTTCAAACGAATATTCTTCTCTACCATTATATATTGCAGGAATGATTGATTCAGGTGGTTGAATTAGCATTAATGGATATTGAGTGTCGTGGTCTTGATTTACCTCACCCTCATATCCGAACTTAGTATCTCCATAAGTCCATTTACTTTCAAATACCGTTATTATATCTGTTAATCTTGTTATTGCCATTATTACGGTGTTATATTATTTTTATTATGTATTTTCTCTTGAACAGCAATTTCATAGTCATTTTTAGCAGTATTCCAACTTAAGTAAGTTAATACTTTATATAAATCTGTTTTTTTCACGCTATCAATATCATTATGTCCTTCTATTCTAAAAATCTTTTTTTCAGCCACCATATAAAGGCTATTAAGCCAACCATATGGTTTTATGAATTTGTTGTAGAGTCCAACTGTAGAAACTCTATTTTTGCCTCCTGCACCTCCTCCTCTGTTTTTCCCAAAAACATTTGGAAAGTCCGAGTTAATTTTACGCTTTGCATTTTCAAAAAAAAACTGAACTCCCATACGAAATCCATTGTCAATTCTTTAAACTTCTCAGTTTTAGCAGGTATTGCATCATCATCATACTCCTCATCTGCCCTTCTGCATAATATTGCCATTTGCTCAGGTAAAACATCAAATCTTCCATGTTTCATTATCTCTATAGTGCTTTCTAGGTGAGTTGCCTCAATATAATCTCCAAATGTGTTTCTTCTTAGAAATTCTTTTGGAAATAGGTACTCCTCACCATCTAACTCAAACTTTTCAATACCTTGTGGTTTATACTCCTCTAATAATTGAGAAAATGTTGCTACTGCTGTATTTACGCTATCAACATCTAGTTCATTCATCTTATTTAAACTAAGTCCCGTTAGATACATAAAAATATCTCTATTCATCTTCAGTAACTCAACTTCTGAGTGTTCTTCTTCAATTACATTACCTTCCTCATCTCTTTTGTTGTATTTATTGATGATTGAGTACAATCCACACCAATATCTAAGTGTAATGTCCTTCCATTCTGTTGGAATCTCGTAACTCTTGTCTTGAATTTTAATTTCTACCATATCTTAGTTTTTAATTATTTCACCATCCATTATGTCCTCCAATATCTTTTTATTTTCCTCTGCATCTATAAGTACATCTGCTAATTCACTTGTAGCGTTTTCACAGCAATTTCCTATATCTGAAAGGTAATCTCTCATATACTTTGCATTATCTTGATTTTTTAATGCAGTCAAAAACCCAATAGTAGTGTAAAATAACATATTTGGGATTAGAAATATAAATTCTGAAACCCCACCATTGCTAGATTCTATCTTTAGTGTTGTTTCGTGAAAGTTATTGGAATATAAGTAAACAGAATTAAGTATCTGTAAGAAATCTTGATATTTGCCTGATATTTCATCTTCAGTAGCAAAATACATCAATTCCTTAACATCTTTAACGAGTTTCTCAATAATCTGTTGATGATTGTCGTTTAGGTATAATATCTCTGTCTTATTCATAATTTTTTGATAATTTTTTTGTAATTATTCAAAACTAGACAAAAATAGTACATTTACTGCTAAATAATTTCACAGTTTTTACACAAACTGAAAATAATTATGAAAAATATAAAACTTTACCTCCACCACTCCAAATCTCCTTATTTACAGCCATTACTAAGCAATCCACCATATCATCATGTTTTGCTGCAGGAAACTTAGTTAATTGGTCAAGAAATTCTCTATTCCAATCTCCATTTAGTAAACTTACTCTACCACTCTCTAAAGATGCACTAATATCACTTACTCTTGCTACTTTATCTTTAGTTGGTGGCTTATCTTCTTTGACATTTAGTCCTGTTTCTCTAACTAAAGTCTGTACAATAGATTTACCTGATGCTTTAGGCTCTACATATATTCTACTCTTATTCGTATATCCATTCTTCTTTACCCATTGTGGAATGAATTTAACAAGTTCAGGGAACTCTTTGTGTACATTAACACAATCTACTATCTGCCATTTATTATCTTTATAAGTATATGCTAGTAGTGCTGATGGGTCATTCTTTTGATTTGCAGTATATGCAGGGTCAATAACAAAGTTTACTGTTGCTTCATCATTCCTATACCTATCTATCTTAAACCAATCCTTATGTATCATCCCACTATCTAGTGGTGTTGGAGTTTGTTGTAGTTGTCCTGCATAACCATAAGTACCTAATGCACTTTTATAATCATCTAATACTGCCTTACTAAATCTATCTTCCCAAAATAGTCCTGTTTCTTTATTATAGAACTTCTCTAGTGATTTTGGTTTAATGTTTCCATCTTCATTTGTTGCAGGTATGCATATATGCTTATACTTAGTCCTAGTTTCTCTATCTAACAAGAATCCACTTAAATCATCCTCGTGTACTCTTTGCATAATAATAATCCTCACTCCAATGTCTGCTTGATTAAGCCTTGAGTAGAATGTAGTCCTATACCATTCATTTGCATTATCTCTTTCAGTTGCTGAGTTAGCCATTTGTGGTGATAAAGGGTCATCCACTATTAGAAAGTCCCCACCCTGTCCTGTTACAGTACCACCAACAGATGTTGCCCTTCTCATTCCAATATGATTATTCTCGTATCTCTCTTTTAGGTTTTGGTCTTTCTTAATATGAAAAACATCTCCCCATCTTGTCTTAAACCAATCACTAAATATAATATCTCTTGACTTAGTTGCTAGTTCAATAGAAAGAGTAGCAGAGTAAGATGAGGTAATGAATCTTAGTTTAGGTGATTTTATCCAAGCCCATACAGGAAACATAACAGTAACTATTAGAGATTTCGTACTTCTAAAAGGTACATTAATAATTATATCTTTTGTTTTTGGCTTTTGTGCTATGATTCTCTCACATTCTTCTTGTAGAGTATCGCATATATATTTATGATGCCAATTAGTTGATAATGGTACTGCAGGTTCTACTACTATCCAAGCAGCCTTAAAGAACTCATAGAAACTCATCTCACATAGTTTCTTTTCTAGTGCGAACTTTAATAATTTTTTATTAGTCATCTAATTCAGTATAATCAATATCTTCTGCATCTTCAAGTCCTCTAATTTGATTTTTAATATCATCAAGTGTTGCACCTTCAGTTAAGTTAATCTCAATCTTAGTATCA
>Ga0208950_1000764_pt1 | contig 15971 bp, 16 predicted proteins | sample AOAMet_54_BLW_10_2_FD_188234 | JGI IMG/M metagenome (GOLD analysis project Ga0208950, IMG submission 188234) | Ammonia-oxidizing marine microbial communities from Monterey Bay, California, USA - CAN11_54_BLW_10 (SPAdes) | ecosystem: Environmental > Aquatic > Marine > Intertidal zone | place...
TCACTAATCCTCAGGGGGAGCAACAAGATGAAACCCAGTGAAGCGTTAGCAGCAAACCTAAAGGCCCACTTTAAGCAGAGCGGCGTCACTGCCCATACCATTGGTAAAAGCGGTGAGGTTCTGCAAAAAACCGTTGGGTCTTGTCTCACTGGCACAGTGCCCCCGTCTATAAATACCGTACAAGAGGTATGCAGCGCGGTCGGCTTAGATGCCATGATGATTCAGCGTAGGGAATATCGATCCCATCAGATAACACACTCGATTATGGTGGGTCGTATTGCTGATGATCTAATGGAGCTTGATATCGATCAGCTTAAAACCATCAGGGAGATGGTGAAGGGCTTAATGCCCGAACAAGTGAGCCAATACGTCCCAGCTGATCTTGACCTTGGCGGTCACGACAGGTCCGTCAAGGGCTGATATCCGGACCTCAGCGTTGAAGCTTGTGAAGTCGAATTGACCGAGGTCTACTGCAACTGCCCGGCTCAGACGGCGCCGCAAAACTTAGTTACACTCTCGCTATGGATTTAATGATCATGGCACTACCTGTATTTGCGCTGTTAATAGTCGCAGAGGCAATCTGGAGCAGTTTGCACGGGCAAAATGCCTATGCGATGAAAGACTTCAGTGCCTCTATGTCGCAGCTCGGTATAAACATCGGAGTGCGCCTTGCCATAGGCGGCACGCTCATAGCATTGCATCTATGGCTGTACCAGTTTCGGGTCTTTGAGGTGCCAGGTGGGCCTTGGGGCTGGCTGCTGACTTTCATCACCATTGACTTCATTTTTTATTGGTACCACCGCGCCCAGCACCGGGTGAGGTTTCTGTGGTGTGCCCATGTGGTACATCACTCCAGCGAACACATGAACCTCGGCACCGCATTGCGGCAGTCTCCTACAGGGCCTTTTACTAAAGCGCTCTTTTACTGGCCTTTGCCGTTACTCGGGTTTGACCCGCTTGTAATAGCCAGTGCTGGTGCAATTGCCACGATCTATGGTTTCTGGACCCATACCGAGGTGATTAACAAACTTTGGGCGCCAATCGAGTGGGTATTTGTGACCCCCTCCTATCACCGCGTTCATCATGGGTCTAATCCTGAGTACGTCGACAAGAACTACGGTAATTTTTTAATTATTTGGGACCGACTGTTTGGCACATTTCAGCCCGAAGTGGCTCAAGTGCAGTATGGCCTGCTGACCAACATCAATACCTATAATCCATTGCGCATCGCGTTTGCCGAGTGGCTCAGATTGTTTCGGCAGTCTCTTTCCGCACGCTCCGCTGCTCAGCTGTGGCAACTGTGGTTGCTCCCGCCACGGGAGCAGAGCGAGGTCTAGCGTGCCGCAGTTCACATCAGCTTGCGGGTGCTCCGATGTTAGCGCTTCCAACTGCACGAGATTTTTAAAAAATTCGCAGGTAGCCACCGCGACGCTATAGCCTCTCTGGCAGCGAACTCTGGCATTAGCTTCGAGTTGGCGTCGCAGGACCACGACTTCCTTGCCTACAGCTCCAGTAAGCCACCTTATCGCACACCCCAGCCGATGTGGATCTCGGAGGGGGAGGTCGACCCTTAAAAAGACTCGGCTATGTAAGCTATTTAATATGTGTGCGCTGTGATGCCACTAAATTTTAGCGTCAGTAACCGCCTATGGTCTTGGTGGGCAAGCTGTCGGCCACTTGGTCAGGTACGAAGAAGTCCCGAAAAAGGTCGGCGCCAGGTGCAACCGCATATTGGTCGAAGTCTGTCACACCCTCTGCACGAAGAACTTCTTCGTCAATGTAGAAATTGCCCGAGCATGCGCCTGAGTCTCGACAAAGTATTGCGTAAGCCGCATCTGCCATAATTGAGACCAATCGACAGCCCTTCACCATCTCATCGTCGCCTAAGACGTTGCGAACGGCTGCAGTATCAATTGCAGTCAGAGGCCAAAGCGAGTTGACCGCAATTTGGTCTGCTGCGAGTTCTTTACTCATTCCTAACGTACAGAGACTCATACCCATTTTGGCAATCGTGTAGGCAACGTGGGGTGCAAACCATTTCGCTTCCATGTCTAGAGGTGGCGCGAGGTTTAAAATGTGAGGGTTGTTACCCTGCTTCAAAAATGGGATACAGGTTTTTGATACCAAAAAAGTCCCGCGCGTATTGATTTCGTTCATCAGGTCGTAGCGCTTCATATCGGTGTCTAAGGTGCCGGTTGGGCTGATGGCGCTGGCGTTATTTATGCAAATATCGATGCCCCCAAACGTATCGACAGTCGCTTGCACCGCGGCCTGTACTTGGTCCTCAAAGCGTATATCGCATAAAACAGGTAGCGCTGTGCCGCCAGCTTCTTCGATCTCCTGGGCAGCGGTGTAAATAGTGCCTGGGAGCTTGGGATGGGGCTCGGCAGTTTTTGCTGCAATCGCAACATTTGCCCCGTCACGTGCGGCACGCTTGGCAATGGCCAGTCCAATACCACGGCTGGCGCCGCTTATAAAAAGTGTTTTGCCTTGCAAGCTCATGGTGGACTCTCTCTGTTTTAGGGGCCAATGTTCGTGCTGATTTTAGAGGTTGGAGGTTATCAGAAAAAGCTGTCCTTAAACGCATTGAATGACTATGGGCTTTTTTCTCAGTTCTAGGATCGCTTCAAATACCGGGTGATACACCACGGGTAGAGGCTGCCGACGCCTAGGAGGGTGCGATTACCAGCAGTCATAATTTGGAAATCTTGAGCGCAGTTTCGGTGGGGCATTGATCGAGGTATTTACTCGCGAAAACTAAGAGCCAATGCCAGTTAAAAGTAAAATCTATGGCAAGCAGCTTAGAAAAGAATCAAGTGTCCGAGGGTGTGCGGCGCCATTTAACGGTAAACTTCCAGAGGCCTAAGTTGAGCGGCATACTTAAGAATCTACACAACCTTGTAGAACTGCATTTGGATATTTTTTAGCCAGCGGCCATGGTTAACTAATGCACACGAAATTCCACGAAGCCCCAGTACCTGGAATACATTAAAGCGGCTAGTTGCTTTCTCCATGGCGCTCAGCCAACGGGGCTGAATATGAAGGACAAGATATGAGTGAATCAACGTCAGTACTGGGGCAAATGGGTTACCCCATGATGTTCGCTTTGTTAGCGGTCGTATTGGTAGCCTCGGGGCTGTTCTACAGCGCCTCGAAAAAATTTGTTCGTTACTTCAAACGCCGACAGGAACAGGACGCCGCAGAAAATTCGGATGGGTAGTTTTCCCACTAAACATCCGCAACTGGTTGTAAACCTCGGCACCGCTCTTTTTATCGCTTGCCGGTTTTTAGAATTAGATAACTTATCTCGCGTAAGTCGTTAGCTGACATGGGTTAAACCCAAATCGGTGCCTATCTGGTCACACTAAGGGCGCTGCTTTGCTACTGAAGCTCAATTCTTGCTGTACAGTGCTTCAAACCCTTTATGGGCAAGCCCTTAGCATTAGGTAAAATTGCCATGTCTACTTTTCGGTTAAGTTCTCTACGGTGCAAGATTCCCAAGTCATTAATAGCCGCTCTGGGCTTGATAGTTCTTACCGGCTGCGCCGCACAGCAACAGCCCCCTAGAGATGTCTCCGAAGTATCATCCGTGGATACCGTGCTCTTGTTTGGGCCCAGCACGTCAGATGCCAGCGAAGAGGGTGTCAAAATAACTTATGCTCAGGCTTCGATGGGGTTCGACAGTGGTTGTAACCCTAATCAAACCTTCAGCGATGACCTGAACGATTGCGCAAAGCTTCCAAGTGAAGTGAAAACCTTGGCCCTTGATCACTGCGCTAGCTTTGGTTTAAAAGCCATGTTCGTCGGCAATACCACCAATTGGCTGCAGCAGACGGTCTCGAATTTCACCTGCGAGTAACTGCCTTAGGGCCCAGTTCCAGAAAGGCTTCGATAGGACCTTGGTTTGTTCTCGTTTTTTAAATGATTGCGGGCCCTAGTGGCAGTGCTTTAAATCCTCTTCGTAGTGTTCTCGAAGATTCCTGTCAGGCCAGACTTATGAGACCCAATATCCAACCAGTAGTGCAGTCATAAATGAAGGAGGCATTGTCTCGAGTGCCGCAAAGACTTCGCCCACGCTATGAAGGTCTTGGAGTAAGAACTTACTAGCAATGGTCATGAAAAAACCAGCGAGCATTGAGGCTATAGCCGCGCGCTCTGTAAATCCGGCCCAAAACAGTGAAAGAATCATCATGGGGCAGAAGGTTGCAGCTATGCCCGACCAGCCGAAAATGGCAAACCAAAATATCGTCCTATCGGGTGAGCTGATTGCAACGGTTACGGCAATGAGTAGCGCTACCAGCGCCAGCCCGAGTGTTATTAGTCGACATAATCGCGCGGCCTGAGCATCTTCCATCGTTGGATTGTAGATTTGCCCGTAAAGGTCGTGGGTTATTGAGCCTGCGGCCATTACGATGAGCGATGATACGGTGGACATAATGGCAGACAGAACGGCCGCTACGTAAAGGCCGACGATCCAGGGTGGAAAGGTGTATTCAACGAGTTCTGGCAGCACGTTCTGAGCCCCATTGCCCAGCACAGACTCCGGGTCCACTCCGTTTTCGGTGAAAATATAGCGCCCCAGTATGCCAATTGTGACCGCCGAGAAATCGACCAGGAGGGTGAAGACTAACGCCACCCATTTACCGCGGTTAATTTGTTTATCGCTCCTTATGGCAATCAAGCGGGCAAATACCTGCGGAGACCCCAAAAACCCGAGGCCTATGAGCGCCATACCCAACACAGCGGCAATGTTGAGCAGGGTTGGCCCTCCCGCGCCCCAGACAGTAACGAGTCCCGGGTCAATGGTGGAAAGTCCCGCATAGATGGACTCTGCATGGGTTAAAGTAAGTATGGCTACAGTCGGGAGTAGCATGAGGCAGGCTAGCATTACGGCGCCTTGCAACATATCGGTCCAGGCAGCCGCCAGAAAGCCGCCTGCCAAACAATAAATAGTGACAATACTAAAGCCGAATATGGCGCCTGTTAGGTAGGGCCAGTCAAGGAAGGTTTCGAAGGCAGAACCCGTTGCATCGATTTGGGCAGCAATATAAATCAAAACGAATAGGCAAAGACTTAGCGCAGCAATCACACGTAACAGGTGAGTTTTGCATCGGAACCGCGTGACTAAATAATCGATAACTGTCATAGAATCATAGCGATCGGTTAAGCGCTTAAAGCGTCCAGCCATAAAAAACCACATGACAAGTACGCCCAGTAACTCTCCCAGCACAACCCAGTAGGCAGAAAAGCCAATCATGGCTCCCATGCCGGTTAGCCCCAGTAGTAACCAAGCGGATTCACCGGTAGCTTGGGCCGAAAAAGCAGCCACCCAAAATCCCAGCGACTTACCGCCAACAACAAAATCCTTCAGGGTTTTAATGCGCTTTGACGCGACGTAGCCCAGCAGCAAAAGAACGCCAAAGTAGAGGCCAATCATGAAATATTTTTCTATCACTCAAGCTCCTATCGTGTAGCTAACGGCTGAATAAGGATTACCGATGTCGGCGTTTTCGATCTGTTTGATCTACGGGGCTATAAGCGCTCCACAAAACGCCTTCGTCAGCTGGATCAGCGGGCTCAAAAACGGCGGGCTCGCCGGGCTTTATCGACTGCGACTTTTTAGTGGGAGGGCCAAAATATTGGTATTTGGGATCAGGCTCATCTCTGGGAGCTCTCGTATACAGGGCAATGCCTGAAGCCAAGATCAAGACTACGCCTGCCAAAAATAGGATGTCGGTCAAAACAAAACTTTCCACAGATTCTCCCTCTCCTTGGTCGACGCAGCTCCGCAAGGCCAATATACGCCAAATTCTGACATCACTTAACCCGAAAACACAGATTCGATGAGACCTCACTCAAGTAGCAGCTCACATGCTTGGCAAAGGTCAAAAGCGTTGCAATGGGTGCCAGCATAGTCAGCGAGGGACTCAGTGAGCAGCTACATTCTTATCCGTCGAAGCAGTGTTGCTGTTTTTGAGCTCGTGTAATCAGCCCCTCTAATAAGCTAGATACCTTGGTAAAGGCTAAAATTCTTCCCTCCCATGTTTAGTACAAAAATTGTTAGCGCGCCTGGCCGCTGTGATCGACCGGGAACATGAGAAAATGACAACGCGTGAACTGGAAAGCTACGGTAACTGGTTGTTGGTGATTGGCCTGCAGGGCCTCATGACAGCAGTGGTGATACCCGCAGTCACTTAATTTCTTAGAGTTATCATGGTCTGTTCGAATTTCTTTGTTGCGCAAGCAGTAGCGCAGTTATAGTGGACTCGATTAAGCGTGTACTTAAATGAGAGATGCCGTGTCTATTGAAAAAGAGTTGTTCAGAGCTGGTCCTTATGCCGATTTTTTCAGTCAGGGTGTACGGGTTGGCGATTCCTTATACTTGGCTGGCCAAGTAGGTATGACTGAGGCCGGAGAAATTCCATCAGACTTGCCCTCTCAGGTTGAAGCGGCCTATAAAAATATTGCAGCCGTTTTGTTTGAGTTTGGAGCCACAATGGACAATATCGTCGACGAAACGTTCTTCGTGACAGATATGAAGGATTGTATGCGTCAGGTTCCAGCAATTTTTGAGACCAGGGAGGCGGCTTACGGCAAGAAACCAGAAGTTGCTCAAACGCTAATTGGTGTCTCGGCTCTGGTTGACCCGGGACTAAAGGTAGAAATTAAGATAATTGCAAAATTTTAAGCGTTTATGTTCGGCTCTGATATTTTTATGTCAGAGATCCATGCTTCACAGACAGGCCAAAAGTGGTGGGTTTCATGTCCAAAAATAGTTTAGTTTTTAGAGCAATAATCTAATGCCGGCTGCGGGTGATAGTTCAATGATTCTGCTTATTGTGGCGCTGCTCTTGGTTGTGGCGACCTATTTTGCCGCAGCCTACCGCGGCCGCTCAAAGACCGCCATGCTCGAGTCGCAGCTAAGCAATACACAGCAAACTTGTAATCAGCTTCAAGCAGATTTGGTATCAGCAGAAAATGCTAGCGACGCGGCTGCGGCGACATTGAGAGATCGGGAAGATGACTGTCTTCGGCTCGAAAAAGAAAAGGAGTTTGCTAGCATAGAAAAAAATCGCCTCGGGGCCCAGTTGGCTGAAAGCAACGATGAATTACTGACTTTGCGCCAAGGGCAGGCAGAGCTTAGTGCTGCTCAGGCGCGAATGCTGGGTTTGCAGCGAGACCTTGATGAATTGAAGTCTGAGCGACAGGTGCTGCTTGAAAAACTTGAAAAGCAGACTACCGAAGCGGCAGTACTGGTGACTGAGCGGGAGCAGCAAGAGGAAAATTTAAGGGTTCAAAAAGAGTTCTTAAAAAACTCCAGTGAGTCCTTGAATCAACAATTTGAAAATCTTGCCAATAAGGTTTTTGAGCAAAAGGGTAAGCAATTCGCTGACGCCAACCATACCACCCTAGGGGGGCTTTTGAAGCCGCTACAGGAGCAAATTGCTGGGTTTCAAAGTCGGGTCAATGAAGTACATGACGCCTCGACGAAGAACCATACCTCCTTGCAGCAGGCTATTGATGGTGTCAAGGATCTAGGGTTAAAAATTGGTCAAGACGCGAGTAATCTCACCACAGCACTGAAGGGCGACTCCCAGCAGCGTGGGGCTTGGGGTGAAGCGCAATTGCAGCGTACGTTGGAGATCAGCGGACTGATTGAAGGCGACCATTATACGATGCAGGACAGCTTTTCAGATGGCGCAGGCAAGATTAAGCGCACAGATTTTCTTGTACGCTTACCGGAAAATCGGCAGCTCATCATCGATAGCAAAGTGACGCTCAACGCGTATGAAAGAACGATCGCTGCGGAAACTCCAGAGGAATACAAGCGGGCGATGACGGAGCATGTTCATGCCGTGAGAAAGCACATCGACGATCTGGCCTCAAAGGACTATACCAACCTCACCGGCATGAAAAGTCCAAGTTATGTGCTCATGTTTATGCCGATGGAGTCGGCTTATATCGAGGCACTGAAACACAACAAGGAGTTGTTTCAGTACGGTTTCAGTAAACAGATAGTGTTGGTGTCGCACACCACACTGATCCCCATATTACGAACTGTCGCCAACCTTTGGATGCTGGAGCGCAGTAATGCTGAGGCGAAGGAAATTAGTGATATGGCCGCCGATATTTACAACAAAGTTGCTGGAGTGGCTGAGGGGCTTCGCAGTTTGGGGGGCTCGCTAACGACCGTTGGCAATCACTACAACAAGGCTGTGGTAGCGCTAGCTGGCAAACAAGGCCTTTTTGGTAAGGTCGACAAATTTAGAAAGATATCGACCAAGATATCTAAAGAATTGCCCGATCTTGAGCCACGCGATTTCGACCTCGAGACAAGCCGGTTGGAGCTTGTAGTGGAGTCAATAGAGGAGCCAATAGAAGAACCGATAGAAGACCCTGATCTATTAGTTGCACAGTTGCCCGAGGGAGGCGCAGCACTTTCCGAGTCCGATGACCTAGGTACAGGCACCGAGATCAGCTCCCCAAAAGACTAGAGTCGAGCTTCTCTCTTCTTCTCTCATTGAGGTTGCGGGTGTGCGACTTTACGTTTCAGTGGTTGCTCGTTTCGAGTCCTCAGACTGAAGCCTGTAATCGCGGGAACACAAGTCGGGTCCGACTACCCGACGATTGGCAATGAGCGAGCCGTTATCAGCAGCACGCGATCAGTACCGCCCACTCAGTAAAGCCCAAGATGCGGCGCCGCGCTCAGCAACTTAGATCTGCACTAAACGTTCGTATTTGCCTTCTGCTCCAAAAAATATAGTGAAGCTGCCATGAATACCTGCCGGGGTAATGTAAGGCTTGAAAAGCTCCCAGGGCAGATTAAGCGTTCTTCCATCTCGGGCAATAACTTGCACTCGGTTTTTCTTGGCTTTGTAAAAAAGCAGAACTTTTTCAGTACCTAATGCCATGTCAAAAGTTGCCTGAGGCATTGTTATTACACCTGTAAAGAGGTTGTGGTGACAGCAACTAGGCTCTAATCCATTGCCTTTTGGTCAGAATTTGGTCGCTGATAGCTGCCCCTACTTTAGCAGTCATTGAGGTTGTAAAGGAGTTGACCTGAGCGCCTAGGGTTTGTTTCTGTGGCCGTACCTTGAGATTCACTCGCAGCACTAAAGATAGTGGTGCATATTAAAACTTTGTAATAAAAGGCTGTGATCGCTTATGAAATTTACATCATTAAAACAGCTTATATTTACAGCGATTTTACTGGCTGGCTGTGTCCCAATGTCACCAAAGCCCGCGGATTCGACGGCTATACCAGTGGTTATTACTTCGGGCTCAGATATTGAGTCGTCTTCGAAAAGCCCGAAAGCTCCACTTGCCAACACCTACTGGAAACTTACTGCGCTGAACAATGCGCCTGTCACAATGGCTCCTTCACAGCCTCGTGAAGCCTATGTGCAGTTTCGCGAGGACACCCAAGCTGTTCGCGGGTTTGCGGGGTGTAACAAGTTTTCAGGTGCTTATGAGGCAAGCGAGAATCGACTTTCTCTTGGGCCCATGGCCACCACCCGGATGGCCTGTGCGGACGCTTCAGCCGCAGAGGCGCAATTTCTTTCTGCTTTGGAGCAGACGGTATCTTTTGCCATCCTTGGCGACGTGTTGATTTTAATCGATGGGAAGGGTGTTACCACGGCTGAATTCACGGCGGTATACTTTTAGTCGTTATACTCCGTTTCAAATGGCAAGAGATTAGAGTTATGCATAAACCGACTGCGTGGGTCATTTTGACCGTGATAATTTTCTCGATGATTTCTGCCTGTGACACTTCAGACAAGCCACCCGTGCAAACCGGGCTAGGTGCAGAGCCGAAGGCTGACAAGGTATTTTTTAACGGAAACATCATCACGGTTGACGACGAAAACCCCAAAGCCACCGCAGTGGCCGTCCGTGGGGGGCTGATCACTTACGTGGGCAATGCCGCGGGTCTGCAGACGCTCATGGCTGACACGACGGAAAAGATAGATTTGCAAGGTAAAACGGTGGTTCCCGGGTTCGTTGATGCCCATGGACACGTTGTGAGTGCTGGGCTTCAGGCGGCGAGCGCTAATATGCTCCCAGTGCCCGATGGTGCCGTTACTGATTTTGCGAGTCTTTTAGCCACCCTGAAAGAGTGGCAGACGTCCGCTTCGGGGATCGAGTTCATTGAGAGAACCGGATGGTTGCTAGGTTTTGGGTTTGATGATTCGCAGCTTTCGGAGGGTGTGTTTCCCACGGCCAACGAGTTATCCACGGTAACTGAGAACAAGCCGTTGATGATTATTCATCAGTCGGGTCACTTTGGCGTGTTTAATCGTCGAGCTCTAGCGCTCGCTGGAATCGACGATTGCACGGAAGAGATTCCCGGCGGATTAATTCGCTGTGAGGAAGATGGCAAAACGCCTAACGGCGTGCTCGAAGAAAATGCATTTTTTAGCGCCCTACGTGTTTTTCAGACCAGCATCGAGCCGGCCTATGCGGTCGATCTTCTTGACCAAGGAATGCAGTTATTTTCTAGCTACGGGTACACCACGGCGCAGGAGGGGCGAGGTTTCGCATCATCCCTAGCGACCGCTGAAGCTCGCGCGCAACGCGGGGCGCTACCTATCGACGTCGCGCTTTACCTTGACTATACCGTTAAAGATCAGATGGTCGCATCGCCTTACTACAGTGGTGCCGGCTATGAGGGTATTGGCTATACCAATGGCTTTCGCATTGCTGGAGTAAAGCTCACCATCGATGGTTCTCCACAGGGTAAAACGGCTTGGCTGACGGAGCCCTATTTTGTCGCTCCCCACGGTCAGCCGGCAGATTACGTTGGATACCCAGCCGTAACAGAACAGCAGGTCAATGACGAAGTAATGGATGCGTTCGCGAACAATCGTCAGATCTTGGTTCATTGCAATGGCGACGCAGCCATCGATCGTTATCTGAATGCTATTGAGCGTGCAGTCGCTGTTCATGGGCTCGGCGATCGTCGCAATGTACTTATCCACGGACAAACGCTGCGTAAGGATCAAATTGGACGTCTAAAAGCGCTGGGAATAATGCCTTCGCTTTTTCCCATGCACACCTTTTATTGGGGCGATTGGCATAGCGAATCTGTGTTAGGGCCAGAGCGAGCGGCCTATATTTCGCCGACCCGTGATGTTCTCGATGCTGGAATGATTTTTTCATCACACCACGACGCACCCGTGGCTAGGCCAGATTCAATGCGCGTGTTGTCGGCAACCGTCACTAGAGTGACGCGTAGCGGAAAGGTGCTAGGTGCCGACCAGCGCGTAACACCGTATGAAGGATTAAAAGCGATTACAATCTGGCCCGCTTATCAGCATTTCGAAGAAAATCAAAAAGGCTCCATTGTTGTAGGAAAGCAAGCTGACTTGGTGCTTCTTTCGGAGGACCCTCTCTCAATAGACCCGCTGAAGATATCGAAAATCAAGGTTTTAGAGACAATCAATGACGGGCTGACGGTCTACCGTGCCGACAGCGAAGCTGCAACTCCGATGGCTTCGCGGGTTGGTGCCGATTCAGATAGCAATGGTTGCATTGAATCCGCTGGATATCAGTGGTGTGAAAAGCGAGACGCCTGTGTTCGTCCCTGGGAAATCATAGCGGCCACCTCAGGTAACTCAGCAACTGATTCTGCCAAGGCGTTTGCAGAGGAGTGTCGTATCAATTAGTGCGGGCAAACATCGCAGGAAGGTTTCTGTCGCGCGCCACGGCCTTGTAACATCAGAGGCTTTGTTGAAGCAGTGTCGCTATACTTTAAATAACTATTTTTAATTTAGGATGTTAAATATGCAGGCCATGTCACTTGCGGCCCCCGGGGGCATAGACCAACTTGCCCTCGTAGATGTCGAGCCAAGGGCGCCCAGCTCCCATGAAATTCAGGTTGCCATTAAAGCGACCTCGCTTAACTTTCACGATTACGCCGTTGTCGTTGGTTTGATCCCTGCCGCAGACGGTCGTATCCCGATGTCAGATGGTGCGGGCGTTGTGACTGCGGTGGGAGATGCCGTCAGCGACTTTTCTGTTGGCGATAATGTGATCAGTCACTTTTTTCCTAAATGGTTCAGTGGTCGCCCTACAGCCGCCTGCCTGCAAGGCGTTCCCGGGGATCATGTTGACGGTTTCGCGGCGCAGTCAGTAACCATGCCCGCAGCTGCTTTCAGCCGGTCTCCCAAAAACTTGAGTCATATCGAAGCGGCAACTCTGAGCTGTGCGGGTCTAACCGCTTGGCGGGCCCTCTGCGTTGAAACTGACTTGAAACCCGGAGATTGGGTGCTTGTGCAGGGTAGTGGTGGCGTTTCGGTTTTTGCGCTGCAATTTGCTCGCATGATGGGCTGCAGAGTCATTGCTACTTCGTCTTCTGATGCAAAACTTGAACGCCTAAAAGAGCTGGGCGCCGAGCACTTAATCAACTATCGCGAGAACTCCGATTGGGGTACGACGGCTTTTGAGATGACTGGCGGTAAGGGTGTGGATCTAGTCGTTGAAGTCGGGGGGCCGGGAAATCTTCCTAACTCGGTTAATGCCTTGGCGGTAGACGGCTGTATTAGCCTCATTGGGGTCTTAACGGGCTTTGCGGGTGAGGTGCCTACTGCCGCTTTAATGACGAAAAATGGACGGCTCAGTGGCATAACTGTCGGTAGCCACAGTGATCAGTTTGCGATGTCCAGCGCTGTTGAGGCGCACGACCTGAAGCCTGTTATCGATTGTTCCATGCCCCTGGAGGCCTTGGGTGAGGCATTTAGACATCAGGAGTCGCAAAAGCACTTCGGTAAGATTTGTGTTGAACTTTAACTCATGTCGTTGAGCAGATTTTACATTGATGCCAGCGAGGGTTTTCGCCGGATTTGGCCATGAGTAAGTTATTTTTTCGTTACGGCGCTATGAACAGCGGAAAGAGTACGGCGCTACTGCAAGTCGCTCACAATTATGAGGAGCGTGGACAATCGGTGGTTGTTGTAAAGCCAGCACTCGATACTAAAGGGCACAATAAAATTGTGTCTCGGCTTGGTGTTAGTCGCAGTGCCGACATTCTGCTCGCTTCTGGGGAGGATCTGCGGCACAAAGTAGACGAGCTTCGTGGGCGCCGATCCTCATCTGAATCTGCACTGGCTTGCGTGCTTATTGATGAAGCGCAGTTTTTGGAGCCCGAACAGGTCGATGCGGCCTTGGAGATCGCTGTTTTTGACAATCTTCCGGTCGTGGCGTTTGGCATCCGTACCGACTTCAGGCGACGAGCATTTCCCGGTAGTCTGCGCCTTCTGGAAGTTGCCCATGCTTTGGAGGAAATGAAAACAATTTGCCGCTGCGGTGCCAAAGCGATCTTCAACGCGCGCCTCGGTGATGGTGGTATGGCGCATGAGGGACATCAAATTATGATAGATGCCCCCGGGGTAACCTATGAAGCACTCTGCGCGCATTGTTATTTGAAGTTGGAGCAAAGGCATTAACGCATAGGCTGTGACAGAGAAGGCCGTAAAGAAAACTTGGAAAGTGGGTGCTGGCGTGGAATTCTCAAAACGGGTTCTATCCAGTTTCTGAGGAGCGCATCCGTGTACTATATCTTTGAAGTTACAGCTAAAGAAGGTCACTCCATTGATGAATACGCGGCCTCTTGGTTGCAAGCCAGTGCTCTGATACAGCGTTCTTCAGGGGCTAGAGGTACGAGGTTACATCGCAAAATTGGTGACGATAGGCGCGCCTTGGCTATTGCGACATGGGAGAGCAAAGCTGCTAGAGATGCGGCCTCCGTTATGGGAGGAGAAGCCGTAAAGGCGATTATTGAAGCTCAGGCAGATATCGTTACAGTACATTTTGTTGGAGAGTTTGAGGCTCCCGATTGGGAAGTGCTCCCCAAGTTTGAATAACAGTGGCCCTTAAAATGGCCGCATCATCAAAAGCTATGAGTTTAGAATTATCCGTTAGTTATTGTGAATACAAGGAAGTAGCCATGAACGCAGTAAAAATATTAAGCAGTGCTTTGATTCCATTCATGTTGGGTGCCTGTTCTGGAGAAGACGCTATGGAGCCAAGCTCAGAGGGGGCCTCATCGGCCGATCATGCAACAGTTCTCTATGATAATCCTCTTCTGACGACTAGCAGTCTGCAATTTGGTTATCCCCCCTTCGACCTTATTAAAAACGAACACTTCGAGCCGGCAATGATTCAAGGCATGGCGGAGCAACGTGCCGAAATAGCCGCCATTGCGAGCAACGTGGCGCCGCCAACTTTTGAAAATACCTTGGTAGCGATGGAGCAAAGTGGTCAACTGCTAGATCGGGCTGCCACTGCATTTTTTGGTTTGTCTTCGGCTCATACCAATGATGACATCGAAGCGATTCAAGTGCGCATGTCGCCTCAATTTGCGGAGCACGGCGACGCCATTTTGTTAGATTCGCAGCTCTTCAACCGTATTGATGCGTTATATCGCGAGCGTGCGAATTTGTCCCTCGACCCAGAGTCGCTGCGCTTGCTCGAGGAAACGTACAGAGACTTTGTTAGGGCAGGTGCACTGCTGACGGAGTCTGGGCAGGAACGGATGCGGGCGATAAATGCTGAAATGGCCAGCCTGCAAACTGCGTTTCGACAAAATGTCCTGTCAGAGGTCAATGCACGGGCAATTGTGGTTGACGACCCAGAGCAGCTTGATGGGCTGTCCGAAGGAGAGATTGCATCGGCTAAGGCCGCGGCAGTGGAGAGGGGGCTTGAAGATCAATGGGTGATACCGCTTCTCAATACGTCGGGGCAACCTGCACTTGCTCGTCTAACCCATCGTGATTTAAGAGAGCGAATCTACAGGGCTTCCGTTGGACGAGGATCTTCGGGCGGCGATTACGATAACCGTCAGACGATTTCAAAAATCATGACATTGCGTGCCGAGCGAGCCAACTTATTAGGCTACCCCAATCATGCTGCGTTTAATCTCGAGAACCAAACAGCCAAGACTACGGAAGCGGTCAATGACAGGCTTACTGGTTTGGCGCCTGTAGCGGTGGCGAATGCCAAGACCGAAGCAGCGCAGCTGCAGGCGTTGATTGCGGCTGAAGGTGGTGATTTTGATTTAGCAGCTTGGGATTGGTCTTATTATTCGGAGCGTTTGCGGGCGCAAAAATACGACTTTGATGAGTCTGAGCTTAAGCCCTATTTTGAACTGGACAATGTGCTCACTCGTGGAGTGTTTTATGCCGCAGAACGACTTTACGGCATTACTTTCGAATTGCGCGATGACCTACCGGTTTATCATGAAACAGTGCGAGTCTGGGAGGTGCGTAATGCCGACGATTCCGTGCTCGCGTTATTTGTAGAGGACATGTATGCCAGAGCATCAAAGCGGGGCGGTGCCTGGGCTATGTCTTATGTGTCTCAGTCAGGTCTGATGGGTACTCAGCCGGTGTCGGCTAACCACTTAAATATTCCTCGTCCCCCAGCGGGTGAACCCACGCTTCTCACTTGGGATGAAGTGACAACGCTTTTCCATGAATTTGGTCACGCTCTGCATTCTATGTTTGCGGACGTGCAATATCCCAGCAGTTTGTCGGTGCCTCGTGATTTTGTGGAGTACCCCTCACAGGTCAATGAAATGTGGGCTAGCTGGCCAGAGATACTTTCAAATTATGCCGTTCATTACGAAACAGGCGAATCGTTATCTCTTGAGCTTTTAGAGAAGGTATCGGCTTCAGCACAATTTAATGAGGGGTTTAGGTCGACAGAGTATTTGGCGGCATCGCTATTGGATCAAGCGTGGCATCAGCGATCGGTTGATGAGCTGCCCGACGCAGAGGGCGTGTTAGATTTCGAGGCCAATGCCTTAAATGAGGCGGGAGCCTATTTTGAGGTGGTGCCTCCGCGCTACCGAACCACCTATTTCTCTCACATTGTTGGTGGATATTCTGCGGGTTACTACTCTTATATTTGGAGTGAGGTGCTTGATGCCGATACCGTGGAATGGTTTATAGAGAATGATGGATTACAAAGAG
>Ga0208950_1000769_pt1 | contig 15919 bp, 31 predicted proteins | sample AOAMet_54_BLW_10_2_FD_188234 | JGI IMG/M metagenome (GOLD analysis project Ga0208950, IMG submission 188234) | Ammonia-oxidizing marine microbial communities from Monterey Bay, California, USA - CAN11_54_BLW_10 (SPAdes) | ecosystem: Environmental > Aquatic > Marine > Intertidal zone | place...
TCATTGCCTTTGAACTGTATATCCCCGTTTTTATTCCTGAATCCTGCTGAGGGAGGAACAGCGCCACCCTTCTGAGCCATCAACATCTGGCCGCTGTCCGTCAGGGTGAAGTGGTTTGCTAGACTTCCACCAGCGGGCGTGGTGTAGAAATCAAGCTGCGTACCGCCATCAGGGTTCGTCACCTCTACGATGGACGTAAGTCCACCAGAACCGCCACCACCACAGACCGCCAGCAGGTTCGCATACACCGCCTGACACCAGTAGTCCTGACCGTCCTGAGTCATGTGCAAATAGTCACTCAGGTTCGTAGTGACGTAATCCCAGACCTCTGTGATACCCAGAGCCGCCGCAACATTCTTCTGGCCCTGACGGATAACCGATGTACCTTCATCCCATGTAGGGTCATCAGCAATTAAACCTATATCAGAATACGGCGATAACTTAACAATTACCCGATAACCCGCATTCTGGAAATTCGTCAGCAACGTGGTATACGCCGCCTCAAAATCCGCCTGAGTAATATCAAACGGCTGACCGCCGGGAGCAAAACCATTACTACACTCAATACCACCAGCGTCATTACCGCCCAACGCAATGAGGGCTATGTCACCCTCACTCGCCTCTGGCACATTGAAAAACTGATACTCAGTCCCCGGCCTAGCAACACTGGTCGCAGGGGTCGCGTCAACAACGCCATCCAGCGCAAACCGATTCCACAGCATATGCGCCCAAGATTCCGTGGTGCTGTGCTGCTGGAACGGCTCATCACGCAGGTCAACAGGAAATACATCGCTCTGCTTATCAAACTCAACAGACGTTACCGAACCACCTGACACCCTTGCCCAGAACCAGAACATCGCGCTGTTAGGGCCACGCTGCGATATGTAAACATCGCGTGTCATGCCCGACCCACCATCAACAATCTTCAGGTCATAAACAATGCCACTGGAGCGTGTCGAATAGCTGAACTTCAACAACCCACCACCATTAGGTGAGGTGAGTGAATCGCCTACCACATAGATAGACTTGCCCAGCTTTCCGTAAGGCTTGAAGGGGTCTTGCCCATCGTAGGACAACTTGCCCATCAGGTTGGCACCGCTGTTCTCTGAGTAAACGCCTGTGTACTCACCTACGCGGAGTGTAGAATTATTCTTCCAATCCGTACCATCCCAAACAACTAGCTGGTTATCAGCATCACCATCAGGCAACGCACCTCCTGCTGGGCCTTGTTCACCCTGAGCACCGTCCTGTCCATCTATCCCCGGCGCTCCGTCTTGGCCCGGCGCTCCGTCTTGGCCGTCTTGTCCCGGTGCTCCATCCTGTCCATCTTGGCCGGGTGCTCCGTCTTGGCCGTTAGTGCCATCTGTACCGTTAGTGCCATCTTCACCCGCTGGCCCCGGTGGGCCTTCGGTCATATAATCTAGCTGGCTGTATACCTTCGCACCGTCACCAATCTTAAACTGGTTGGTATCTGTCTCTACCCCAAATTCGCCACGCGCCAATACAGGGTCAACACTCAGCCAGTTGGCCTTGGTGTCGCGCCTCATCTGAATTCTGTCAGCCACTTGCTGAACCTCCGTTTATATTTTGTGTTGGCAAGTAAACAGAACTAGCAGAACCACCGTCCACGTTGTTGCTACCATTACCGCCGCCACCTGCTTTGTTGACAAACACGCCATCTTCGTAGGTCAGCACCTCATCATTGAGGGGTAGACTGATATTGACATCGGTGTGGCTATTAAGATCGTGGAACTGAGGGTGATGCTGGTCAGGCTTAACGTCAATTAGATTGTCGTGCCAGTGTTGGTGGCCGGGGGTTGGGGGTGGGTTGCCGGGAGTTACGTTTCCCTCGTCACCAATCAGGTTGCCGACAGTCTTTAGCTGTTCCCATACCCAGTGGTACATCTTCCTGTGGGTGTTTGGGCCAGCAGGTTTGGGTCGCCAATCTGACATCTAGCCCCCAAAGAAAGTATTCAGCCAATCGTTTAGCTGGCCTGTGCCACCATTGGCATTGTAAACGTCCCGCCATGTGGCGTAGTCATTAGCTTTGAAGTAAGCATAGCGGCGGTCAGGCAGCGCACCTTCGTATCCTTGGGTGCCAAGCCAATCAAACATACGATCATTGAGCGCAGCCATTAGCATACTTTCCTTATTACGTTTTAACTGACGAGCCTTAGCTCGCCGTTTCTTCCTGCTCAAGAGCAGCTTCTTGATTTGCCTTGCGAGTAGCCGCAGCCTTCTGGCCACGAGACAAAGTAGCCTCGGGCATGAAGCTGGCAACAACAACACTTTTAATCTGTAGGTAGCGGGAAATAGAATCAACACTCTGACCTTCATCAGCCATTCGCTTGATCGCATTCACATCGTTGAAATTACAGCCTGATTTCATGGTGTCTCCAGTTATTGCGTGGACTGCCTCTCTCTGTTATGTGAGAGGACAGCCCACCTCCCTAGTTAGACGGTGTCAGCAACGTGCGCTTTAACAACGTGCTCATCTTCCACTCGGATTGCTCCGAAGGTTGACTCACAGTAGATGCGCCATGCAAACGACAGACTGGGGTCTTCCTGAATACGAGCGAAGATGTCTTGGTTCATCTGCAAACCAACACCTTTCTCAGTCATCGCAAAGCAGTCAAGCTGACCAGCAGCAGGTGCCTGAAGCAGAGTTGAGACAATCCAAGTGTAACCCATCCAGTTGTCTACATAACCAGCGCGCAGAGCGTCCATGGTGTTGTAATCACGGCTGGTAGCCTCAGTCAGTTGCAGTAACTTGCGCTGCTGCTTGGGGCCAATCACGAAGATTTTGCGCTCAGACGGGTCGATGTCTTTCTCAAGGAACTTCTCAGTAACAGCAGTAACCATGTCATAGCTGATCGCGGCAGAGCCATCACCAACAAGCTGACCAGCGTCATAAGCGACAACATTACCATCGCCATCACGAGAATCACCAACAGCAGCCTCAATGATTGCAGCGTCATGGGCACGGCGCATTGCCATAGCGTGAGAGAATGCATACGAGCTGTTAGGCTCTATTGCCATCTGCACCTTGTCGCTGTTCTCAGCAATGTCACCCACGTTGTACGGGGTAGGCACCGACTGACGGCGACTCCACACAGTCTCACCGTTAGGCGTAGCTTGTGAACGAGTCTTGATGTTCGCAGTAGATTGAGCCAGACGCTCCCAGTTGTGCGCTTCAGACTGAACTGAACGCTCCATAACATAGGGACGGAGGCGAGAAATACCCTGCTGTGCAAGGAATCGGACGTTGTTTTCGTAGGTCTGAATTCTGACCTTATCAATTGTGACAGCCATGAGAGGCTCCTTAAAGTAGTTAATAGGTTTCCTTAACGTACCAGAGCTGCCCTCACGGACTCATTGTACTTACCCCTTTAGCCTCTGGGTCTGGAGGTCAATCAGAAGGACGGTTTCCCGCTATCCCTCTGATTGATTACATAATAACCAATAATAAGCGTTAGTCAATAGCCTGTAGCTATCAACCACCAGCCGCGAATCGCTCTGCTTCAAGCAGTTGATTCATGTACCCGCGCCATCTTGGGTCTGTATTCTTAATCGTGTGCATCTTCTCACGAATATCATTTGCCATCTGAACGCCTTGGGCTGGAGTCATGCCTGTTGACTGCACCTCAATGGTAGCTGCCTCAGTACCTTCATCTCCCGCCATCACGATCTTATTGAGCCACCGATAGTCAGCAGCACTCATTCTGCCGTCTTTGTGTGCGGCAATAAAAGACTCTGGTGCGCCAGTCATCTCAAGGAACCTATCAATATTGGTGATGTTCCCATCGTATGTAGCACCCCATTCCTTCGCCAGCCCATCCATATCTGCCTTGCGAGCAGCAGAGAAGTTGCTATCAGCATCACCACGGGCCGCAGCCATAGCAGATATTTGATCAGCGAACTGCTTGGCAGTCATATTGGAAGCAAAGGCTATCTGCTTGAGTGCGTCAATGTCAGGCAGCTCAATACCTTCAGGTACTGCATAGCCTTCAGCAGACTCGGGCTTACCGAGTTGATTAAAGAATGCGCCATACTCCTCGCTCCCCGGCTGGGGAACCTCTACCAGATCAGGGTATAACTCACGCAGCTTCTCGCGATTAGCAGCCTTGGCATCATCACTGGCCTCAGCACTGGGCTTAAGGATAGAGTTGCCCTGCCAGAAGGCAGCACCTTCAATGTCAGCCACCACCTGATCCAGTGTCTCTGCGTTCTTGAAGTAGGGCAGTCCTTGTAATTGGTCAGGCAAAGCCTCACGCCAATCACCGCCAGCAGCATCAGCCGCCTGCATATCAGCTTCACTGGTTACTGGGTTTCCACCTAATTCACTTGTTTGCATTGGTCTTTCCTCTCTTAACTAGAATCTTCATGTACTGAACCAACTCATACTGGCCGACATTCTTAGCCATCGTCAGTGAGTTATCGTTAAACAGGTCTGTCTGAAACGCCTGCTCCATTGCCTCCATAACCTTCTTGCCATGCTCAGTAGAGAAGGTCTCAACAAAGTCATGTGCCTTTCTGTCTAGCTCTTTCTTCCAGTCATCCATGTTCATTGCGGGGGCTGCTCCTGTTGTGCTGCCTGTTGCGCCTGAGCTGCATTGCCCTGCTGCTCTGCTATCTGGGCCTCTTGCATTGCCTGCATCTTGGCTTCACGATCCTCCCTCATTGCCGTCACCTCTTTGTCATCCCGAAGGATAGCCGCTGAGATATTTAGATCACGAGCCAGCTCACGAACCATTGCATCATCATCAATTACATCAACAGCATTGGGGAACACGGGAGAGATATTGGCAACAGAGGCAACCAGACGCTCAGTAGCAGCAGCACGATCAGTCTTCTGTGCCCTTGCCAGAGAACCAAGATACTCAATATCCAGATCACCGCCTGACTCAACAACAGATTCTGGAGGAGGATCAAGCTCACCAGAACGCACCAGCATTTTGAAGCCTCGGGCTACAATAGGACTAAGCATATCGTTCTGTAGTCTTCCCAGTGTTGGAGCCATTAGCTTGGCAAGCTGCTCATATCTAATCTGGGCTTCTGTTGCGCTCATTGGTGTGCCTTGAGGACGAGGGAACTGAAGCTGGTCAGTGAAGAAATAATCCTTAATGGCATCCTGAAGCTGGGTAATCATGTGGTCGCTGACTGGTATGGAGCCTTGAGCGTTGAACACCTCAATGCCATCAATGCGCCTGACCACGTTAAGACCGCCAGAAGACATATCAAGGTCAGCCAGAATACTCATCTCTTCAGCAAACACAGGCGGGTCAATCATCTTCTCTGCCATGCTCAACTGCAATCGTCTGGCTGCATTGGCACTCTTGATATCACCCATTGCCAAGGTAGCAGGGCTGAACCCCCACACACTCATTGAGGTCTTACCCCAGCGAGGAGCGAAGGCTATCTGCTCGTAATAGCCCCCAGTCTCAATGATGGTCGCATCGTCCTTTAAGATGTAGCCATACTCCCAAGGTCTGCGTGATTGAGTCATTCTCTGACCAACAGAAGCAATCTTGTTACCTCGTGGGACAATGACAAACAACACATCCAGCTTCTCAGTATTGCCGTCAGCCTCAAGGTCTTTTATCTTCTGGGGTGTCTTATCCCCGAACTTGCTCATTATCTTCTGTGGTGTCCACTGCAACTTGCGATAGAACCGCAGGACTCGCCCCATGAAGTCCTCTTCAAAGTAGCCCTCCTTGATAGGCACTGAGCTGAAGTTAAATCCAGTCCACCCCTGCCCCGGCATCTCCTCCAGCGTGAGGAATCCAGTACCAAAGGCGGTCAGGTCTTGATACACCTCATTGATCTGGCTATCGAAGTTACTATCCTGTAGCTCTGCTTGAAGACGATCGCCCACAGACTCAAGCCACATACTAGCCTGCTTGTTCTTATTGAGCTTTTCATCACGATACCGAAGAGCAAACCAGCGAACAGAGGGTGATGTTAGCGCACCGTGGATATTAGAAGACAAGTTCTGGCAGGCTGTCACCGCAGTTGAGTCAAAGCGGTAGTGATCATTCCACTGCACTGAGTGCTCTGACTTATCATCTTGTAAGAATTTACCACGATGAGGAGAGACATAGCGTTCAACGTCCTCCCACTCCTGCTGAACCGTTGTCCTGCTTGCAGCCAAGCTATCGAATCTGCCTATTATGTCTACCGCATCCATCAGGATACCCTCAATAAGTTAATACATTTGTAGCATCATGCTACAGATAACAGCTATAACTGGCAATGGCGGTCACCCTAGCTGTCTTTTTATCCTAAAGTTGCCCTGAACTGTCCTCTCGCTGACCGGTTCAGCAAAGGTCAGAGCTATGGCATCACCCTCATCTGGGCTTGGCATCCCTCGCTTACGGATGGAATCCTTCGACTCAAGCACATATCTGTCCTGCGTATCCCTTGTTATCTGGGGGCTGCACAAATCCATCTGGAGTGAATCGCTGTCAGGTATATCCACCTCCAAGTTGGAGACAGAAGGATCAAGCCACTCAGCCATCTCACCCCACATCTCTGCCCTGCGGTTCTTATACTTCTCCTTGTTGAGCGGAGAGCCTCCAAAGTGTATAGCCCTTACATTCTTATAACCCAACTCCCAGAGCCTATCGACAATGTAATCACCACCCCCAGCATCCACAAACATCATGGCAGGGCGCTCGTTATCAAGGATCGGTTTGAGTATCTGGATGGCGGCAGCTAGGTCAAGATCACCAACGTGACTCTCCAGATCGTACACTTTTCGACCAGAGCGCCTTGCAATGGAGAACCTGTCTCCTCCCCTTGATGGGTCAACGCCTACAATCAGCAGCCTACTAGGTGCGACAGTGTGTTTCCTTGCGGCCTGTACCAGCTCTGGCTTGATGAATCCTGCCTCGCCACTGTTCTGGAATGCCTCATGTATATCGAAAGGATACTCTTGCTTGAATGCTTTGAGGCCATCAATCATCGCCGTTGATAGCTCGACAATCTTATTCCTGCGCCATGCTAGTTGGTTATCACTAACCTTGTAGAGCTTGGCATACTCATCTTCCTCCTCAGTCCTGACAAAATCAGGCGGCACTGGCTTCTGGTATTCATCTGTCCAGAACCACGGGATAAAGATTAGCTGATACTCACCATCACCCCTAAGTGCCTTCATGGTCTCGGAGTGGAAGAAGTTGCCTGTCCCGTTGGCTGTAGACTCAAGGATTAACTCAGTCTCATCCATATCAGGTACAGCTTGGAATATGCCTTTGGTTATCTCTCCCTCACTCCTGCGGGGCCAGAACGCCACCTCAGAGCCGTGGAAGTATTGGATAGTAGTGCCGCGACCTACTGACTCATTGCCTGCTGTGCCGATCCTGTACCCGCTATCAAGCCCATCAAAGACCAACTCCCTTGAATTGGACGTTCCAGTGCTGGGTGCTATTGGGTTGTTCTCGTGGTATCGCTTTGCCATCTCGTAGATAGCGGAGGTTGAGTCCTTCTCGTGGGCTAAGATGAATGTCCTAACGCCTGATCGAAAAATAGAGCGCCAATAGAACCTGCCCTCAATGTAGGTTGAGCAGCCCTGCTGCCTGCCCTTGAGGATGATAGCCCTGACCTTGCCGGTCTCTGCTCGCTGCTTCTCTAGGCAGTCATGGATATACTGCTGGGCCTTGTTGAGCTTGAAGGTCTCGACAGCACCTTCCTTGGTTCTGATCTGTAGACAGGCATCAGCAAACTGGGGGAAGTTATCCTGCCAGTATGCCAATCCCTCAGTGAAGCTGACTTTCTTCGCTGCTGTCATTCTGTTGTCCAGTGACCACTCCCTTAACGAAATCTTCTATAGTGGCGTTATCAGTAGTGACATCTGCTTCAATGTGGCGCATATCGGGAAGATACTTGCCAATCAGCTTGAGCTTGGAGTCTATAGCCGCCTTGATGCGTGTTACATCGAGAGCCTCTAAAGGCGTATCTAGATTCTGTAATTTATCAACCATATCAATAACGTGCTGCAGATGACCTTGATTGGATAATTGCTCCCTCAATGCCTCCTGCCTAACACCTCTATTTAGCTGCGCTCTTGTCTTTGGCATTACCAGCTCCTTCTTAAATTGATTAAATTATACACGATTTTACTGATAGCTCACTAGGTCGTGTGGGCCTGCTTCCATGTTCCTCAGTTCCTGACGATAGTGCTTGGCGATACAGGCTCTCATTGCCTTGTTGGTCTTGAATATCCTATTGCGCTTCTCTGTGAGAATGTCCAGATACCCTGTACCCACATAGCCCTCCAACCAACGAGTGAACGTCACTGGCGATTCTGTAAACATCTGGTGACAGGTGGAGCACAGACACAAACCATTGAGTGTGTCCCAGCGTATCGACTTATGCCGCCTACCGTAGATGTGAGCCAGCTCCATGTTAGGCAGTCCACTGTTACGCTTGCCGCCTGAGATATTGCAGTGCTCACAGGTGTAGTTCTTTGAGTAGCGTACTGCGTCACTGAAGGCTGCATCTGCTGCATCACGCTTAATCCCCACTCGCTATCTCCTTGAGTGCAAAGGCTTCGTCTACCCACAATCTGGGCATTGGCTCCTTTTCACGAAAACGATTATAGAGTATGCCAATGGCGAACTTATGCCGTTTCAGCTCTGCCTGTAGCTCGGCTCCCCTGCGATTAGCGATAAACAACTTTGTGCCTGTATCACAACCGTCCTTTATCGTCTGCTCTAATTGTGCCTGTAGCTTGGCAGCTTGGCTCATGTGATTCATAGCCTCATCTTCCCAGTGGTCAGCACTGTCAGACTGTAGTTTTACCTCTGCCTGTAGCTCTTTGATGTGAGCCTCCATCCTATGTAGCTCTGACGATTCTCTACTCACGCTCCATCTCCTTGATTACTCTGTCTATCACAGCATCTGACCAGCCCTCTGTGTAGAGCATCCCCCGCAGCCCATCGTTCTCTGCTTTCAATTTATTGTTACGATACCCAGCATCGCGCAAGTCTGAACGATTGTGCAAAAACTTCTGCTCATACGCCTCCACTACTGCCTGTAGCTTGGTGTTCTGGCAGTACGGGCAGTGGCTAGGGATTGACCCATGCTTGCAATCACTCATCGTCCACCTCCTTGATTAGTTCCAACCAGCCTTCTGGCGGCTCATCGCCGTTGGCTATAGCCCTCACTACTACCTGTAGCTGGGCATTCTCTGCTCCCAGTTTGAGACACACCTCGGCTTCTGCTCTAGCGTTAGCCCTCCACATGGCTACACCTGCCTGTAGCTTGGCATTCTCTGACTGTAGCCCAGACAGCTTTTTAGCCACCTGCTCCCGCAGTACCTTGTAACTAACGACCATCACTTCTCCTCCAGTTTCTTTGTTATCCACCGGGCAATAATCCCGTGGCGGCTATCAGTAGGGTGCAGTCCATCGCTGGTGTCGGCGGTCAGGTACGGTGCAGACAATACAGTAATATTGTCGTAGTCCTTGGCGACTGCCTTTGACCACTGACGGGCATCTTTTGTACGCTGCTCATGTTCCGGCGAGAGCGTTACTACGACAGGCAAAACCATCCAGACCTTGCAACCCCTGCCCTTCAGAAACTGCATGTGGTCGCGTAGCGCCTGTTGATACAGCACCTTATCAACCCCCCTCCCTGCGTCATTGGTGCCAAGCCAGTAGATGACATCTCTCCTAGCGCACGATACCTGTCTGGGTATATCAGACTGGGTAATCATGCTCCCCGCCTGTGCTGAGTTGTTGATGTGAAAATCCACTTTGCTAGACCATGCCCCTGCATCTGATGATAGTGAGTCGCCAAACAACCAGTAACTGTTGGCGTGTGCTGTACTTGCTGACAATAATGCCAGCGTGATAAAAATCCGTTTCATCTCTCGTTCTCCGTAACGTCATTGATTAATTAATGCCATCCTTTTTCAGCTCCCCGAGCGATGGCTCTCCCGTCCCTAACAAAAACCTTTGTGAGTTTATGCGGCCTTAGTCTTGATAGTCATCACTCTGGCTTGCATCCTCAACTGCATCTGCAATCCGCTCAAAGGCAATAACCAGCCGTACCAGCAGCTCAAGTATTTCTTCTTCCATTAGGTTGCACTCCTCATCGCTGCACGGTTAGTGCTCTCCATAGTACGCTGGGCCTCAAACAGTCGGTCAATAGCCTTGTACTTAACCTCTGCCTTCATGAATATCAGATGATAGTCAGCCACTCGGTACAGGTGGTCTCGGTAGCTACTGGATGCCAGCGCAATCTCCTTAGCCTCAGCCATAGACTTAACCCCATCAACATCCTTTGCAGCCATTGTCAGACTAGCCAACATGCTCTTGGTCTGGTCATTCATCTGGTGGTAGGTAAACTTAGCATCAGCATAAGCGTTACCAGCCTCCATGAATGTTTGGTAGATTTCTTTAGGATTCATTACTCACCCTGCCTGTAAGTGCCTTGACGCTGCTGGTTGCACAACTGACGAGCCTTCTCAATACTGACTGTGGGAATCTCGGTCTCCAGCCGCTCAATTAGTTCCTCTGGATGCACAGCAACCTCATACCTGCTGCCATCTATCTCGCTCGCAAAGAATCCTTGAGCAGCGAAAGACAACTCAAACTTGCGACCGGAGTTGGTCGCGTAAAAGTGAGGGCCATTACGCCCCGCAACAATATCCATAATCTTTTTAGCGTCCATTAAAAATTCACCTCAATTAGCCTATTAGTCGAGCGCAATACTTTATTTTCACCACGGTTTAGCATCTTAACCAGTGCCTGATTGACCTCAGACTCATCAAGGTCGAAGCCCTCAGTGACTGCATACATGGCGAGTGACCTCTTTATGACCTCTGCCCGGGGGATAGCGGCGAACCACTTAATACTAAAGAAGTTTAGGATAGCCCTGCTTCCCTCCCTGTACTCGTCTTGAGGTGAGCCTAAAGGACAGCCGATGTAGAAGTCATTGGCTTTGCGGAGGAGTTCAAGTGCGTTGTCATTAATCATGTCACTTAACCTCCTCAACGAAACGAGGCAGAACCTCATCTCGACTCAGACTGCGGTCACTCCAATTCCAAGCGGCCAACAGCTTGTCTGCATCACCCCAGACAGCCTCATAAGCAGAAACCTTGATGACACTGCCCTTGCGGTTCTCAACGCTACCTTCAGCGCCCTGCATGGATGAACCTGAACCAATCCAGCCACCCTCAACAACCTTATCCCACTTGATGAAGCCCTTGATTTGACCCTTGCGATTACCGCGAACATAACGGGGCAAGTCATTAACAAACTCGTCACCAAAATAGCGGCGAGCCATAGACTCACCAAAGTCATTACTCAGGTAAGCGAATTTTTCTTCAATGCGAGCATACTGTGTCATTTCAATATTCCTTTTTCGGATTAGGCTCAGGAACACCCTGAGCACATTGGTGGTGAGGCCGCTTATGCGACCTCTCCTTTCATATATTCTCTAATTTCAGCTTGGTTTTTCTTGCCCCAAGTGGTGACGATGTATCTGTCGTTTTCGTCATAGTGGCGGCATATCAGCAGACCACTACGCTTAATATCAGTCTCAATGAACACCCACTTGGTGATAGTTCCATCATTTACCAGATACTTTCCCATCTTACTTCTCCAATTCGATTCAAAGTTGACCCCAGTTCCCCGAGGCATGGAGAGAGTATAGGGCCACACCCATCAGGATGCAAGCCCTTTTTTTACCATCGCTAAAATGGAATATCGTCTTCAAAGTCTTCAGTCACCGCTGGCGCTTGGCTTTGAGCAGGTGCTGCCTGCTTTGCAGGGGCATGAGATGCCTCGCCCTTGGGTGACAGGAACTCAAAGTTATTGCAGATAATCTCGGTGCTGTAGGTCTTTACGTTGTCCTTCATGTAGTCCCGAGTCCGAAGCTCACCCTCAATCATGACCTTCTGGCCCTTGGTCAGATAGTCACGCATTATCTCAGCGACCTTGCCGAAGGCTGATACCCGATGCCATTCAGTAAACTCTTTGTCCTTACCACGCTTGGTGGTAGCCACAGCCAGATTGGTTACTACAGTCTGGTCTTGGTTTGCCATCACACGAACTTCAGGGTCTCTTCCGAGATTGCCGATAATTATGACGCGATTCATTGCTGTACTCCTGACATATCAATGCCTCTGGTTTCATTAAGTGCGTGACGGAAGGCGGTTTCCTTCAGCTTTGCACGGTTGTTGGTTGTTAATTGACCGCCCTTTGATGGCGCTCGGGCGATTATCTTCAGCTCCTCCTCCTGCCATTCGTCCCACAACTGGGCAGCGCCGGGGTAGTCATCACGCTCAAGGCAGTCATTTATCTGTGCCCCCGCCTGTATCATCAGGGTGTTCTCTTCAACCACCTTCTCCTGCGGTGTGCTCTCACCCGCATAGATGTAATGGCCCAGACCAAAGCCAACAGCCACGCACTTAACAAGACACCTCATGCGGGTATCCGATACATCACGGGATGTAGGGTTGGGCTTTGCATTGTTCTTAAAGTCCATCACCGGGAGCCACATGGTTGCCGTCTGGTCTTCTATGCTGACCGTTATGCGAACCTCGACAGTGCCATCAGGAAATATAACTTCAGGCTCCAGATGCCAACTGGCGGCAGGGTAGTGCTCCTTCACGATACTCCAGCACCAACTCCATGACATATAGCTGAACTGGCCCTTCTTCTCGATGTGTGCAGAACAGTCAATCCTGCTCAGTGTTCCCCATATACTCATTGCTTTGCTCCGAATGGCTGTATCTCAGCCAAGTGACTCATTGATTGCTCATGGTGGTAAGCCTCGCTCTGCTGCTCCAGCAGGAGGTCAGCACAGAGTTCTGCTGCCTTTGGTCTGGTGCTTGCGTCAGCTATCGCCATTCGACTCATGGCACCTTCTTGTGACGCACAGTAACGCCCGTCATAGCCTCTTTCTATCTTCATCGGTAGTCCTCCTGTGCTGCTTCCCAGCTTGATACGTTGTAATCGTTAATCTCCTCAGCCAGACACTCCAACTGGTAGTCGGTCAGGTCACCCATCAGGCAACCCTCGTCCTCAAAGTAGACACCCTCAATCTCAATACCGCCATCAATGCCGACATCAGGCTCAGGTGGTTGGATAGAGTAAACAACACGAACATCAGCATCGTACTCTTCGCCCGTTTTGGGGTTCTCCAGAGTAATTGAGGTATCGTGCTCCTGAGAGCCTGTCTTGAATCGTGGCTTAATCATAACTTTTCTCCATACAAAAGAACCTCAAGGGTAATGCCGCTTCTTATTCTGAGCTTTTCTTGAATCGAGAGGATGCGGCTCATAGCAGAAGCACTGCCTGAATCCTTGGCCTGAGTCCACAGCCTGTCCAGACGGTCAATCTGGTGCTTGCGAATAAGGGCGCGAGTACGCATGGAGCCAGAGAGATAGAGAATAGAGGTCTTCATTACTGACCCACCTTCAGTTCGCCTTTAATGATAGACATCATACAAGACAGGCTAATGTGGTTATGCTCATTCTCTGACTGGACTTCTTTAATGTGACGCAGAGCAGCGTGAGCGCACTTCTCAATATCCATGATAGCAAGAGACAACTCCAGACCTTCCAGCTTGCCTTTGTTGTATATGCGTGACTCTTCATCACCGCTTTTAACAGAGACATCATGTGAAATGCTTTGGATAACGAAGTGCTTTACGAGGTGGGATGCGTTTTCAATTTTCATGATTCAGTTTCCTGTATTGGCCTCGGAACACCCAAGGCATGAGTAGAATTATAAGGATATTTGAGGTGCTGTCAACACCTCTGGTAAATTAAATCCACTTGGCGTGACGGAGAGGATTGTCAATCTTGGGGATGATAGGCTCGTTCTTGGCTACCTGCCCCCTTACTCTTCCTCCCCTGCCATACCTCGGGGACATAATCTCATCCTCTGGCATACCCTTCCTGAACCGGTTACGCATGGTCTCCTTGGATACACCCCAGTGGTCTGCCCACTCTTGCAGTGTCTTGGTCTCACCCTTGTAGGTATAGCTGGTCGGTACTGGAAAGCTCATGATACGTGCCTCACCCCATCCATGTAATACTGACCGTGCTTCTGGAGGAACACCTGCTTCATACGCTCCTTCAGCTCAGGCTCATCAATCCAACCCACATCGGTCAGCTCATCCTGTATCGACATATCCCGGCTTGCAGTGTAGTCCTTCTTCTTGGTCATGCCTGACCCACCCTTATCCTGTGCTCGCTTGAGCCAGTTATTGCAGAAGGTCTGGATACCTCGGGCTGTCTTACGCTTCTTGGGATTGGCATCTAACCAGCCCACCATCGCGTTCAGCTCTGCGTCTACATCAACCCCTTGATACAGGGTCTTCCACTTGGCTACCTGCTCAGGTGCTGGTTCCCAAGGTGTGTTGTCATTCAATATCATTACTGGCATGGGAATCTCCTAACAGTGCGTGTAGTGAATAATCTGGTCAACGGCAAACCCTGCTGCCTCTACCTTAGAGGCCATCCCATCCCATCCAACCGCATTAAAAACTATTTCCTTTTCATTCTCCTCGCGCCCGTCAACATCAATCAAAACGCGCCAGCAAGACTCAAACTCTCCCGTCAGGGAATTAATTGCGCTACTCATTACTCTTCCTCAAGAAAGGGGCCGAAGCCCCAGTTGGTTTACTTGTTGGCGATAGGCCAGTTCTTGTCGATGAAGGCTGAAAGGCGTGGGTCATCGGATGCCTGTCGTCTGAGCTTGGCTTCCAGTTTCTCAACCAGCTTCATATCCTCATCGCACCACCAGATGGCATTGATGCCTTGGAATATAAGGATGACTTCTTTCTCTGTTAGTTTGGTCTGCTTCATTTCTATCTCCAGTGTTCCGCGTGGAACATTCAGTTTTCGTAGCTCGACCCGTTGGCCGAGAGATGAATATACTCAAGGTAAATATAGATTACAACAACGAATGCTAATTTAATTTACTCGGGGTAGAATGCAGTCTCACAACAAAGGAGAGTGAAGATGAAACCACAATCAAGAACACTGACTATTGCTGACTATCTGGCAATACAGGAACGAATGCTGAAGCGCCCACTGAAGAAGATGGAACTGGCCCAGAGAGCTAACCTGTCGCCAGCCGCAATCACCAAGGTCACCAAGGCAATGGCTGCTGGTCGTGACTTCAGGGTTGAGCGTGTAGCTGAGGGTAAGATACGGCTCTGGGAGATGCGTAGCCCGTGGAGAGAGGTGGCTAAATCGTAGGCAAAAAAAACCCCAGAACTAAGGGCTGGGGTCTATTCCCTTGACCAAGTGGGGGTGGTCAAGTAATCTTGAATGGCGAGAAACAAGAAGTGAGAGAATAATACCACATATAGTGGTCAGCAATACAACCCCCTCCTACTTCTTGTTTTAGCCAAATTAAACTTTGGAGAGAACAATGCAATTTCACGAATATGCAAACCTATTCCCACTGATACAGGGGAAAGAGTTTGTTGAATTAAAGCGCAGCGTTAAAGAGCACGGGCTGGCAGAACCTATCGTTACTTACAAGGGCAAGATACTGGACGGGCGCAACCGTTTCAGGGCTTGCCAAGAGACAGGTGTTGAGCCTGATTTCTTCGAGTACGGTGGTGCTGACCCACTTCAATTTGTTGTGACCCACAACCTGCACCGCCGCCACTTGGATGAATCCCAGAGAGCAATGGTTCTGGCAAAGCTAAAATCAGTTGGCTCTGGCGGCAACCAAAACGGCACAAGTGCCGCTTCGACTAAAGCAGACATGGCAAAGCAGCTAAACGTGTCTGAAAGGTCAGGCCGTAACGCATCCAAGGTTCTCAGGGATGGTACGCCTGAGCTACAGGAGAAGGTTGAGTCTGGCGTGATCAAGGTTACACCCGCCGCTAAGATAGCCGCCAAGCCCCCTGAGCAGCAAGCTGCTGCAATTCTGGATATGGTTAAGCCGAA
>Ga0208950_1000778_pt1 | contig 15785 bp, 9 predicted proteins | sample AOAMet_54_BLW_10_2_FD_188234 | JGI IMG/M metagenome (GOLD analysis project Ga0208950, IMG submission 188234) | Ammonia-oxidizing marine microbial communities from Monterey Bay, California, USA - CAN11_54_BLW_10 (SPAdes) | ecosystem: Environmental > Aquatic > Marine > Intertidal zone | place...
AGGCTCGTTCGCCCAAAAAAAGAGTGAAATGGCCACATTTCGCCGTTTAACCCAGACTACTCAAGCCTCGAGCGTTTATCGTCTGCCAAACTATGCCGTGCAGTGGCTCCTTGCGGTTGGTGCACCCGGAATAGGGTGAGTTGTGACTTGCCCATTTGCTCGTGGAATGGCTGCAGCCGGCACTAGCTGACTTCAACTTTAAGTAGAAAGGTCTCTGTTTAAGGTGCTTCGCACGTATACTGCGCAAAACTGATAATAAGAGATGTTGTATGTCCGATTCAGAAAATCGCCGATTTACCGTTGATCCGGCTGTATTTTACCCCGCTTTGATCCTGTTATTCGGCGCCGTATTTCTGGTGCTTTCTTTGCCAGGTGAAGGTGCCGACCTTTTTTCTGGCTTTCAATCGGCGATTGTAGCGACAGCCAGTTGGTTCTATGTCTTGGTCATTGCCTTGATTGGGGTCATGGTGATTGTCTTGGCCGCATCGCGCTATGGCGATATCAAGCTGGGCCCCGATCACTCTGAGCCCGAGTATGGATTCCTCTCGTGGTTTTCTATGCTTTTTGCTGCAGGAATCGGCATTGGCCTCATGTTTTATGGCATTGCTGAGCCTGTGATGCACTATCTTGCGCCACCGATAGGAGAAGGAGGCACAACCGCTGCTGCGGCTGAAGCGATTCAGCTGGCCTATTTCCACTGGGGTTTTAATGCCTGGGCTACCTACGCAGCCGTTGCTATGGTGTTGGCTTATTTCGCCTATCGCCATGATCTTCCCCTCACGCTGCGTTCCGCGTTCTACCCACTCATTGGCGAGCGAATCTATGGGCCCATGGGCGCAGCTGTCGATGTATTTGCGGTCATTTGTACGACCTATGGTATTTCGGTCAGTCTTGGCTTGGGGGTTTTGCAGATCAACACGGGATTCAATTATCTCTTTGATCTGCCCATTAATGTTTGGGTTCAGGTGGGTCTCATTTTCGGCACCATGGCGTTGGCAACGGTGTCGGTCGTGATGGGCCTCGATGCTGGCATTAAGCGCCTCTCTGAGATCAATACAGTGTTGGCCGTTCTTTTGTTGGCGCTGATTTTAATAGCGGGTCCAACCGCCTTGTTGTTATCTGGCACGCTGCAAAATTTCGGGGGATATGTGGCGAGTCTTATTCCCAAAACTTTAGATTTATACGTTTATGCGCCCTCGGATTGGCTAGGCGGCTGGACCATTTTTTACTGGGGTTGGTGGATTAGCTGGACGCCTTTTGTTGGTGTTTTCGTTGCGAGAATTTCCCGGGGTCGCACGATTCGCGAGTTTCTTGTTGGTGTCACGGTGGTGCCTACCTTATTTATTTGTCTCTGGATGGGGGTGCTTGGAGGTAGTGCAATAGAGCTGATTTCTAATCAGGGCGTCACAGAGCTTGGTACCGCGGTTCAGGAAAATCAGGCGGTAGGGCTGTTTATGTTTCTCGAGTATTTGCCGGGTACCGAGCTGCTCAGCTTGATCTGTTTGGCGATGATTGTGATTTTCTTCGTTACATCAGCTGATAGTGGGGCGATGGTGCTCAACATGCTCAGCGCCCGAGGCAATGACAATACGCCGGTATTGCAACGCACCGTGTGGACACTCGTTATCGCGCTCATTGCCTCCATCTTGCTAGTGGGCGGTGGCTTACAAGCTTTACAGACGGCGACGATCGCCAGCGCGTTGCCCTTTTCCGTCGCTTTATTGGGGGCATTTTGGGGATTTGGTAAAGCCCTGCTAGTTGACGGCGCTAAGCGCCAAGTTGTTCCAATACACCCGCCGATCGAAGCTGGAGATCCAGAGTGGCGGCAGCGGTTGGCCAATTTGCTCGCCTACCCCGCAGATGCCAGCGTTCAAAGTTTTGAGCGCGATGTGGTTTTTCCAGCCATGCAAAGCTTTGCCGAGGAGTTAAATGGACACGGAATTCGCACCCAAATTGGTGATCATATTGCTGAGGAGGGTATTTTGCGTCTTGAGGTTGCCCATGGCGAAGAGATCGATTTTGTTTATCAGGTAAATTTGCGGGGTCACCCACTACCTGACCAGTCGTTGTCAGGTAAATCCCTGGAAGACATGAAGCAGGATCAGATTTTTTACCGCGCTGAGGTCCACTTAATTGAGGGCGGCCAAGACTACGACATTATGGGCTGGTCTCAAGAGCAGGTGGTGTTAGATATGCTCAACCAATACGAAACGCATTTGCAGTTCCTTCACACCGTACGCTGACAAAGGCCTGCTTAGCGGACAATCTCAATTTCGGTAATGGGCGCTTTCACGCGGTTTGGATTGAGGGCGAGCATCGTTGGTATCTGTCTTTGCAGTTCGGCTTGCCGATTTTCCGGTTCCGGATGTGTGCTGAAGAACTCGGGGGGCCGCTCCTCGCTCAAGCTGCCCATTTTTTGCCAAAGCGTCACTGCCGCTTTGGGGTCGTAGCCGGCACGCGTGGCCAGCTCCATGCCAATAGTATCGGCTTCGGTTTCGGCGACTCGTGAGTTGGGCAGCTCTAAAGCTAGGTTGGCCAATAATGCGGTTCCTGCCATGGCGGTGGCACTGTTATCTGCCGCGACGCCTACAGCGATAACGCCTATTGTGGTTGCCATGGCTCGAGACATGCGCTCGGCGGTGTGGTTCGCTAAAGCGTGGGAAATTTCGTGCCCCATAATTTGAGCGAGCTCGTCGTCGGTGAGCTCCAGCTGATCGATTAAACCGGTGTACAACGCCATGCGCCCACCTGCCATGCACCAGGCATTGACTGTTTCAGGGTCGTCAATGATCGCAACGCTCCACTGCCAATCCTGACTATTTGGAAAGTCTTCCTCGGCGATGGTGACCAGGCGGCCGGTGATACGCCCGACGCGTCCCATAAGATTAGGGTCTGTCGCCAACTTGCCTTCCTCGTCTAAGGCGCCCACCGTGCTTAGATAGGCTGTCTCCGATTCGAGGATTGCGGCCTCTGGTGATATCAGTAAAAACTGATTTCGTCCTGTCGGGCTACTCGCACAGCCGGCCAGTAACAGCGCCATGATAATAAAAGTCGGCAGTTTTAAAGTTGTGCTTGTCATCATAAGTGACTTCCCTGGAGCTTGGGGTTGGTGTTTGGAATCGCTTCAGGCACTTGGTGTCCGAGGTTTACAAAATGTATACGACTAAGTGGTTGGAGTGTATTTTTATAGCCTTTTTTAACCCGGCTCAGACTCAGCTGCGGCTCGAGTCCGAAGTAAGCCGCGGTAGACGCCGCGAGCGTTAGACGCCCCCGTAACGACTTTGAAAACGTCAGAGGATATGGGCATGTCAACACCGTGCTCCGCTGCTAACTCCATCACGGTGGGGGCACTCTTTACCCCTTCAGCCACCATATGCATGCTGGCAATAATATCTTCAATCGAGCGCCCCTTGGCGAGCTCAATACCCACATGGCGGTTTCGGCTTTGAGGGCTTGTGCAGGTCGCGATCATATCGCCCATACCCGCAAGGCCCGAGAAGGTCTCTGCCCGCCCCCCGAGTGCGGTACCCAGTCGTGTCATTTCTGCCAGGCCGCGTGTGATTAAGGCTGCACGGGTATTATCACCCGCGCCAAGGCCATCACCCATGCCCACGGCAATTGCGATGATATTTTTGAATACGCCGCCTAATTCGCAGCCTATGTGGTCGGGGTTTGTATAGACCCGAAAAAGCCCCACATTTAATACCGGTTGCAGCCAATGTTGGGGGCTGGGGTCATCGAGCGCGAGTACACCTGCAGCGGCCTGACCGGCGACGATCTCTCTGGCTAGATTGGGTCCTGTCAGCACGCCTACGGGGCGCCCGGGAGCGACTTCTCTGCAGATCTCGGTCATGCGCAAGCGAGAACCGCGCTCTAAACCTTTGGTTAAGCTAATCAGGGGCGCGCCGTCGGGTAAATCTGGAGCGATGTCGGTGAGTACAGATCGAAAATTATTGGAAGGTATGCCCATGACCACAGCGTCCGCACCAACAATCGCCTCAGCCGGGTCGAGAGTCGCTTGTAATTTCGGATTTAGAGGAGCGTCGCCGAGGTAGCGGCTGTTTTTATGGTTGCCATTAATATCATCAACGGTGGCGGCATCTCTCGCCCAAAGCATGATGTCGGCATTGCGTGACACCAGTGAGGCTACCGTGGTGCCCCAACTGCCCCCACCCATGACTGCTATTTTATAAGCCACTGCGCGCTCCATCTCGAATGGTTGGTCTTCCTCGACTCGCAATGGCCGAAGCACGGCTAATTTCAACGCGATAAATCAGTCTGTCTAGGGCTTCTGCCTGCTGTTGTCGAGCTTCAATCCAGTCTGGGCGGGAATGGTCTGTCAGCTTGCGCGAGGCCAAGGTATCCCAAGCATTTTTAAACAGTAATTTAAGGTTTGAGGCTTCGCTGGAGACCCTGCGCTGCAGCAATGCTTGCTTCCCGTAGTTCATACATCGATCGACAAAATCCGACTCATCGATGGTTTCATTGGCTTCAAGGTTTGCGAGCAGGTCGGCGGCAATGCTGTAGGACTCGACGTACATTTGCGGGGTCATATGGGCAACGTGGGGCGTCATCATCGCGAGCAGTCGCCGTGCGCCTTTAACGCCGGTAGAGAGTTCATGTCGCCAGCTGTCATCGATGCGATCTAGTTCAGCTGCAATTTCAGCTTGAAATATCTCCGTAGGGGGATAGAAAAACTCAAATTTATAGAGGTCTCTCAGCTCCAAGACTTCCGCCCAAAATAGGGCTTCTACCTGCTGATCGGGTTCAAATTCGCCGTGCTCAGCAACGGCAATTAACGCCAGTTCGATAATGGCTTTGTTAATGAAAAAGTGAACGATGGTATTTCTATAGTAGCTGGCTACCCCTACATTGGCCGGTTCAATGCCATATACCGTAGTGGGCCCTCCGGTAAATCGGGTGATGATGCCTTCCCCGATCATGAGATCTAAAAGCTTTCCCATGCCTTCTTGCTGTTGACGATCAAAGTCGGGTGACATGCGCAAGGCACTGCTTCTCGCCCATGTCACAATATCAGCGACAGTCTCAGCGACTTCGGTTTCAGTTTGAGCCCGGGGATAGACCCCCAACAGGGCCATAGAAATGACCGCGGGGTAGGTTATGGGCGTAACGCGATTGGCTTCTACAGCCACCTGAAAAGCAATTTTTGATAGCGCCAGTCGATCATCGGGGCTAGGTGGCTCCGGCAGAACAACGGGTTCGCCAAAGTCGACGTAAATTTTGCCCATGGGTCGAGCCAAGCTACGGATGTAACCTACCAGCCAGCCCAGAGACTCAGGGGCTTTGGGCACTCCTGCTTGCTCCCGGGCATACTCCTCGGCATCTCGAATAAGGTCATAAGAGACTGTTACAGGAATAATATGAACGTCCTTAGATCCCGCGCTGTGGCAGCCTTCGATGACATACTTTAAGACGCCGTATTTGGGTGGCATCAATTTGCCGAGGCGTGAGCGTGTTCCTTCAAAGGACCATGTCAGCGGAAAGCGTTTTTCCATGAGATAGCCAATGTACTGTCGAAGCGCTGCCTTATAAACTGGGTTGTCGGCGAAGCTGCGCTTGATAAAGATGCCGCCCGCCCTGCGGCCTAAAAACCCCAGTAGCGGGATGTTGAGGTTAGCGCCAGCAAAAAAATGTGGGATAGGAAAATTGTTGTCAAACAGCAGCTTGGGTACCACAAAGCCGTCGATGTAGGTTTTATGGGTCCACAGAAGTGCTGACGGGTGGTCGCGAACGATACTCCTCACTCGTTCCAGATCTTGAGGGTTATAGTTCAGCGATCTTTCATAGCCTAAACCTAGGCAAAAATTGCAGAACTTGATCCACACATCAAGCCAGAAGCTAGTCGGTATAGAGATCATCTCTTTGAAATACTCATTGAGCTCTTCTGTGATCTCGCCTATTGGCTCGCCGCGCTCGGTGGCAATCGTTGACATCTGATCTTTGAGTATTTGGTTGCTGCGCAGCGACTGGGCAATATAACGAGGAACCTTGTAGCGACCTCCCTGTAATTTACGCTCTGTTGCGTCGAGAACAATGGCAGCTTGTCGAGCAATAAAAATTGCAAAGGCTTCGCGGTTGGACGTGGCAGCTATGGCATATTTTCCTGCAAAGCGCCCAGCCATTGTTTCTGTACCATCGGGTGAACCCTTTATCAGGTGCACGCGCTCTGGATGGCGAAAGAGGGTATACCGGGTCCGCAGAAATCCGGGTCTCCGTTCGGGTCCTTGAATTAAATCCCGAAGGCGGGGTCCTGCAGCGACGGCGCCGGCACTGGGCGTCCAGGCGACCCGCAAAGGTGCAACGAGTATGTCGACACCTTCCGACAGAGCGTTTAGTAGGGGCGTTACCTCCAGGGGCTTTCTGTCGTCTCCCAGAGAAATCTGAATAATTTGTGCCTCAGCACCTGCCGGTTTATGGGCGCTAATCCAGTCGGTCAAGAGCTGCCCTTCAATGCCTGATGTGGTGTCCAGAAGAAAAATAATGGGCCGTGGATCATCCGGCCATGGCGAAGTTTGCTTAGTGATTTCGGGGTAGGCTGTAGCCATCACCAAAAATTACCTTGTTGACGCCAGCTTGGGTTTCACCGACGCCCCACGGAGTTTGCTATTGCTGCGCGAGCTCTTGCTCATGGCTTTTTTTGCGCCCACTGCTTTAGCTGGCGCCTTACTTTTAGCGTTAGTTTTGGCCTTGGCCGTAGATTTAGGTTTGGCAGCCGGTGTCGATGCCTTTGCTACCTTGGTTTTGTTTTTGGTCGTGGCTTTGTCTGCTACCTGTCGACCTTTTGAAGCCACTGTGGGATTCGCTGTAGATTTAGGTTTGGCAGCCGCTGTCGATGCCTTGGCCGTAACGGCCTTGGTTTTGGGCTTGGTTGTCGCTTTGCCCGCTACCTGCCGACCCTTCGAGGCCACTTTACGAGTTGCGCCGCTCGTCTTTGAGCGTTTGCTGAGGGGCTTCTTCTTGGCTGCAGCCTTTGTTTTCACCGATTTTTTGGCCGCTTTGCCCGCTTTTTCAGGGCGCATATCGTCAGGCAGCGCCTGTTGCTCTTTCAGCGTCTGCGCCACGGTCTGTTCGGGTTGTCCCAAGGCCTGCAGGAACATATTGCGAACTAGGGTCACCTGTTCGTCCATTTTTTCTAGGGACCAGCCGGTGGTATCCACCGGGGGGAGCACGTCCACCCGAACGGTTCCCGGCTTGAACACAAAATCGCCTTTTGGAGCGATATCCCCGGCGTTATGAATCACAACCGGCACAATGGGTACTCCCACTTGCATGGCCATGTGGAAGCCACCTTTTTTGAACGGCGCCAACTTACGCGTTGGGGCTCGGGTACCTTCTGGGGCAATCACAAGTGATTGCCCCTCTTCTCTCATAGCGGTCGCGAGGGGTGCCATCGATTCAATCGCTTTACTGCGGTCAGAGCGATCAATAAAGACAACTCCCGCAGCCCCCATTGCCTGACCGATAAGAGGCATTCGTTGTATTTCTTTTTTCCCCACGGCAACTACATCGCGACGAACGAGGCGGGCCATTACGGCGACGTCCGCTTTGCTTTGATGATTGAACATGAACACAGCGGGGCGTTGTGCCCATAAATGTTCTTCCCCCGTGACCTCTAGGTCCAGCCCTATCAGTGCACTGCAAGTATCTGCAAATAACGAGATAGAAAAATTCAGGGAGTCCCTTTTAGATCCTGTAAGCGCATAGAGGGGCAGTGCTGCCGCGACGCTACCGACGAGTGATCCTGTTGCTGCAACAGACCGCAAAAATCGATTGACGGAGATGCGCCCTCGACTGTCAAAGGTTGTTGTAGGCCAATTATTTTCTTTGGTGATTTGTCTGAGCCGTTTTCTGGGGTTCAAGGTGACCGGTCGCCCCACGTATTCGAGCAATTGAATGTCGTCGACGCTGTCGGAGTAAAAAAAGCTTTGGCTTAAGTCAGCCCCGGTATCCCTTGCTAAGGTCTGAGCGGCATCAACTTTTCCCTCGCCAAAGCAGGTCGGCTTGACGACTGCCCCAGTAAAACTACCGTTTGCGACTTCCAATCCTGTACAAAACACGCGATCAATATTGAGATCTCTTGCGGCAGGCATTACTTGGTAGGGTGTCGCTGAGCTGATAATCGCAACAGAGTGGCCCTTTGCTTGGTGAGCGGCAATCAGTTCCCGCGCCTCAGGATAAATAAGCCGGGCTATTTTTTTTCGGAATAAGCGTTCACTGTTTCGGGTGTATTCGTCTTCGTCGCGCCCAGCAAGATACTGTGCATGAACTGCCATGAGTGCAGAAAAGCCCATATTGCCTAAACCAAAGCCGGTCAGTGCACGGGTCAGTTCGTAAAGCTCATCCGGCTTTAGTTCCCCACGAGTCAACGCGTCTTGAAGAAATACAGTGGCGGAAAATCCGGCAATAATGGTGCCGTCGAAATCAAAAATTGCGGCTGTCTCAGGACCGGGTTTCGAGGCGTTGATATCGGCAATGAGTTTTGAAAAGTTCAAGGGTTGTCCTTAAATGGTTAGCGTCAAATGGTCAGCTTCGCCCCTTTAGGGCATCATTATCCACAACATACACGGCTAGCTCATTGGGGCAAAGTGCATAGTACTTGCTCCCTAGCGGTCATTTATCACAGTTGATTGCCAATCTGGACAAATTGCCCGCCAAGCTCATGGTGATAAGGAGAAACCACAAGTTCATGGACGACCAAAAAGATAGACTCCCGGGAGATATTTTCTGGAGCACTTTTCTCGAAGAAGAGGGTTTACCCGCCAGCTATCGTGATACCGCTGAAGCTTGGTTTTCACCCTTAGTTCAGTCTGTTTTGCGGCATGACAACGAACAAACAGCGACGCCGGCGAGCTCTCCTCAAATTATCGGCATACATGGGTGTCAGGGGTCAGGGAAAAGCACTTTAGCGGCGCTTTTAGAAGCTTGGTTAAGGAATATCTCTGATTTGAATGTGTTGCGCTTATCCATAGACGATTTTTATCTGACTAAGCATCAGCGTCGATCTTTGGCAGAGGCTATTCACCCTTTATTCGCGACTCGCGGTGTGCCTGGTACTCACGATATAGCGTTGTTAGAAATGGTTTTGCGAGCAGTGATTGCGCGAAGCCCTGAAGAAATTTTCATCCCTGAGTTTGACAAGGCAAAGGACGATCGGGCGCCACTTAAGAAATCAGTGGTTGCCCGTGACATCGACGTGGTCGTACTCGAAGGTTGGTGTGTGGGTCTTCCTCCCGAGCCCCAATATCGGTTAGCGCATGTCACCAACCTTATGGAGTCGGAGCAGGATCCAAACGCTGTTTGGCGTGGGGAGGTCAATAAAGCGCTGGCGCAGAGTTACAGCACAGTGTTCGACCTTCTAACATCACTCATTGTTCTGAAGGCTCCGCACTTTGAAACCGTGGTTGATTGGCGTTGGGAACAAGAGCAAAAGCTCAGCGGGCGGCAGCAGCGCCCCCTGGGGCTCGACGACGCCTTAATGGATCGAGAGGGTGTTGAACGCTTCGTACAGTTTTTTCAGCGACTCACGGTCTGGGGTCTAGAGGTCCTGCCGGATCGTGCCGATCTTTGCTTCCACTTAGACGCAAGTCGTCAGATTAAATCTGCGTCGGGGCCCTGGGCTGGCGGCTGAATTACCCCCTGCGATGTTCATCTACCCACTCGATTCAGCAAGGTAGAAAACTCTTGTGCTGCACCTGAGCACGGATGCTTGGTGCTCAGGGCAAGACCGTTGTACGAAATTTTTCAAAAGCCTGCCTGGATGACTTACGCGGTTTTTCCGCCCTTGCTTGCGCCTTGGCGCAGGATTTTTTACTGACTGATAATCGATCGATGAAGCCCTTTCCAATCAGGGAGATACCACCGGTCATAACGGCAAGCCCGCCTTGCACAATGGTGCCCTCTGGATCAAGCGACATCTGAGGCCGGGCCAGGGTGCCAGCAACGCCAACAAAGGGATTGAAGGCGGTACTTGCGCTTATACCCAGGCCTTTTTGTGGGACGGTATTGAAGGCCAAAAACAGCTTTTCATTGTGCAGATCGACTTGACCTTTACTAACAATAGCCAACTCATCTGAGATAACGGTAGCAAAGGGATCACCTTTTACTTTGCCATTAACAACTGCGGCAAAAGCTGCCACGCACTGCAATTTGGTCATCTCTTCTTTTTCCTTAACGACATTGAGAAGTGACACCAGTTCAACAAGGAAGTCGTTCGCAAAAAAACCTGAAAGCTCTCCCGGAATAACCCCCTCGTCCATGGTTACTTGCAGTGAGCCATTTAAGCTCTGCGCTAACTCTCGCAAAGTGTTGCCCGAGCCATATAGTTCACCCGAGAAATCTGCGGGTGGTAGTGCTGCTAAATCTTCAGCCGCGACGGCAGAATTTGGCAATATGGGTCTGACCTCGTCACCCTCTATCGTCAGGCCAAAGTGTTGGTCACCGTCTCCGGGAATACCGAACCCCGACAATTCAATACGACCGCCCAATTCACTTTTTACGACGGCCTTATCAACGATAAAGTGCCCGTCAGTGATGTGACTGATCAGCTCGATATTGTTAAGCCGTCGCTCACGAAATATGAATCGATCGGCAGTGATATTGATGTCAGCATCAAAACGCTTCAGAAACTCTAAGTTAATTTCGGCGGTGGGTATTACTCTTTTATTACGGGCAATTTTTTTCTTTTTTGGCTCGGCATTTTCCTTGCCTGACTTAGACTTTCTCCGGTTTTTTTTCTTGGGTTGCGTTGGTGCTGGTGCCGAAACTGCCGGGGACAGTGACTCCTCCTTAATAATGGTTGTCTCCGATGCATAGAGGGGCCGGAGATCGATCATGCTGCTGTGCAGTGCCAATTGAATGTTGGGGTGGGATGGATTGCTAATCCTTAATTGTCCGCTGAATTCAGAATCCAAGGATTTAACTGCTAACGTATCGGCGGTTAAGTGTGACTTGTCCCCATTGAATGAGGCGTCAATCTGCAACGGAATCTTTGGTAAGGTAAGGTTTGCCAGCCAACCTAATCGTTGCAAGTTTGGAAGATCTATCTGTATCTCCAGGCCGGTGCCAGAAAAGTTTTCGCCAAATTGAAGCTCCCCACGTGAAAAAATAGTCGCGCCTGCAGCTGTGTTTAATGTGAGCTCCCGAATTGATGCCTGAGACCCACTTTGAGACAGATTAACCTTCGCCGTCATAGTCAGCGGCTCAGTTAAAGCCGTGGTATTTTCTATGACCACCCAGTCATAAGCGTTATCCACGGCGAACATAGCGTCTACGTCGACGGTGCCCTGCGAAAACTGAACATCGCCCTTAACGGCCAAGTCACCGATCTCAAGTTTCAAGTCTTTAACTTCCCAGCCTTTTGAGGTGGCCGTGAATTTACTGGTAGCAATCAATGATTTGTCGAGTTGGTCCTGTGGAATTTCGGGGGGCAGGTGTTTGGTCGGGAGTAGCTCTGTGAGTTTGCTTCCTTGCAGACTTAAGTCGCCGACCACTGATTTTTTCTTTGGTATCACTGTAATCGCTCCTTGAACCTGAATTTCTGACAGGGTCAAATCGAGATCTTGCAGATTCAGGGTGTCCTTAGACCAATCGGCATTGAAGCTGCCGGTGACTGTCTGGTTGGGGACTAAAGCGAGGGTATCGTCATTTTTCAGCCAGTGGCTCAGTGTTTTTCTAAGGTCGGTAACTGTCAGATTGTGAGCGGTGGTAAATTCGGTAGCAGGACCTTTGCGAGGAAAACTGGCCGAGAAGTTACTAGAAATGCCTTCCACAACGAGCTTTCCTGCGCTTAGTTCTATGTCATTGTTAGTGACCAGCAGGTCTGTGTTTAGTGACCATCGGTCACGGAAGCTGGGTTTTTGATGGGCTAGCATGAGCAAGGTCCCCAGATCATCGCCTCTAGCCGAGAGAGTCAACGAAGTACCGGTCAATTTGCGCTGGCCACGCAACCATCCGTCGGCCTTAAGTTCTCCGTACTCGGTAGTTATCAAGCTGCTCAGCTTGGTATTTTGCTTGTCGGTTTCTAGAGAGAGCTGTGCCGTAACGGCGCCTTTTACTTCCTCGGGCAGTTGGAACACATCTTGAAAAATCTCAATCGCAGGTACTGACGCCTGTGCCGATAAATTAGCCTGAATCGGAGTCTCTAGATTTGGAATGTCTAGCCCTGCTGCTATCTGCAGCCGCCCTATGTTGATACGAGACTCACTAACACTCAGCCGCTGCTGATCCCTCTTGACTTTACCCGTTGCGCTAAAGGGCACGTGGGGAAATTTCGGTGCACCCAGTAAATCTGCGAGACGACCTATGTCGGGTCCGCTTACCGCAACGGCCAATTCGACATCAGTTAAGGTTCGGAAATTATTGACGGTGCCACTGATAACCCCAGAAAAATCACCGACTAAGCCGTCTAGTCGAACAACTATTTTTTCTATTCCCGGTTGTACAGAAATGCTTAGGTCTAGGGCGCCCTGACTAAAAGGCGGCAGGTTGAGCAGCTCTGTGAAGTATTCGACGCTTGGCCCCTGCAGGGCGATTTCGACTTGGGGCGTATTCGGGGATCTGAGATCGCGCACTAGAGCTTTACCTTCGAGATGTACGTCGCCTAAATGCATATCGAGACCAACATTGATATCGGTCAGAGAGGTAAATGCATCGGCGGAGGAGGCGGTAACATCGGCCTGCAAGGGCGCCTTGTTGACGTCCCCGACAACAGATAATTTCGCTCCGCTAAGGTCTTGGTCCAGCGTGGCGTCGACCCGCAGTGTTCTGGTCTCTTCTTGGCTGTCTATCAGCGTGAGCTGTAAATCGTCAATGCTGGCAGATTCTAAAAATACCGGTATGCCTTTTGCTGGCTTGCCTGACGTCAACGCGGTAGCCTGAGTTTTATTGAGTTTAAATTGCCAGTTGGAGTGGCCCTCCACTCCTTGAATGAGATGGAGTTTAGGTTGGGTAAACCTCAGAGATTTTATTTTCGGTTGGCTAAGAAACAGATCAGGAATCGAGGCATTGAGTTCAGCAGAGGCCAAGCTTAAAAATGCGGGTCCTTTGAAACCTTCTGGTTGAGCAATGACAACATTGGCCACTGTAATGTTGATTGACCGATCGATATCGATATCGATGTCAAGATCTGAAAAAGTGACGTTTCGCTGGAGCAGCTGACTAGTTTTAAGTGCGACAAAATCTCGAAAAAAATCACTGTCCTTAGTGATTAAAGTCACGACGACCAGGGCGCTGATTAACAGCGCTGTCGCTATAAAAAATTTATTAATCGATCGCACGTATATCCCGAGACATCTTTTCGGTCAGTTTGAGACTAGTCGCTACCTCAGGTGGCGTCGACCCCCTACAGCCATTGAATCAGGTTTTATTCAGCAATTTCATCCTCAGCAACCGGAATTTTTAAATGTAGATGCCGCTTAAAAAGTGGCAAATATTCATCGTGTCGGTGGCTGACAAAGATCAGCGTTGTGTGACGGCGATTTTCGAGTGTGATCAGTAAATCCAAAATTCTTGATCGGTTTAGCTCATCAAGGCCCTGAGTTGGCTCGTCTAAGACCAACAGTAGTGGTGACTTGACCAATGCACGGGCAATAAGAACCAGGCGTTGCTCGCCGTAACTCATTGTGTGGAAGGGCTCTGTGGCATGTTCGCGTAAGCCCGCTGCTTGCAGCCACTGCTTGGCAATCTTGACCTGAACTTCACTGACCTGCTCATACACGCCAATAGAATCAAAAAACCCCGAGCAAACCACTGTGAGTGCATCACAGCGCACCCGGTAAAACCGGTGAAGTTCACTGCTAACGATACCCATCTGCTGTTTTAACTCCCAGATAGACTCTCCATGACCACGCCTGTAGCCCAGCACTCGAACGTCATTGTTGTAGCTTTGTGGGTTATCTCCGGTGATTAAGCCCAGTAGGGTTGATTTACCCGCACCGTTTTCTCCGGTAATCAAGGTGTGTTCAAGAGGTGCCAGCTGCAGGGTCAAGTCGCGCAGAACAACCTTTTGGCCGTAACGAACCGATGCGTTGGCGATGTTAATAATGTGCTCGTGGGGAAAATCTGTGAGCTGCTTGGAATGTTCCGGCCAATCTGGCTGTTCCGTTGCAGCAAACAAGGCCCTCAATATATGCTCTTTTTTGTCAGCCTCCTCGTTATCAAGGCATTGGAGCACGCCGTTTTTTACCGTCGCGAGAGCGCTGCACCACGCGGGTATATCGTCGCGGTTGCTCAACAAAAATACGACGGTGGTGCCCCTTTCCCAAACCGACTTTAACGCCGCGGATAGGTTGTCGCAGGCCATGTGGTCGAGACTATCGAACGGGTTGTCGAGAATAAGGACTTCGGCGCCTTGGAGTAGTGCCTGAGCAATGAGTAATTTACGGCTCTCCCCAGTACTGAGCTGGGTGTAAGGCTGATCTAATCGGTGGCGCAAATTCAATGCGTCTATTAAGGGATCATCGGTTTTATCGGGTGGTAAAAAATCTATCGCTTTGGTGGCTGTTTCGCTTTCAGGAAGCAAATCGGTGGCCGCTAGTTTTAGCTCCTGTTCAAAGATGCTCTGCTGCTGCTCAAAAGACACTAGGTTTATTGCCGTTACAGGTATCTCACGAATGATCGACCCTCGGCCATGGTCCTTGAGCTGTCCCAACAGCAGTCGGTCAATAAATTGTTTCCCCGAGCCATTGGGCCCCACTACGCACCAGGCATCGCCTGAGCTGATCGTCCAGTTATCGACGCTTAGGTCGGGGGATGTAAATGCTGTGATCCGAATCATGGTGCTGTGGATTCCAAGTTGGCGCGAATGATGAGCTCTGCGGATGTGTTGCGAGATAGTAACTCAGCCATAGGTTTTGGGTTGGGGGCGATGGTTATCGCAGCGCTGTATAGCCTCCATTGTTAGATATTTCATAGGTTTAAGGCCTATGGGTCTCATGCCATCTGTGCGATGTGGAATCTGGGTTTCGAACTATAAGATGGGGTTTGGTATTTGATGTCGCGGTTTATTGGCGTTTATAGCGAGAGTCTGCGCGCCACAATTCAACATTTTTTAGACTTAACGGGGAGGATTTGATGGCTTGGGTGGCCACAAAACTGCGAGAAATTAAACGCTCTATTGTTACCTCAGAGAAGACTATTGCGATGCAAGCCCATTCAGTGATCAAACTTTGGCAAGCCGTGAGCCCACCGTCAGCTCAAACCCTCATGCAAAACAAGGGGGTTTGCCTTCAGCCCTCGTCCAATGGTGATCAGTTTGCACTACTAAAATTAACGAGGGGGCAAGCTTTCTACGCGGCTAAAGCGGTCTGGGCTCGTTACTTCGGTCAGGCTGCGGTCGTTGAAATATTAATGTATCGAGCAGCATTAACACCGTTTGATGTTGAGACTGTGGCTTATGACGCCCACCTTGAGTATCGAATCCCTGTTCTTGATCTGCCCAGGCTCTCTTTGGCTCAGGTTAGATCTGCTCGAGTTATTGGCTCGGTAGGGGGGTCAACTCAGCTAAGTGGGTCTCGGGGTTTAACGGAGCAAACGTCCATTGCGCATCTTGGTCGAGGCTTGGGAAGCACAGTTCAGGCTGAGCTCCTCCCGAACTTATGACGGCCACAGTGGTGGTTTTGTTTTGGCTGATCAGGCCCCGCGTCCCCGGTGTTAGCTGCAGTGGCATCCCGAGCAGCTGAAAGAGATTGCCATCACCTTGGTATTTTACGAGAGCTTCTCGTATGCACCACTGGCGATAAAACCACGCTTTACTCTCGGCTTCGGAG
>Ga0208950_1000786_pt1 | contig 15644 bp, 23 predicted proteins | sample AOAMet_54_BLW_10_2_FD_188234 | JGI IMG/M metagenome (GOLD analysis project Ga0208950, IMG submission 188234) | Ammonia-oxidizing marine microbial communities from Monterey Bay, California, USA - CAN11_54_BLW_10 (SPAdes) | ecosystem: Environmental > Aquatic > Marine > Intertidal zone | place...
CAATACGTGTTCCTGGGGCAATTTCTACGTAAAACGAATCTATGTCCCCACGTATGTATACTGTTTCTTTAAGTTTTTTAGACATATCGTCTGAGTGGTAGGCTACATTGATAGCTGTAACATTAGGTAATTTTGATGTTAACGTTGGATCTATTTCAAGTGGATCGACGCCTAAGAAATTGGCTAGCTTTACGACAGCGCCTGAACCGAGCTCGGTTAAGTTGTTTAGGTAGTGGGAGATTGCCCCTTGAGACCAACCTAGTTCTTTAGCCGCTTCAGTTTGGGTGAACTGCATTTCGGATTTTTTATTGTCCCAGATTTTGCGTAAATTTTGAACTGCCAGAGGCAGAACGTCTGTTTTAGGCATAACTTTTACTTCTATTTTGTTGTGTGAGTTTCAGAATATATAAAACGCGCCACATCCTTACGAGCTACAGCTTGTTCTATATACCTAGTTTTACATATATTAGCTGAGAAGTCATCTACTAATATTATGCAAGTATCGCCAACTCCGACGATTAAAGCTGCTTTTGCGGACACTTTCATGCGGTTTAACCACTGAAGTTGTAGTGCGCTAAGCGAATGTTTGAGGGGGGTCGACGCTCGTTTTGGTAATTGTTTAATGTATTTATACTCAACAAATAAGACACCAGCAGGTCCAGAGTACATAGCGTCGGGTACACCTCCGGTGAACGTATCGTGTATTTTCCACGAGTGAACGTCTGGATGGAGGTATCTATGTATGGACTTTATGAAGCTGTGTTCGTTCATGAGTACCTGGTTAAAGATGCGTTGCGACTGCAAGTGCATCAAGCTTGCTCACGAGGCTCAGGATGGGGAGCCTTTAGTCTGAGGGAAAATAATTAGCGTGGCTAATATACTTAGGCAGAATATTGATCGTAAAAAGATTCGGCTGTCTTGTAATCGTCTTCTTGCGCCCAACCAACAAAGTCGACTTCGCAATTCATAAATGCTTTGCCCATTTTGTTTTCGGTTGAAACACCTGAGACTTTCCAAAGACCCGCGAAACGATCGCCACCTTTCATCGCTAGCTGAGAGTTCCACGCCCTAGATACACGTAGCTTGGAGCTGGCAAAGTCCATGATCGCAGGAGATCGCTCGAGCTCACCGGTGACAGGGTCTTTGATAAGGATGACATGCGCGTGTGTTTCATTGATCTCCCATTCTGCTGGCTTGTCTTGAGAGTTGACATACGATTCAGCGTCTGCCAGTTCCGTGAATGCGCCACCATAACCGCCGCCTGCATCAATATTACGCCATACAACGTATTCGATTTTGAAGGTAAGCGACAAACAATACATGTCATTACCATAGTTATGATTGGTCAGGGTATTTACTAAGTGACCTGGTTCACAACCTTGAACATACGATGCGTGATGTTTATCCACTTCGTTAGACATCTTTTGCAAGAGCTTGACGCGAGGGATCTGTACGTTTTGTCCGACATGCTCATTGCCACGACCTACACCTTCTACTGCTTTAAGGTGAGCGGGTAATGCACTAGTGGATGCTACAAGGTCGTTTGATTGGATTGCTACTGCTGATTTAGACATATTTTTTTACTCTTCATGATTCATGTTTAAAGGTTTCTAAAGTTAATGCGCCGAATTTCACGGGGTTGCAGACCAGGAACTGCTTCTTCTAACTTGAGTAGTTCTTTGTATGCAGTCGACGAGACCCGTCTTTGTAAGAGACTGTAATCTTTTGTTTGGCTGATATGCGCATATAGAGCATCCCAGTCGGTTACTTCAGGTACAGTATCTTGGTTAATGGACACACTGGCTTTGTCATTAGCGGTACGTGACAAACCCTGTTCGTCCAATTTGGTAATGAGCTGGTAGTCAAGTTCATCTTGTTTGGCTCTCAGTTCTTTAAGTTGTGTATTAAGTTCAGTCATTTCAGTTTTGACGGTAGACCGTTCTTCGATAAGTTCATTAATGTTCATTGCAGTGACTCCTTCAGGCTGCGTGTTTTAGTTTGTTAAGTATTCCCAGCAGCTCATCCATGCGTTCTACTTTGCCGGATAGCTTTTCGTAGACGTCAGGTTCCCAGGTGTTGCGCGCTGCAATCTGGATAACTTCTGTCTTTTCGGTTTGACCTGCGCGATAGATGCGGCGGTTGAACTGTTGGTAATGCTCTGCGTTGTAGGTTGGTGAAGCCCAAATCACAGTCTTTGCTTTGGTCATAGTCAGGCCATGTCCTGCTGACTGTGGGTGGCAGAACACTACCTGCAGTTGGCCTGCTTGCAACCGGTCTACAATTTCTTTGCGTCGGTGGGCGGGTGCATCACCATCGATGGTTGCGTGCTTTATGTTTAACTTGTCTGCTAGCTCAGCCATGTACCGTTGTTCGTGCTTCCAATTGAAAGCGACAAGAGACTGAGATCGCTCTGATACAAGTTGCATTACAAGGTCATAGCGTTCTGTGTGTATGCTTTGTGTCTCACCGTGCTCGTCATACACAGCACCAGTACACAGCTGTAGGAGCTTTTTGACTTTACTGCCTGCGTGGATTGCGTTGATCGTAGCTGCACCGGTGTACAAGACTGAGTCTTCTTTGAGTGCGTCGTACTGTTGCCTAATCTTTTTAGGCAGCGTTACGTACATAGTGCTAATTGTTTGTGGCGGCATGTCGATACATTCTTCGAGCATGTAGCGTATGTTGATGTCACACAGTGCTGCAGCAACTGTTTCTTCAGCGTCGTCTTTTTGGACCCACTCGTTAGCAAACCCGTTAAAACGGGGCGTGCATACGGAAGCTCGAAAGCTATAGAACCTGTGACCGAGCCGCTCGCCGTCATCAACAATTAACGTTGGGTGCCATAAATCTAGGATGCCATTGCTGTTTGGTGTACCTGACATAGCAATACGATTTGTAAACGCTTCTGCAATTTTGCGGCAGGCTTTGCTGCGTTGACTGTCTTTGTTTTTGAATGCTGTGAACTCGTCGATTACTAACGTATCGAATCCACATAAGACATGGTAATTCTTAGCGATCCACTTCACTGCGTCGTGATTAGTAATAACAACGTTTTCTGTACCAAGAAACGCTTTCTCACGGTTCTTGGCATACGCAACTGCATATGTAAGGTCAGGCTGGAACTTTTGGATGTCGTCTGCCCACGATGCTTCTAAGATGGATAGTGGTGCGAGAACTAAGGTTCGCGTTTCGCGGTCAGCGATTGCGTCAAGGACAGAGCGTGTTTTGCCAGTTCCTGGATCAGATGTGACTAAACATCGAGGGTTATTCTTGATGTAATTAGTCGTGACTTTCTGGTGCTCGAAAGGTTTCATAGTCATCACTCATTGATGGTTTAGTATATTAGCACAGCTAATAACAAGGTTCAAACGCGAATGCGGCTGCCACAACTTAAACAGTTGTTTGGCCATTTTCCTATGCGGTACTGTGGTGCGCAGTGGCACCAACCGTTATGGTTGTATTTTTCTTCTACGTCATATTTACCGCTGGTTTTTAGTTTGCTAGGTTTGGTTTTAATGTACTTTTTGTCATACGTGGTTAAGATCATTATTAGCCTGACTAATATTAATGTTCGTGAAATATTACAGGTTGATCGCTGCTCCAGCAATACCCGCACGTCGCGCAACTGTCTGTAAATTTGTTTTGCTCGGGGCAAACAATCCCTGGTCTTGCTGATGCTTCAGCAGTTGTTTGTACTACAGACGCATTGAAAGGGGTTGTGTCGTCATCAGAGTACCGTATACGAAATCGTTGCGGGTAGATACGGTTAACGTTATTGATCATACCGCCAAGCTGTGAGTTTGTAGAGTGGTGCGTGTACCCAAACACACGTAGATTTTCATACTGGTTTAGCCATAGCTGCCATTGGACTATGTATAGCCCGTTATAGAAGTCGCCTAAAACATGTAGTCGAACAACGAAACCATTTTTATGCTTCTCGTTTAGAGCACGTAACTGGACTTCAAGATAGCTTATAAAGTTTGGATCAGTGTGATCGAACCTGTGTGCAAACGGCATGTTGTCGCCATAGCAGTTGTCCCACTGCTCGCAATCAGAGGGGCACGTAGCGCGCTCCTCTAACGAAAGCGAGTACATAGTCATACCTTTCCACATCTTGACGGCAACTTTGTCACCTAGCTTTGCGTTTTGTTTGCCGCGTTTTAACATGTTGAGGCTGGCGGACTTTACGCCTTTGCGGTATCTCGTCCTCGGCGGGCGCAGATTTTTTACTGGGATTAGGTTCTCGGCTAATGATGTCATCGAAGATATCCTGTCTTAGTTCAGCGGCTGTCGTCCGATCGTGTTTCGTGATCATCTTGATCTCGGACTTCTTCAATCGGTGTGTGCTCCAATACATCGCTTCTTTTGGATCGGTTACGAGCTTGTATTCGACTGTATTCCCACTTTTTTTGTAGAGCATTTGCATACATTAAGTCCTTTACGGGTTGCACAAATAATTCTTTCCACTGCTTATTCGTCATTTTTTGTCTCCATTTCATGGACCTCGTCGCAGAGATCGAGGGCTTTGTTGATCGCGGTAAGTGCTTCGTGCTCACGGCCCGAGGCCAACATGGTGTGCATAAACTCGATTTGAAATCGGATACGTTGACCGTAGGTTCGTGATTCGTGGCTCGCGCTTATCTCTTTCATGATGGGTCTACCTCTACCCAACGCAGACTGCGATAGGGAAATTTTTTAGTTTTGATCCACATAAGTTCTTCGCGAACCATTGTTTTTTTCATAACAAATAAAGTAATCGACACAACTAATCCGCCGACCATAGCTGCCATCATGCCCCCAAATGTCCCTGCGAACAGGAACATAAGAAGGCCAGTGGTAGCTATGTCGAGCGGAATGTCATAGGCGATCATCCGGCGAACACCGAATTTAAATATTAGGAACAGGAGACCTGCTGCTGAAAGTAAACCGGCTGTAATCATAGATAAGTCCTATTAAAGTTATAACAATAAAAGCAATTTCGATTGCGTTAATAACAGAAAGTAACGTCATTCTTTGTTCCTCAAATGGAAGTACCCGACAACGCTCAGGATTACAAGGCAGACTAATGAATAGAAACTGGCTGTTATCATGTGCGCGAAGGTAGTAAGAAGGGCGGCTATACTGATTGCATAGCCGAAATATATAAGTAACTTTTTCATTGGGATTCTCTCTTCATAGTTCATTCTTCATGGGGATCAGTTGAATTCCGATCGGGAATAAAAAAACCCTGACACATATAGTCATCAGGGCAAAGCTCTTACACACAGGGGGAGGAGTAAGTCGGTTAGCTAACACCCCAGTTGCATTCAGGTTCGTCACCTTTGCGGAACGAACACCATCTGCAGCTGTCTTTGCTGGGCGTTGGATTAAAATCTTTTTCTGTGGTCATTTTGACTGCGCGGCGGTGATATCCTGGTGCGAATACCATTGCTTGATCGCGTGTATAACCTTTTTTGGTAGTCTCACCTTTGTCGAGATACCAGAATTCTGTTTGTACAAACTGTAGATGTGGATACCTAAAGAATGTACCAATGGCGTAGAGCAGGCCTTGTTGGCCGTGGGATATTTCGTTACCCCACTTTTTACCTGTCTTGTAATCGATAACCCGCGCGGATGTATCGTCTTCTTGTACAAGAGCATCAAGCTTGATACGGGCCCAGGTTTCTTTTTGCATCCAACCTACTGGTGCCCAGTCGAGATCAAAGCCCCATTCGCCTTCTAGTTCGACTTTAGCATCTATGTACAGAGCACGTAGTTCTTCGAATTCGTCTTTGAATTTAGCACAAGAGTCAGGAAACTCACCAAGTGTGCCGTTAACATAGTCTTCGGCTTCTTGGTGGATTTGGGTGCCACGGTCTGCAGCAGCGCCACTAGGCTCTTTTACGCCTTTGACGCGGCTGATATATGTACGGTAGGGGCATTCTTCAAAAACTTTAAGGGCTGAATAGCTCCAAGCTCTTACATCTCCGAGCGTTTTAGGTTTTTCGAACTCTGGCCCTACGTCGTCGGGACGTGTGTCCTGTGTTAACTTAATCATCTCTAATCCTAAGATAGTAGTAACATGTAGGTATTAGTATAGCTAATATAGCTATGTGACAGCAAGTAACTTACGATCTTTGTCATCGAAGTACTTGTCAGTGACTTCGTTAAATTGTTCGTCATCGATACGCCACTCAACGACTATGCCTGTGAGCGGATTAGCTGATCTTGGTGCGTTGTAAGCGCGTCTACGTTCACGAGTCAGTCCGTTACGTTCTGCGCGTTTGATGAACTCACGTTGTGATATACGGTCGTCAGTGAGTACGCCATACACAACACGCAAGTGCTCCATAGGTATTACTGAGTACTCAGCTTGCGATTCTGCAATCCACTGCTTAACAAAACGTTGTGCGGTAGTAATCTCTTGTCCTTGAAGCACGTTAGTAAGACTGATGTCTAGGATATCTGTAAGGAACGAGAGCTTGCCATGACGTACTGCAGCGAAGAACTCTTCCATTACAGACATGGTGACTTGAGCCATCTGTGCTTTAGCGTTGTTAGCAATAGGTGTACGTACAAGCTGTTTGTTAACTTTGTAGTTACGGAGCAGCGCAGCAAACTTGTGTAGCTCAGTGCTGATGTCATCGATGCCGTCAATAACTTCTGGGTATACATGCTCGAGCTTCTGCTCTTGGCGAGGTGCGATGTTGTACCGACGGTCGCCTTCTTCAATCTTTACTGCATCCATACGGTTAGTCAGGAAGATGAAGTTTGTGTAGTTAGGCATCTCAACTTGGTTAGAACGCATGGCACGGATGGTCATCGTGTTTTCTGTAATAGCGTTCTTGAGCTTGTCAGCGATTTTCATGGTGCCTGAGTTAGCTGAAGCCATGTGGAACTCATCAACTACTAGGAACAGCGCTTGTCGCATGTACAAGTTGAACTGCTCTTCGATGTTCTGTAATGCACGCATCGGTACGTGTTCGTTACCGAATAGTGGTCTGAGTACCTTGGTGTAGAAGATACCTTTACCTGTACCAGGGACACCTTGCAGTACCCAGGCGGTCATCGCTTTACGCTTGGTCTGGAAGATATATGCCAGCCAGTTGGTGAAGTGCTCAACTTCGAGGCTTTGTCCGCCAAGTATATGCGTTAGCAGTTTATAGATCAGAGGGCAAGAGTTTGCGATCTTAGCTGCGTCGCCCATGCTTAACTGCTCGTGGTACGCGCGATCTAACATGTATTCTGTTTTGCGAAACATGTTGATGTAGTACGGTACATTTGTAAGATTAACTGAATCTGTGTTTGATGCTGGATCAAAAACTACTTTGCCATCTGGAATAAAATCAGGCTTGCTGCGCCCGTGAGAACGCATGAACCCTTCTATACTTGATGCCGCGCAAGGTACTAGCGGGAACTGCTCGGTAAACTGATTAAGGTTTGGATCGAAGATACCGTTGTAATGTGTGTCTGTGTCGTAGTCTCTTAGTACAACTGGGAAAGTAGCTCGACCTTCTTTTACCATCTCTTCTTGATACACATCAAACAGAGACTTGTAGAAGTCAGGGTCTGCTTTTTCTATAGACCAGATTGGTTCGCCTTTAAAGTTGAACATATATGTCGGGTCTTCGAGCTTGAAGTAATACGCGTTGCTGTCGCCGCCATTGACGTTACACCGTATGTACGGGGGATTTGTATCGTCAGTAATTTGTATCGACATGCGATCTGGGTTAGTTAGTATTTCTTCTGACTTGTTATCGACAGTGGCAATAGTCAACCGTTCTTTCTTTGCGTTAAATCCGCGCAGCACGCGCAGTTTGTTTTTATGCTCGTTACTCTTTTGGAATACAACCTCGGGGCTTATGTCGTTCATTAGTTTAGCGAGGTCTAGAGTCTCCGTGATACCGGAAACGCTCACGATCCGTTCAGCTGAGGAACTGAACGGATCGTGGGTTCCGTCTTCAAAGGTAGGAGGAGCAATGAAGATTAGTTTTGAATTGTCAGCTACGCTTACATCTAATGGGTACTTGAGTGAGTGGCCATTGGATGACAACTCAAGCTGAGATGAGAACAAGCTGGATTCAAAATTAGCGTTTTGTAGCCACAGCTTGACAGCCTTTGCAGGCATAGCATGTGACAACAATATAAATATATGTAATGACACTTTGTCGCCTTTAAGTCCAAGGCTCGATGAAGCTTGAGCAATGAAGCTGCAGTCTTGTATTGCAGGGGGCAATTCACGTAAGACTGCTTTAGCTAAAGTGCTGACATCTTTGTCATTAAAAGCCTTGGGGTTTGTGTGCCCAGGCAGTGTAATGCCGTCTATATCAAGAACGAGCAGGTTGTTATACGCAACACGATTCGTTTTACCGGCTCGCGATTCGTTGCTAAGAGGGCGTTTTAGTTCGCCTTTAAGTAAACAATGGCCGAGTTCTGAGTGGTCACGCACTAATTGCTCTAACATAGCTAGACCAGCAACATCTAATGGTATGTTATGTTCGTGAGATGTGACGCTCTTTACGTGCGGATAAGGGGTAAACCCATTTTTTGGGCAGTGTCTCTTGCTAAGCCGCGTTCCATTGGCAGCTTCCAGAAAAGTTAATTGCACGTCTCCTCCTACAGAGCTGGTAATATAGCGAAAGAATTAGTATGGCTAATATTACAGTTTATTAATGTGAAGTTTTTTCGAAGATTTCTTGTCGGTCGATCCTTACTTCAGTATCGGCTTCGAAAGTAAGTCTGACTTGATTCCTGTCAACTTTCGATATTTTTACGGTTGCTATAACGCCTTTATCGTCATCATGGATAACGATTTGTTCGTTTATCTTTCTTGTTAAAACTAATCGTGGCATAAGTCATTTGCTGTAGCTAACGTCGTAGCCCCCTTCAGCATCTAGGGGGATGTCTTTCGCCCAATCAGGTGGCTCGCACATGTGGGTGATAAGTTTGTCCATTGTAGCATCAGGATTATTAGCTTGGCTAATTAAAACTATTTCATCGTGTACAGTAAGCACAACTTCTGCATCGAGGTTGGTGTCTTGTTGGATACGAAGCATTGAATCAGTAACAATGATTCGTGATAACGCTTGTACTACGTTTTCTGCAATGCGTCCGCCCCAAGTAGACTCAGTAACACGAGAGTCGTACGTGAGCTTGCCGCGTTCATAGCGCAGGTTGTTGTAGTGCAGAGCCATACCGTTGGGTAGATGTATTTTACCTTGGTGGAAACGAAGGCCGTGCCAAGTCTCGTCATACGTTGGGTTGATTGTGTTTGCGAGCTTGAGTTCCAACTTTTTCCACAATAAAGGTATACCTGAGTATGTACTGCGGTATGTATTTACTACGTTGTACGCTTCGTCAGTAGTGAACGTCATGGGTGGACCCATTGCCCCAGCTTCCAATGTTGATTGGAACTTGGGCGCGCCCATACCGTATCCCAGACCAAGCACAGCTGTCTTGCCAACAAACCGTTCGGTTGGGTCGTCTTTCTTATTGACGGGCCGTCCGTAGATTACTGATGCGAGGTTGCTGTAGATGTCGTCGCCGTTGCGGAACTGTTGTAGCAGATCGTCTTCGTCTGCAAGCCATGCAAGCATACGGGCTTCAATGTTTGATAAGTCGGCAACGAATACGAGCTGTCCAGGCGGTGCGCACAACGCTTTGCGCAGCTCAGAGTTGCGCGGCATGTTTTGCATATTAATTTTTTCAGTACCGCCGAAGCGGCCGGTATGTGCTGCGTAATAACGAAGCGGCACGCTGATGGTCCCGTCGTCATGTGTTGCATCAATGAAGCGCTGAGCCCGGGTCTCCGCGATGCGACTCTTTACTGCTTTGCGTGCATTCCATATATGTTGGAACTGGGGGTACATGTTCTGCATTTGTTGGTAAGCCTTGTCGCTCTTACCTAATGCAGGTATATCTTTGCCAGTAGTTGGGCTGACCTTGGTCGGCGGTACTAGGCCCATACTATATATGTGTTCTGCAAATTGTTGATTGGAGCTGAGTACTTTGCGGCACACGCCTGCTGCATCGATGAGCGCTTCATTGGCCGCGATTGTTTCGTCACGGAACGTGGTTAGTCGTTCGCGGTCCACGATCAGCTTTGGTTCACAGAACATACGGCATGTGAGATCTATGATGTCCATCTCTGATGTTGGCATTTGTTTGGCTAGCTGTGTGAATATAGCGTGCGTAAGGTCGACGTCTTGTATGCAGTAGCCAGCGATTGCTTCTTCGAGTTCTGGATCAAGGTCGTAGATACCTTTTGCGTCGGCGAGTTCTTCGCCTTTGCGCATTGTTTCGTCATCAGGAAAGCAGCGTACAGCGCAATCTTTAAGACGCGCTGACTGCCCTGGAAACAATCCGCGGTTCATTGCAGCAGTATCAATGTAGTACTTTGGCGTGACACCGTAGTGTCTGGTTAAAATATAACCATCGAATGGTGTGTTGTGGCATACAAGCGTCACGGTGCTCCAATCGATGTCGTGGATCGCGGCTTCTGCTTCGTCTTCGCCGTACCATTCAGTTTTTTCATTATCAATCTTGATGCCTACGCCCCACACTTTGAATTTCTCGTGTCGGACGTAGTCCATTGTAGTTAGTTTAGTGAGTGATACTTTAGTGTCGAAGTATGTTTCGAAGTCGAGAGTAACAAGCATTAAAAGGGTAACTCCGTATCAGAGTTATTACAGGCGTGTTGCGCCATGATTTCGTTTTCAATGCATTTGAAACGTGATTTTAGTTCGTTATATGCCTCTGGCATCCGCGACTTCATCCATACTGCGGTATAGACGTGGAACTCGGGGTGTATGTTGTCGTCTTCGAGGCTCGACAGGTTTTGGAAAAACTCTTTTGTTTTCATTGCACCCTCCTGAGTGAAATATTTCGAGTACGCGGTGTGTTGCCCATTTGTCTCGTGCGTATTGGTCTGTAGTAATGACATGCAATTGATTTTGCATGTCGCTTACTAGATATGCAGTTTTGTTTAAGTCGTGTTGTATAAAGTGGGCTTCTTCGATGGCTGCTTCTATATCCGTGAAGAGCGTATTCATCAATCTTCTTGCTTGATATGTGATATCAATTTGTTTAAGTACCAACGGGCTTTTTCAAGGTCAGTTGTTTCGTTACCCTTGTGACGGAACCTGTGGAGATATTTTTTGATGTTGCCTTCGAGATAATATTCGAAGCCGAGTCCTAGATTATCTTCAAGATAACTAATGCATTCAATTTCACCAGCATTGTAGTGCGGCGGTCTGTCAACCATAGAAGATTGTTGATCATACGGATCAATGTAATCAGTTTTGTGCGTTTCTTTCATCCAGGCTTCTAAACCTGTTTTATTGTCGCGGACTCTGTTCCATTCGGCGGGTGTTACATTGTCTATGCTCATCAAACTCTCCTAGTAAGAGCAAAATAATACTGTAGCTAATATAATAGTGCAACTAATTAAGCTGAATGTACGTCGTTTGGCCGAAAGGGGCTTCATGGCGTTTCGTTGATACCCATAGCACAGGGTAGGGTGGTTGGTCACCGAAGTCATGTGACTCAAGATCGGTAAGATACACAGCTGCTTCTACTTCCGGATAGTGTTCATTGATGTAATCAAACGCTGGGCTGAACGCAGTGCCGCCACCGCCCTTGACGGGCGTCTTTGGAAACTGATCGTCAGGCATAACTTCGTCAACGTGCGCTACCTGTGTATCTACATGAAGAATGATCATCTGAGACGGGCGCAGTTCTGAATGAATGGCTGACATTTCGCCTAGGAATTGATCCCAGTAGTCAGCGCAAGAGCCAGAGGAATCAATGATGACTGCAATCTCGCCTGCAGTTTCGCTGAGCATGCTTGGTAGATACTCGTCTTCGCTGATGTATGCGCGGTTTGGTTTGCGCCAGCTGTAGTCGTCTCTACTGAGAGCTGTACAGAACGGCCAGAGTACGGTCCGCCAGTCGACGACTGGTTTGACGATGTCTTGAATGAAGCGTTCCATGCTGCCTGGGAGTTTACCTGCATTTTTCGCAACCTCTGCGGCTTGGGTAACAGCTACTTGCCAGTCGGATTCCATAGCAGCGTTGCTACCAGCTTGTATTTGGCCAGCGCCTGCATCCATGACCATGCCCCACGGGCACTGCTTGGGTGGGTTGTCTTTGTCGAGTTTGTTATAGATTGCATCGGCAGTCATGTTGTTGTACTGCTTATCAATGAGACCGCCTTCAGGTAATACAAAACCACAGTCAATAAGATGGCTATTGATGGCGTAGTCTGTCGCAATGTTCCACAGTTTATGGTCACGTTGTTGGCGACGGGTCATATGGTTGAAGACGCAGTGCATAACTTCGTGCGCAATGAGACCTTTGCGCGTAACGGTGTCGAGCTTGCTGATGAATTTACTGTTGTACACCAGCCGCGTACCATCGGTAGCGGCGGTGTCACAGTTACTGTCGTCTTGTACCAACTTGAGCTTTAGCGATAATGTCCCGAAAAACGGCTGATCCATCAGCAGTTGCGCGCGGGCTTTAAGCATGTCGGTTTCAGCAGACATATTAGCCTCCTAGCATTTTGGCTGTGAGTACGGTTTGGTTAGCGATGGTTGGGTCAAAGCAAACTTCTTCTTTGATTTCAGCGGCGCGTTGTGCCCTGGTCACTTTGACGTGCATCTTTTGGATCTTGTCATTAGGTATGAGTGACTCAGCTGCTGGCCATATTTCTAGAAGCTGCTTGAGTGTTGTGACGTTGTTTACCAGATCACAGATACTGTTGTCATAGTTGCGTCTGGCTGTTGTGTATTCTTCTTCAGCTGTTTGGTACGCTTGGAAGTGCTCAAAAACTTGAGTTTTGTCTTCGGTACGCAAGTCATTGATCCATACAGTTGGGTCACCCCAGCGATGGTGTTCGTGGCTTACGATTAAGTACTCGGCAATAGGGGTATCGAACTTAACGGTGGTGTTTTGGTAGTCGCCTCTGGAAACGGGGTGCTTAGGTGGTATTTTGATACGCAAGTCGATGCCTGTTATGGCGTCTTTTGGTGTAATGGGCAAAATGTTAGGCCCAGCTCGATCGGAGCCATTTATTGCACGTTCATTGCCTAATTGTTTGACGTCACGTAAATATTTTTGTTCTGGGCTATTAATTACTGCGTTACGCACGTCGGCTATAAATGCATTGTTTGGTTTGGGTTCAGGGTTGGCTAATCTGTATGCTCTTTCTGCGGCGTTACGGATTTCGTGTCGCAATTCGTTAGTCATTCTTACTGAGGCCATGTGTATTCTCCTATAAAAGTACGTCGGCGTTTTCTTGGGTCCATTTGGTGAAGTGCTGGGATTGCATGAGCGTACGGTCCTTCGCAAGTGCGTCACGAAGCACAATGACCTGATATTCAGGTGGCATGCGTTTCGTGTATTTCATTACTGCTTCGAAAGTGGTTTGGTCGACGCGAGAAGTTAGAGCCCCACAAACTGCATACAGTACTGATGTTCCTGTTGGAACTTTGGTTGTGGTTGGCTTGGCAAGGATGTCATCGATGTCAGGCACTTCGGTATAGATCTGCTTGAATGCGATGTATTCGCCTGCGGCACCGTCGCCTACCAGGGAAGCAACGCCGTAAAACTCATCAGCCATGAATGGTAATTTGCGGCTGACGTAGTCCCAGGCACGCGGTGTTGGGAATGCGTTTTGGGTAGCGTCTGCGTCGCTGAGGAGCTGAGGGCGATAGCGCAGGAAGCTCACGATACTTGGATCGATGTCCGCGTTCACGGCCCATGCTACCCAGTCATCGATGTTTGCTTCGAGAGTGAAGTGGCTGAAGCGGTTCTTAACGGGCGTCGGCATCTCGTGAACTGCAGCGCGGTCGATTGCGCGGTTACCAGCTGCGATGAAGATGGTGTTTTTGGGAACTTGATAAGTACCGATCTTGCCGGTGGTGAGTAACTGCAACAACGAGTTCTGTGTTGCTTTGGGTGCGGTACTAAGCTCATCGATGAAGATGACTACAGTGCCTTGGTAGTTGGTGTCGGGGTAGTCTTCAGGCACGCCGTACATGGTGCGATAGCTGCCGTCTGGTTGTTCTACAACTTTTAAGCCGCCACGCACGTCGACTGGGTCGAATAGGTTGGCGCGTATTTCAAACACTTTTGCATTGAGTTCTTTGGCTATGTTGTGAACAATTTCTGACTTACCTTCTCCTGGGCCTCCCCAGATCATTGTTGGTAAGCCAGCTAGTGCATTGGCTTTGATCTCTGCTGTGAGATCGGATGGTCGGATGGTTCTCATTATTTATCTCCTACATGAGGTGTGATTAGTGGTTCAAGATTCCCCGTCCTAGGGCATCGGGTTTGTTCCGAGCGCCACATGTCATATGCGTCGTCGGGGTTGGGTTCGGGCGGTGCTGGGAACATTTCGTCGTCGTCCCATTGCGGGCCGTCCGTTATGCTGCACGGCATGCGGTTCATGATTCGTCTCCTGTTAGTGCAAGAGGTAGCTCTTCTTCAAGCAAGTTAGCTAACTCAATTATTGTTACGACGTGGGTTTTCCAGTCGTGGCTGTGAATATCCGTATGCGTGTACGCTTCCCACGCGCCAATCAAGTCGGCTAACGCGCACTGCATGATGGTTCGTTGTTCGGTGTTCACGATTCGTTTTCCTCTTTGAACACGAGAATGAACGCTTTTAAGAATTTGAGGTAGTCGTGCATTTGTTGGTCATTGTCGAAATAAGGCGTGCCATTGGTCATGTTGTTGCAAGTGTCAAGACTGCAATCCGCCATGTAGTCAATATCGCCGTAATAGTTTTCAAGTAACTCGATGGCGGTAGTTACAAAATCCTTGTCAAACATTTCGTGTTGCATCACGCGCTCTTTGGTTGAATATTGATGGATAGTCATAACATTGTCCTGTTGTTAATGGATGATTAGTGGTTATGATTCGCGCTCCGCTTTATCAAGCATGTGATCGAGCAGGTGTATAAGCCCCTGGATCTCGGGCTGGTAGAACGTATCGCTTGGGTTTAGGAAGTCAAGTAACTTGGCTCGTTGGGCACGAAGCAGCTCAACGCTTACGTTTTCTACAAGAATGTTCATGATTCTCATGATTCGCGCTCCATTATCTGTATTGAATAATCAGTTGCTGTGGGGTTAAACTCCTTGGCGCTGGGCACGTCGTCCCACTCCCAACCGCCAGACCAGGGGTTGGGATCTGGTACCATATTTTCAGCATCAATGCCGTTTTTGCATATGAAGTAATAGACTTCGTCAGCGCTCATGTTTATTGGCACGTTGATGTCTAGATACAGTTTGGTTTCCATCGTTGCCGATATGCGCACGGTTCGATGAGTGTCTTCAGTGGGTTCTGTGCAATCCCAGCCAGTTTCTTCGCTCATGATTTGCGCTCCCAGCAGACAATTTCTCCGAGTATGTTAAAACGGGGTATCATCTCGGGCCCTAATATTTTTGCGCTGTAGCCTGTGGGGCCAGTCTTTACTCTTCCAGCAGTTGCAGCTCGATGTTGTTTTAACGCTTTTGCTGTTTTGCGCGTTAGGGTCGGGGTGTTGTTACGTTTACAACGTTCTTCGATGTTCATGATTCGTCCTCATGGGTCGTCTCCTGTTAGTGCAAGAGGTAGCTCTTCTTCAAGCAAGTTAGCTAACTCAATTATTGTTACGACGTGGGTTTT
>Ga0208950_1000787_pt1 | contig 15643 bp, 9 predicted proteins | sample AOAMet_54_BLW_10_2_FD_188234 | JGI IMG/M metagenome (GOLD analysis project Ga0208950, IMG submission 188234) | Ammonia-oxidizing marine microbial communities from Monterey Bay, California, USA - CAN11_54_BLW_10 (SPAdes) | ecosystem: Environmental > Aquatic > Marine > Intertidal zone | place...
TGCTGTACCTTCAACTATCAAACCACCTGGTAATAATTTTTTTTTGTCAATTGCATCTAAAATTATTCCTTTTGCTGCTCTGTCTTTAATGGAGGATCCGGGATTTAAAAATTCAGCTTTCCCTAATATTTCGCAGCCAGTTAATTCACTAGCTTTATTTAATCTAATTAAAGGTGTATTGCCAATAGTATCAATGAAGTTTTCTTTTATTAATTTTTTCATAAATTTTACTTACTAATTACGTGATTTTGTTTATACCAAGTTATTATTATATAATGACTATATAGAGCCTATGTCAAAAAACTATTTTAAATTTTAAATTAAAGAAAAAATCAAATGATAAACTTTAAAAATATTTCTTTTTCTATTGGTGGTGTTTCTCTTCTTGAAGAAACATCTGCTTTTGTTCCCACTGGGCACAAAGTTGGCATTGTTGGAAGAAATGGTGCTGGTAAAACAACATTATTCAAATTAATTCAAAAAGAGCTTATCATTGATGGCGGATTTATTGAAATACCAAGAAATTTCAAAGTAGGTTCTGTTGCCCAAGAGGCACCATCTACAGAAGAAACACTTTTAGATACCGTATTAGCAGCTGATGTTGAACGAGCTGAATTATTAAGAGATTCAGAAATAGAAACAGACCCAAATAAAATTGCTAATATTCATATTAGATTAGCAGACATTGACGCATATTCTGCAGATGCTAGAGCTTCTTCTATATTAACTGGACTGGGCTTCAGTCAAAATGATCAAAAAAGTCCATGCTCTAGTTTTTCTGGTGGTTGGAGAATGAGAGTTGCACTAGCTAGCGTTTTATTTTCAAATCCTGATCTTCTATTACTAGATGAGCCTACCAATTACTTAGATTTTGAGGGTACAGCATGGCTGGAGAATTATTTACAAAAATTTAAGAATACAGTTTTAGTAATATCTCATGACAGAAGTTTATTAAATAAATCTGTAAATGGTATACTTCACCTCTCTAATAAAAATTTACAATTTTATTCTGGAAATTACGATTCTTTTGATAATGAAAGAAGGATACAACTAGAGCAAAAAATTTCTTTAAAAAATAAACAAGATGCACAAAGAGCTCATATACAAAGTTTTGTAGATCGTTTTAAAGCAAAAGCATCTAAAGCCAGACAAGCACAATCTAGAATAAAAATATTAGAAAAAATGAAACCTATCGTTATTGAAGAAGATCAAAAAATACCAAGATTTAAATTTGACGAAGCTATCAAGTTTGCTCCACCTTTAGTAACTTTAGATAAGGCTTCTGTCGGTTATAATGATGTTGAAGTTTTAAAAGATATAAATATACAAATAAACCCTGATGATAGGATAGGTTTGTTAGGCGTAAATGGAGAAGGCAAATCCACTTTTTCTAAACTTATAGCCAAAAAAATTAAACTGATTAATGGCTCTCTGCAAATTCCCCAAAAATTAAAAATTGGTTATTTTGCTCAACACCAATTAGATGAATTAAGACCTAAAGAAACAGCTTTTGAACATGTTTATGCTAAGCTGAAATCAGAAATTCCCTCTAAAGTTAGAGCTAGACTTGGTTCAGCTGGTTTTGCAGCCGATACAATGGATTTACAAGTTAAAAGATTGTCTGGAGGTCAAAAAGCTCGATTGTTACTTTTATTAGTAGTAATAGAAAAACCCGACTTATTAATTTTAGATGAACCTACAAACCATCTTGATATAGAAAGTAGAGAAGCTCTTATCATGGCATTGAATGATTATTCCGGTTCATTAATATTAGTTAGTCACGATGCTTTTTTAGTTGAAAGATTAGTTGATAGATTACTCATTGTAAAAAATGGGGGAGTATCAGAGTTCTCTGGTGATATTCATGAATATAGAGATTTAGTTTTAAATAAAAATCAAAATCAAAAGAAAAATAATAAAAAGAATATTAAAATTAACTCTACCAACAATTTTAATAGTACGTCATCGTTATCTGATTTAAAAAAACGATTATCTGTTTCTGAAAAAAAAATGAATGAGTATGAGAAAACGAAATCTGATTTAGAAAATGAAATGCTTGGCAATCAATTCTATGACATTAAGAATACATTACGTATTAAAGAAGTAAACACTGATTTGAAAAAAAATATACAATTACTTAAACAAGAAGAAAAAATATGGGAAAAAATTGCTGAAGACATTGAAAATTTTGATAAATGAATGAAACTGAAGTTTACATAACTCTTTTTTCATCCTCTTTTATATCTTCAACCCTTCTACCTGGTCACTCTGAATTAATATTAACGGCTTTTATTTATTCAAATAAATTCCCAGTCTTAACTCTTGTTCTTGTTGCTAGCCTTGGAAACATTCTAGGTTCTGTTTTAAATTGGTATTTAGGTTTTTATTTTGTGAAATTTAAAGAAAAAAAGTGGTTTCCAATCAATCATTCACAATTAGAAAAGGCTTCTTTATGGTTCACAACTTATGGAAAATGGACTTTATTTTTAAGTTGGGTCCCTTTTATTGGTGACCCTCTAACAGTTGTAGCTGGAATTCTTCGTATTCCAATAATTACTTTTTTAATTATAGTGTCCATTTCAAAAATATTAAGATATGTGTTTATAAGTTTTATAGCTTTGAATATCTTTTGAAAAATTATAATTTGTTTAGTCAAATTACTGTTTTAAATGTATGGCTCCCCGGGACGGATTCGAACCGCCGGCCAGACGATTAACAGTCGTCTGCTCTACCGCTGAGCTACCGGGGAATATATACTTTAAATGCTCAATTAAGTTTGTTTTAAATATAAAAAAAGGAAAATGCAAGAAATTAAAAAATGATTTATACTAACTAAAAAATTTAGTTTTTTGTTAATTTTTATTTAAAATCTTTTTTGCAATATCTTTAATGTCAGAGTTATTTAGAGATGTCGCAGTAATTTTTTTTATAACTTTGCGATCATTTTTAATGGTATTTGACGAGTATGAGGGGTCATAATGATTTTCTAAAAAACTTTTAGTTAAATCAAACCATTTCTTTCTTTCAATTAGATTTGTCCATTCATCAAATAATTCCTTGCTTAATCTATTTTTAAGACCTTTAATTATAGGATTTATTAATGTTGGATTATTACACATGTAATCATAATCACTAACTAAAAACTTAGCACGTAATTCTACATTTGCGGATATCTCTATTCTAGGGGACTTGATCATTTTTTTCCAAATAGACTTAGGTATATGAATATTCCCAATTTTACTACTTTCAGCTTCAATATAAATTTTATCTTTAAGATTAAGGTTTTGTATCTTATTGAAAATTAAGCTTTCAAAGAATTTTTGTGACGGTTGAATTAAATCTGGAATTTTACCTAATAGAGAACCTTTATGGTTTGCTAGGCCTTCTAAGTCCAAAATTTGTCCACCTTCATTTTCAATACTTTTTAATATTTTAGTTTTAGCAGATCCTGTTTTCCCACTAATCAAAGTAATTTTCAATTTAGGACCAATATTATCTAAAAAATTAATTACTTGGTTTCTATATTCTTTATAGCCACCTTTAAGTTGGTTTGTTCTCCAGCCAACTTCTGAAAGTACTAATGAAAAAGCTTTGGATCTTTGTCCGCCTCTCCAGCAATAAATCAAAGGTTGCCACGACCCTTTTTTTTCCATGAATTTATTTTCAATATGGAATGCTATATTTTTAGCTGTTAATGAAGATCCAATTATTTTAGCCTTAAACGAACTTTCTTTTTTATAGATAGTTCCTACTTTTTGTCTTTCTAGATCTGATAAAACTGGACAATTTATAGCACCAACAATATGGTCCTCTGCAAATTCTAATGGTGATCTTACATCTATAATAGTATCAAACTTTTTGTTGTTCCATTTTTTAATTAATTTATGTTTTGTCATAGGAAGTATTTACATAATTTTGATTTGGTTATTTAAATTATTTACATAACCTATTTCAACAAAGTTGATTTTGTGTTTTTTTAAAATTGCATATTGTTTTTCTTTTTCTTCTTTAGATACTATAAAAGCTAAACCTCCAACAGTTTGAGGGTCATATAATATTTCATCAATTGATTTTTTTTGTCTGTCATAAATAATACTATTAATTGCTGTATTATAATTTGATTCAAACAAAGAAGATTTTACACCTTTATCGATAGCTTCTTTAACCCCATTAAATATTGGAATTTTTTCAGGGAAAATGGTTAACCCAGTCTTATTCTTATCCCTTTTTATCAAATTAAGAAGATGGTTTGCGAGGCCAAATCCAGTAATGTCAGTCATAGACAAAATATTTAATTTTTCAGATATATTACCAAACAAGAAATTACCATTTGTCATTTGAGTTATCACATCTTTTTGAAAATAACTGTCAATCATATCATTGTTGATACCACAAAAAATAATACCAGAACCAATTTTTTCTGTTAGGACTAAAGTATCATTGTTTTTTATCTGATAACTTTTTTTATTTTTATTTTCTTTTAATTTACTTTCACCAGTAACTGTAAAACCTATTACTGGATCACTATCTTTACCTATCATGGTATGACCACCATTAATAATACAATTATGTTTATCAAATATCTCTTTTGCTCCGCATAAAACTTGTTCTAAATCTCTAGAATTTATATCAACATTTGAAAAAGGTAATTGAAGCATCATTAAAGCAGCAATAGGTTTAGATTTCACAGCTATAATATCACTCAACGAATGGTTAGCCGCTATTTTGCCCATTAAAAAAGGGTCAGGAATTATAGCATTAATCATATCGATGGTTTGAAAAAGTTGTGGGTAATTAGAAATTGAAGATGCATCATCTGATGAAGCTGTTATATTTTCAGGAAGGGTATTCTTTAATGCAGTAAAAGGAACTTTTGCAGCGCAACCCTTACATTGCATTTGGTTGGTTTTAACAAAATTGAATTTTGTGTTTATGTCCAATAATGAAAGAGTTTTGTTAATTATGTCTAAGATATATTTATTTTTTATAGAACTTTTATTATTAAATTTATTTATAAATTTTTGATCTATATACTTTTTTAAAAAACTATTAAATTTTGATGAATATGAATAATTATATTTAGTTCCAATTGTGTATCCATTAGAGAGCCCAATCAAAGCTAAGTAATTTTTTCTAAAAGAATATTTTTTTCCTGATTTAGTTATTATGTAGGACTTAATGCTCTTAGCTAGAGGTTTGCCAGATCTTACGGCAAAAACTCCAGCTTTATGAAGGTTTTGATTGTCAAAATCAACTATATCACCTGCTGCAAAAATGAATTCGCTATTTGTTTGAAAAGCACTATTAACTATAATAAAGCCATTTGCATTTAATTTTATATCCGAGGACTTTAACCAATTTGGAGCCATGGCATTTGTAGATAGAATACATTTATCAATCTTTAACGTATTATTATCTGACATAATGATTTTGTTTTTTTGGACTTCTAAAACCTCAGTATTTTCTATAATACTTATACCAGCTTCTTTAAGGGCGTTTTTTGAGGTCTGTCTTGTATGATTAGAAAAAGAACTTAATAAACCATTTTTACCAGTAATGATTGATATTTTTAAATTTGATTTATCTCTTATGTATCGTTTTCTTATAGCTAATGCTAATTCAACAGCTCCTGCACCACCTCCAATAAAAGCGATGTCATTTAAATCTTTAATTTTATTTAAAAAATTATTTGCCAACCCTGAGATAGGTTTAACAGGAATACAAAATTTTTCAGCACCTTTTATTTTTTTATAATTACTTTCAATTCCGGAATCCACAGATAAAACGTCAAATTTTATTGATGGTCTATCTTTTAGATATATCTCTTTATTTGCAGAAGAAATATTTATAACTTTAGAATGAATAAAACGAATATTTAGTCTTAAAGATAATTTATAAAGATCGATATGACTTTCTCGCCACGAATAAACTCCTTCGATAAAACCTGGTATCATACCAGAATATGGAGTGTCGATTTCATTACTTACTAATGTAATTCTATTACCTTGAATAGGTTTTTTAGATAATTCCATCATTAATATTATATGTGAATGTCCACCACCAACTAAGACAAGATCATTAGTAATTGGTATGTCTTCATTCTCAATCATTTTTAAAATCATCTTTAAGTGGAGGCCCGAAGCGGAATCGAACCGCTGTAAACGGCTTTGCAGGCCGTCGCATCACCACTCTGCCATCGGGCCACTGAATGGTTATATTTAAATCTATAACTTTACATTAACATACAAGCAAATAAAAAAATATCTTAAGTAATTAAATATGTAATACTTTTAAAAATAATAAGTATAATATATGTATTATTTATATAATTTTCTTTTCAAATTTTTATGAGATGTTATTTATTAGCTACTTTACGTTAATATAATAAATTGGAGCTTTAATGATTTTACCATTAGAAAAAAAAAGAACCTTTATATTTGTGTCAGTATTTTTTCTGATCTATTTATTAGTTAATATTCCAAAAGTATCGGCGTCTGATTTTACTTTCAAATTATCAATCACTGAAGCTCTTAAAAACAGTTTGGAGCTTAAGTCAGAAAAGTATCGCTTAGAATCCGTTAAGCATTCTCTTGAGGAATCATATTCTTCAAAAGATTGGTCAAATTCTTTTACCACTATTTATAATTCATCTAACAAACAATCTGACTCTGTTGGTTCTTATATTAACGATGACACAACAACTTCCACTATTTCATTAAGCAAAAAAATATTTGATGGTGGAGAGGCTTTTGAAAAATATGCAATTGCAATGGATAATATTAAGCTACAGGAAAATAGATTAAAATTAATTGAGCAAAAAGTTATATTAAATGCAGTTAATTCTTATTTAGATGTTTATACAAATCAATCTTTTTTTAATTTAAGAAAGAGAAGTTTAGAAAGATTTAAAGAGAACGTTGAAGCAACTCGTTTAAAGCTAGAAGCTGGGACTGTAACACCTACGATTTTGGCTGAAGCACAATCTAAATTAGCAAAAGCAAATTATGAATTGATTTTAGCCGAAGGTAACTTAAAAAATGCAGTTTCAGAATTCAAAAGTATTACTAAATTCAAGATTGTTCCTAATAAACTATATTTGCCAATTTTGAATTTCAAAGAACCCAAAACTGAAAATGAGACAATAAAATTGTCTAACAAAAATAATCTTTCGATAAACATTGCAAAGCTAAATAAAGCCTTGGCTGAAAAAAACATTAAATTATATAAAACAGGGAACAGGCCATCTTTAAAATTAGAATTTCTTCTAAAAGATAGTCAATCATCTGCTTCAAATTCAACAAGTGATTATCAAAGTTATGGAGCTAATATTACTTTCAGTTCACCACTTTTTTATAATAATTCTTCAAAAAGTTCATTAAGACGATTAGATAAATTATATATGGCATCTTCTTTAGACTTGTCTGAAAAGTATAGGGAGGTTGAATTGGATGCTATTTCTTCATTTCAAAATTATAAAAATGCTATAGCTAAAACTATTGCGTCTGAAAGTGAAAAAAAATCATCATTATTAGCGTTAAATGGTATTAAAAAAGAAGCGGAATTTGGAATTAGAACTGTTTTAGAGGAACTTGACGCAGAAGTTGAATATTTGAATGCTTCAGCAAATTTAATCAAAAGCGAGGCGGAAAAAGTTTATAATTTATTATCTATAAAAGCAATCTTAGGCGAACTCACAATAAAAGTTATTGATAGTGAATATATTGATAACTTTAATTTAAAAGATAAAGATTTAAACTTTAACATTCTAGATATGAAAATGTTTAATTAAAATTAACCGTGGATATAATTACATTATGATGGATAAAAGATTTGATTCAAAATCAATAGAAATAAAATGGTATCAAAAATGGTTAGAAAGTGGTGCTTTTGCTTCTAACAACAGTTCATCAAAAAAACCTTATGTAATTATGATGCCACCACCTAATGTTACTGGGTCTTTGCACATTGGTCATGCTTTAACTTTCACAATACAAGATATTTTAATTAGATTTCATAGAATGCAAGGCTTTGATGTTCTTTGGCAACCTGGAACTGATCACGCAGGTATAGCTACACAAATGGTTGTCGAGAGAGAATTGGCGAAAACTGATACAACACGCCACTCTCTTGGAAGAGAAAAATTTATTGAAAAGATATGGGAGTGGAAAAATAAATCTGGTGGTGAAATCACTAAACAATTGAGAGCTCTTGGAGCATCACCTGATTGGGAAAAAGAACGATTTACAATGGATGATGGTTTATCCAAAGCTGTCAATCTAGTATTCGTTAAATTATTTAAAGAAGGTTTGATTTATAGAGATAAGCGCTTAGTAAATTGGGATCCCAAATTATTTACAGCAATTTCTGATCTCGAGGTTGAGCAAAAAGAGACACAAGGAAAATTCTGGTATTTTAATTACCCCATTGAAGATAGCAATGAATATATAACTATTGCAACAACAAGGCCTGAAACCATGCTGGGTGATACAGCTGTTGCTGTTAATCCAGAAGACGAAAGATATAGTCATTTAAAGGGTAAAAACGTAATTCTGCCAATTTTAAACAAACCTATACCTATTATTTTTGATAAATATTCTGATCCTGAAAAAGGTTCAGGAGCTGTGAAAATAACTCCTGCTCATGATTTTAACGATTTTGAGGTTGGTAAACGTCATAATTTAGAAATGATTAATATTTTTAATGCTGATGCATCAATAAATGAGAATGGAACAAAGGACTTTGAAGGTTTAGACAGATTTCAAGCTAGGAAAAAAATTTTAGAAACCTTAAAGTCATTAAATTTATTTGTAAAAGAAGAAACTATTACTCATACGGTCCCTCATGGTGATAGATCAAACGAAGTTATAGAGCCATGGCTTATGGATCAGTGGTATGTAGATGCTCAGAAAATGGCAATACCAGCCATTCAAGCTGTTAAAGACAATAGAACAAAATTTGTACCTAAAAATTGGGATAAAACATATTTTGACTGGATGAATAACATTCAACCTTGGTGTGTTTCAAGGCAATTATGGTGGGGACATAGAATACCTGCTTGGTTTGGTCCAGACAAGAGGATATTTGTAGAGTTAAACCAAAAAGCTGCTGAAAAGGCTGCTGAACTACATTATGGTAAAAAGGTAGTTCTTAAGCAAGATGATGACGTTTTAGACACTTGGTTTTCGTCTGCTTTGTGGCCTTTTTCAACACTCGGTTGGCCAGATGAAACAGCCGATCTAAAAAAATATTACCCTACAAATGTTTTAGTCACAGGCTTTGATATTATCTTTTTTTGGGTTGCTAGAATGATGATGATGGGAATTCATTTTATGGATGGTCAAGTTCCTTTTAAAGAAGTTTATATTCATGCATTGGTTAGAGATGACAAAGGTCAAAAAATGTCAAAATCTAAAGGTAATGTAATGGACCCACTGGATTTATCTCATAAATATGGTGCAGATTCTTTAAGGTTTACACTCGCTGCAATGGCAGCTCAAGGAAGAGATATTAAGTTATCCGAAGAAAGAATTGCTGGTTATCGTAATTTTTCTACAAAAATTTGGAATGGCTGCAAGTTTTTAGAATTCAACGAATGTACTTCAGAATTAAACACAGATATAATTACTGTAGATTTACAAGTAAACAAATGGATAATTAACCTTTATAATCAACTAAACACAAAAGTGGAAACATCAATAAAGGAATATAAATTCAACGATGCTGCAGATGCATTATATCAGTTTATTTGGAGAGATTATTGTGATTGGTACATTGAATTTATAAAACCTTTGTTAAACAATAAAGATGACAATGAAGCTATAAAAGAAACTAAATGTGTTTCCATTAATGTTATGAAGAACGTTTTATTGATGCTTCACCCAATTATGCCTTATGTTACAGAAGAAATTTTTGAACATTTATTCAAGCCTTCTGAATTGGTTATATCGTCATCTTGGCCTGAGACTATGTTTGATGGTATTTCTTTAAATAATGGTATTGATTTATCAATTAAATTAGTTTCTGAAATTAGGTCATTAAGAGTTGAAAAAAACATACCTCTTGCGTCCAAGCCGAGTGTAATTCTTAAAAATGTTAATTCAGAAAAAAAACAAATTATAGATGAGAACAAAGACCTAATAATTAATTTAGCAAAATTAAATGAATTAACATTTGCCCTCGAAGAAGATTTATCAATTGATAATTTTATAGTAAGCACCGTTGATGAAATTACTTTAATGATACCTCTTGATGGTTTGATTGATATCGAAAGTGAAAAAAACAGGTTGAATAAAGAGTTGTCAAATATTAATAATGAAATTGAAATTATTGATAAAAGATTGAAGAACCCTTTGTTTGTCAGCAAAGCGCCTTCAAAGATTGTTGAGGAAGTTAATAATAAAAATGACATCTTTAAACAAAGAAAAATTGAATTAGAAAAAGCTTTATTAAATCTATAAATAATTTATTGGGAGATAATTATGAAGAATTCGAAGACTGTATTAATTGATAAGAACCCTGGTAGAAACTCTCAAACTTTTGGTGTTGCTAGAATGTTAAATACTGATTTGGATTTAATTCATGAACCATCAATAGGAGTGGTTGGCAATAAAGGAGACTCTCAATGTTATTTTGGTGTTGAAGAAAAAGTTAGAACAATTCATGAGTGTCTAAGAGGAAGGATAGGTCAAAAACCTGGCGATATTTTTATGCGTCTTGTCCAACCAGAATACACAGTTGCCACTTCAGATGGTATCAGAAATGGTACCAAAGAAATGCGATATTCTCTGATAGGTAGAGAAGTGACTAATGATACGTTATGTGAACATTTAAGTGCATCTGGTCTTGAAGGAACCATTGCTGTTGTTGCATGTGACAAGCCACCTGTTGGAACTCTAGCTGCAATTCTTGAACATAATAGACCAGCTATCATAATGTCTGATGGATCCATTAGGCCTGGAGTTGACTCTGCAACTCAAGAACCAATTGATTTAATAACAGCTTATCAATTAGCAGGAAGTGATGATGAAGTTCTTAAAAAAAGGATAGCGTGTGAAGCTTGTCCTGGTCATGGTAGTTGTGGAGGTATTTTCACATACAATACTATGCAAACTTTTATTGGTGTTGTTGGAATGCAACCACTCGAAATGGTGTCTCCTGCATCTGAAGACAAAAGAAGATTAGAAGACTTTCCAGATAAATTGATTAACTATTTAGATAATATGATTAAAAATGATATTAAACCAAGAGACATTGTTACTAGAGATTCTATCAGAAATGCTCTAATAGTTGCAATGTCTATAGGCGGCTCAACAAATGTTATGCTTCATGCTCCAGAGTTAGCTCGTGCAGCAGGTTATAATAATTTCAATGAAGACATAATGAGTTTTGAAGAATTCAATCACCTTTCTAAAAATGTCGTTCCTGTTTTAGTAGATGCTAGACCATTTGGTAAATACTCAATGGTTGATGTTGACGCAAAAGGTGGAGTTCAAGTTTTTGTAAAAGATTTACTTGATTCAGGATTGTTGAATGGAAATACACTTACTTGTACTGGTGAAACATTAGAAGAACAAATCAAGAGAATTTCTCCTAAAGAACCAGATGGGGAAGTTATATATACTGTTAAAAAACCCTTTAAAGAAACTGGAGGGCTTAGACTTTTAGGAGGTAATTTATCTCCAGAATATAGCTCAATTTTAAAGCTCGCTGGAGTTGAAGGTGGATTAGAAAATAACGTTTTTATTGGTTCGGCTAGAATATTTAATGGGGAACAAAAACTTTTAGATACACTAGAAAATGAACCTGAAAAAATTAATAATAAGGATATGATAATTGTAAGATATGAGGGGCCTGTAGGTGGGCCAGGAATGCCTGAAATGTTAGATTCAACTTCAAGAATTACATCTTTATGTAGGGAAAAAAATATAATTGTAGGTTTAATGACGGATGGAAGGTTTTCTGGTGGTTCAGTAGGTCTTGTAATTGGTCATGTAGGTCCAGAGGCGGCGCTTGGGGGGCCTATTGGTCTAATTGAAGATGGAGACGAAATTATAGTAAATTTGAATAAAAATACCTTAGACTGTACTCAATTATTAGACACAAATACTTTTAGTAAAAGAAAGAAAGCATGGCAAAAAATTGTTGATATGAATAATGGAATTCATCCAGCGGTAGGAGATGCTGACACTAGGTTATTAAATAGAATGAGAAGTTCTGCTGTCTCTGCCATGTTTGGTGCAGGAATGCATCCTAACAGGGAAGTATGGATACCCAATCCACGCGAAATCAAAAAATCAGACTTTATACCAAAAAATATTCATAAAAAATAACTTAATATTTTTTTTCAATTTCTATCCAAACTGGAGTATGGTCGCTAGGTTTTTCTTGTCCTCTGAGATTTTTGTCTATACCTACGTCTATTAATATATCCACTATTTCGGGTGAAATTAAAATAAAATCTATTCTTATACCATTATCTTTTTGCCATGCTCCAGCTTGATAATCCCAAAAACTATACTCAGTTAAATTTGGATGCTTTAAACGATATGAGTCTATAAGGCCAACATTTATCAATTCTTTCATTTTAGATCTTGTTTCGTCAAGATATAAAGCATCATCTAGCCACTTAGAAACGTCATGGCAGTCAATTTTTTGCTGTATTACATTAAAGTCACCACCTAATATAAGTGGTTCATTAGTATCATAAATCATTTGTGTGTATTTTACTAATCTTCGCATCCAATTTATTTTGTAATCATATTTAGGTCCAGGGGCTGGGTTACCATTAGGTAAGTACAAACAAATAATATTTATGTTTTCAATTTTTACATGCAAAAACCTAGCTTGATCGTCCGTTTCGCTATCTTGTTCATAAATAGGCAAATTATCAGATATTTTCTCTATCTTAAACTTACTAGCTATTGCAACACCATTATAGGATTTTTGCCCTAAACAGACAGTATTATAACCTTTTTCTAAGAATTCATTTTGAGGGAAATTTTCATTTACTGTTTTCGTTTCTTGCATTAATAAAATATCAGTCTTGCTTTCTTCAAGCCAATTAATTACGTGAGGTAATCTCATTTTTATAGAATTTACATTAAAACTTGAGATTTTTAATGACATAGACTTAATATGTTTTTCATATTGAAAAGCTTGTGCCACAACCACAATTAGCTGTTGCGTTAGGGTTTTCAATTTTAAAGTATGCGCCTGATAATTCAGAAACGTACTCTAAAGTACTTCCTGCGAGAAAATCCATTGATGGTTTATCAATAAGGTAAGTTATTCCATCTTGATTGAATACATAATCATCATTATTAGGAGACGATGAAAAAGAAAAGTCATATTGAAAACCAGAACATCCTCCACCTAAAACAGAAATTCTAAAAAAGGAACTATCTTCACTTTTCAGTAAAATTTTAATTCTGTTTGATGCATCTTGGGATAATTTAAACTCATTTTCTATAGTATTATTTATGTCTTGCATGAAAACACCCTATCAATTTTATTTACTGATTGAAACAGTTATTACAATGTTTATAATTAATATTATCATATTTGTTATATATAACGAACTATTTTTAGGACAAATTATTGATAAATTCTATAGATAATAGGTTTTTAAACACCTTTGCTTGTCACAGTTCAAATAGTAGAGGAAGAATTTATAAAGATGACCCTCTAATACTTGGTCGCTCAGAGTATCAAAGAGATAGAGATAGAATTATTCACTCTGAAGCTTTCAGAAGATTAAAAGATAAAACTCAAGTTTTTATTTATGATGATGGAGATCATTATAGAACTCGGCTTACACACACAATAGAAGTAGCTCAAATTGCTAGATCTATTGCAAAAGCTCTTAATGTTAATGAAGATTTGGCAGAAACTATATCGTTAGCTCATGATTTAGGCCACCCGCCATTAGGTCATAGAGGTGAGGAGGTTTTAAAAAAATTAATGTTTAATTTAGGTGGCTTTAATCATAATGTGCAAACTCTAAGAATTATAACATTTCTTGAAAAAAAATATTATAATTTTGAAGGATTAAATCTTACTATTGAAACCTTAGAAGGTTTAATTAAACATAATGGCCCATATTTAAATAATAAAAAAATCCCTTCATATATTTTAGAAATTAATAAACTAATTTCATTAGATCTAAATAATTTTCCGTCTATTGAAGGTCAGGTAGCTAATATATCTGACGACATTGCGTATTTAACCCATGACTTTGATGATGGTCTTCGTAAAAAATTATTTACAATTAATCAACTTCGAGAGATAAAAATTGTAGATTTAATTATAGAAAATATTGAAAAAAAATTTCCAAGTATACAATATGATATTTTAATTCATCAATTTATTAGACATTTAATTAGCTATTTTATAAATGACATTGTTTCGTCATCACAATTAATTATAAATAAAAACAATTTTAAAACTGTGGATGATATAAGAAACTTTGATAGAAACGTGGTGCAATTATCGCCTATTGCATTCAAAAATATGGAACAAATTAGAACTTTTTTATTCAAAAATATGTATCATAATAAATCCATTTTAGATAAGTTAAACAAAGCTTCATTAATGATAGACAAATTATTTTCTTTATATAACAAAGATATTAATTTACTCCCAGAACAATGGAGATATTTAAGAGGGGTTCCTTTATCAAATCTCTCTAAAATTGATAAATCAAGAGTGATTGTAGATTATATTGCTGGAATGACCGATATTTTCTTAAAAAAAGAATACTTAAAGTTTTATAAAGAGGAAGATTAGTATTTATGAATATCTATAAAATATATTTTGGTCATCTAATAAATGCGATTAATTCTTTTAAAAATGATTTTAGTTATACGTTTGATATTGAATTGTACCTCACAAAGTTAACTTTAGAGCCTCCTAAGGAATTAATTAATGGAGACATGTCTACAAATATGGCAATGGTTTTATCTAAGGAAATCAAATTAAACCCTCGTCAGATTGCTCAAAACTTTGTTCCTTATATTACAAAAATTCCTGGTATAGAAAAAGTTGATGTAGCTGGAGCAGGTTTTATTAATATTAAATTGGCTCAAGTAACCTGGACAAGTTGCTTAAAAAATATCTTATTAAATGAATTAGACTGGGATAAACTTGATCTAGGAAAAGGAAAAAATATTAATCTAGAATTTGTGTCTGCAAATCCAACAGGACCATTACATGCCGGGCATGCAAGGGGTGCAGTTTTTGGAGATGCGCTCGCTTCTCTTTTATCTAAAGTTGGATATAAGGTAACAAGAGAATATTATATAAATGATGCAGGAAGCCAAATTGAGAAATTAGTGAAATCATCTTTATTAAGATATGAAGAACACATGGGAAAGAAAATTGACCAAATTCCTGATGGTTTGTATCCAGGAGAATATTTGAAGGATGTTGGGAAGGTTTTGTTTGAGAAATATGGTAAAGATTTATTCCTTAAAGATAAAACTAAGGTTTTTGAAATAGCTAGATCAATTTCATTAGAAATAATTTTGAAAACAATAAAAACTGATTTACAAAAAATTGGTATAGAAATGGATGTTTATTCTAGTGAACAGAAGATTGTTTCAAGTGTGTTACTAGAAAATGTGATAAAAATTTTAGAAGATAAAGA
>Ga0208950_1000819_pt1 | contig 15269 bp, 15 predicted proteins | sample AOAMet_54_BLW_10_2_FD_188234 | JGI IMG/M metagenome (GOLD analysis project Ga0208950, IMG submission 188234) | Ammonia-oxidizing marine microbial communities from Monterey Bay, California, USA - CAN11_54_BLW_10 (SPAdes) | ecosystem: Environmental > Aquatic > Marine > Intertidal zone | place...
TACTATAGAAGGTGAATTACGTTCTGAGGTACAGTTAAGTATCAAACGTCTAATGGATATTGGATGTCAGAGAGGTATTCGTCATAGAGTAGGTCTTCCTTTAAGAGGTCAGAGAACTAAAAACAACTCTAGAACAAGAAAAGGTAAGAGAAAAACAGTAGCTAACAAGAAAAAATAAGTTACAAATAGCTTTAATTAACTAGTGTGCCGTGTACTAAACACAATTTACTAGAGCACTATAGCTAAACACCAAATTATTATGGCAAAAACAAGTTCAAAAAAACGTAAAGTAATTATTGAGTCTATCGGAGAAGCTCATGTTACAGCATCCTTTAATAATATTATTATTTCTTTGACAAATAAGAAAGGTGATGTTATTTCATGGTCATCAGCAGGGAAAATGGGATTTAGAGGTTCTAAAAAGAACACACCTTACGCAGCTCAATTAGCCGCAGAAGATTGCTCTAAAGTAGCTCATGAAGCTGGTTTACGTAAAGTAAAAGTATATGTGAAAGGACCTGGAAATGGTAGAGAATCTGCTATTAGAGCCATTCACAATTCAGGAATTGAAGTAACTGAAATTATTGATGTTACTCCTACTCCTCATAATGGTTGTCGTCCACCAAAAAGAAGACGAGTATAATTAAATTTTTTAATATATAGGAAACAGATTATCGAAGGATTAAGCCTTAATTCATAATCCCTATTGTAACAAAAACAGAAATGGCAAGATATACAGGACCAAAAACTAAAATTGCTCGTAAATTTGGCGAAGCAATATTTGGAGCAGACAAGAGCTTCGAAAAAAGAAATTATCCTCCAGGACAGCATGGAAATGCTAAAAGAAGAGGTAAGAAATCTGAATACGCTGTCCAGTTGATGGAAAAGCAAAAAGCTAAATATTCTTATGGAATATTAGAGCGCCAGTTCAGTAATTTATTTAAAAAAGCATCTTCCTCTAAAGGAATTACAGGAGAGGTTTTATTGCAATTGTGTGAAGCTCGTTTAGATAACGTTGTATACCGTTTTGGTATCGCCAAGTCTAGAAGAGGAGCTCGCCAATTAGTTTCTCACAGACACATAACAGTAAATGGTGAGATCGTAAATATACCTTCATATTCTTTAAAAGAAGGTGATGTAGTTGCAGTTAGAGAGAAATCAAAATCTTTATTAGCTATAGAAAATTCCTTGGCATCTAGCAGTGCTGTCTATGAATGGTTAAGTTGGAATTCTGATAAAAAAGAAGGAACTTTTGTAAAAACTCCAGCGAGACTACAAATACCAGAAAATATTAAAGAGCAATTAATCGTAGAATTATATTCTAAATAATAAATTAATCACATTGGTATTTGGCCAAAGGGAATGTTTGCAATTCTTCACGCTTACAAACCGCGCAACCAACTAACAATTAAAACGAAGAAAAATATATGGCAATTTTAAATTTTCAAAAACCCGATAAGGTAATAATGATAGAATCTACAGATTTTTCTGGTAGATTTGAGTTTAGACCATTAGAACAAGGTTTTGGTTTAACTGTAGGAAATGCTTTAAGAAGAGTATTATTATCTTCCTTAGAAGGATATGCTATTACTTCATTAAGAGTTGATGGTGTAGAACATGAATTTTCAACAATTAAAGGTATTGTTGAAGATGTAACTGAAATTATTCTTAACCTTAAACAAGTTCGTTTTAAGAAACAAATTGAAGAGTCAGATAGAGAAACAGTTTCTGTTGCTACTTCAGGACAAGATCAATTAACAGCTGGTGATTTACAGAAGTATATTTCTGGATTTCAGGTGTTAAATCCAGATTTAGTAATCTGTAATATGGATAAGTCTGTGAAATTAAACATGGAACTTACTATAGAAAAAGGAAGAGGTTTTGTTCCTGCTGAAGAAAATAAAAAATCTGGAGCACCGATAGGGACTATTTTTACAGATTCTATTTACACTCCTATTAAGAATGTTAAGTACGCAATTGAAAACTTTCGTGTTGAGCAAAAAACAGATTACGAAAAATTAATTTTTGATATAGAAACAGACGGTTCAATAAATCCTAAAGACGCATTAACCGAAGCTGCTAAAATATTAATACATCACTTCATGTTGTTCTCTGATGAGAGAATTACTCTTGAGGCAGATGAGATTGCACAAACTGAAACGTATGATGAAGAATCATTACATATGCGTCAGTTATTAAAGACTAGATTAATAGATATGGATCTTTCTGTTAGAGCTTTAAATTGTTTAAAAGCTGCAGAAGTAGATACTTTAGGAGATTTAGTTTCTTTTAATAAAAGTGATTTAATGAAATTCAGAAATTTTGGTAAAAAATCATTAACAGAGCTAGAAGAATTAGTAAATGTTAAAGGATTAAATTTTGGAATGGATTTAGTAAAATATAAATTAGATAGAGATTAACCTTTCATAATTTGCACCTCAATAGTGAGTTGAGCAAGATGAAAGTATAAAACAAACGTCATGAGACACGGAAAAAAATTCAATCATTTAGGAAGACAAACAGCGCATAGAAAAGCAATGTTAGCTAATATGGCATGTTCTTTAATAGAACACAAACGTATTAACACAACAGTTGCAAAAGCAAAAGCGTTAAGAGTATTTGTTGAGCCATTAATCACAAAATCTAAGTCAGATACAACTCACAATAGAAGAACAGTTTTCAGTTACCTTAGAGATAAGTATGCAGTTACAGAATTATTTAAAGAAATTTCTGTAAAAATAGCTGATAGACCAGGAGGTTATGTCCGTATTATAAAACTAGGAAACCGTCAGGGAGATAATGCTCCTATGGCAATGGTTGAATTAGTTGATTATAATGAAATATATAATCCTAAAGGACAAAAAGCTAAGAAAACTACTCGTAGAGGAAGGAGAAAGAAAACAGATGATGTTGCTCCAGCTGAAACTGTTGAAACAACTAAAGAAGAAAAATCTGAAGAATAAAGAATAGTTTTTAAACAAATGTTAAAAAGGGCAGGTAAATTTTAGCCTGCTCTTTTTTTTTAATACTTTTGTTGTGTGTAATTTAAATAAAATAGACCCAACATTTTTGTTTTATTCTCATCTAAACAAAAAATAAAAAAAATTAAAAAAATGAAAATTAAATTTGTGTTATCAGTATTATTATTATTATCAACTAGTTATTCTTATTCCCAAGATGCCAACCAACAAAATCAAACTAATGAAACAGCCAACCAAGGAGTTCTAAATAATGGACAAACACTTGTTAGTGCTGCTAATTTTAATCAAAGTTCTTACGGTGCCTCTACTAGATTCATTAACCCACCAACAAGAATCGAGGGATCAATATATTTATACGATAAATGGACAAATTATGCCATAGTAGAAACAAAAGACAGGAAAAGATTCTCCATTAATAATGTTAATTTGAACTTGAGAAGGAATAGAATCATATCTAAAATTGGTCAAGACTCTTTGTTTATTTTCAATATGGAGAAAGTAAATAAAATTATCATAAAAGGGAAGTCCTTCAAAAGGATAGATTCAGAAGTTGGAGGTCGTATTTTTGAACTAGTTTATGAGTCAAAAGACGTATCTATTTTAAAATTCCATAGTATAAAATTATTAGAATCTTCTGCAAACCCAATGGTTAATAGAAAAACAGATAAGTTTGTAAAAAAAGAAAATTTTTTTGCATACCAAGACGGAAAAGTATTCGATTTTAAACTACGAAAAAAAGATGTTCTAAAACTAATTACTTCTAACGAAACCGAAGAAAGTAAGTTGATTGAATATTATACGAAAAATAAATTATCTTACAAGAGTATCAAAGATTTAAGACAAGTTTTATCTTCCATAAATACAATTTTATAAAAAATATTTTATTAACAAATAAAAAAAAGACAACTTTTAAGTTGTCTTTTTTTTACTTTAAACCCAATCTAATAGATGTCTTTTATTATTACTAAATATTTTTAATTATTGTGAGTTAATAATTAATGTCCAATTTTTTTCGAATTATTTTTTATAATAAGCAACCTTTTTACTTAAATTGTACCTATTATATAATTATGAACTATTAAAACCCTATTTTATGAAAAAATTTATTTTAACACTGTCTTTTTTATTTATTATGTCCGCAACCTTTTCACAAGGTTGGGTTGAATCTCTTCAGGAATTTCAACCAGAATTCATACAGAACCTAAATGGCTCTTTAGTTTCTGAACAGAATACCATGGTTGGTAATCCAAATGAATGGTCAAAAATAATGGGTGTTTTCTATCAATTTGATGACATTCGTTTTGATAGTAGAGGTCTAGATGGATCAGTTTTTTTATTTGACAATCCAGAAACTCCAGGGTTAGTCTATCTTAAGGATAAAGTTTTAAAGATTGATAATATTAATTACAATATTGAGAATGATCAGTTTTTCACAAAAATTAAAAATGACTCTGTTTTTTTATATACTTTCGACAACATAAATAAGATATCTATAAAAAATAGAGATTTTGTAGAATTATTTGATCCTACTGAAAATAAAAAAAGTGTATTTGAAATACTCCACAAAGGAAAAAAAATATCATTATTTAAAAAACATTCAGTAAGATTTATTCCAGGTTCTGATAATCCTATGGTTAACAGACCCAGAAGTGAATTCAAAAAAAATTCTTGGTATTTTATCAAACAGCGAAATAAAATGAAAAAAATTAAACTTAAAAAGTCAACGATATTAAATTTAGTTGATATTAACTCTAGAAAAACAGTTTTAAATTATATATCTGATCAAAAGCTATCCATAAAAAATGAAACTGATTTAAAAAAGCTGATTAATTATTGCAATACACTTTAAAAAAAAAGAGGTAATAAATTTATTACCTCTTTTTTTTTGACATAAAATTAAATTGAAAATAAATATCCCTATTTTTGTCTATAAATTTTTAAGATTAAATTAGAATACGAATTCAATGAAATATCAACAAAGAAAAAAAGCATTAGTTTTATTAGCAGATGGAACTATTTTTTATGGTAAATCTGTTGGAATTGAAGGAACTGTAACAGGAGAAATTTGCTTTAATACAGGTATGACTGGTTATCAGGAGATTTTTACAGATCCTTCCTATTTTGGTCAAATTATGGTAACAACCAATGCACACATTGGAAATTATGGAGTAAATGAATTAGAAGTAGAATCTGATAGTATAAAAATCTCTGGTTTAATAGTAAGGAATTTTAGTTTTGAGCATTCTAGAGTAGATTCTAATGGTAATTTAAAAGATTGGTTTGTAGAACATAACCTAGTAGCCATATCAGATGTAGATACAAGAGCACTTGTATCTTATATTAGAGATCATGGAGCAATGAATGCAATAATCTCTACTGAGATTAATAATTTAGACAATTTAAAAGCTCAATTATCTAAAGTTCCCTCTATGGAAGGTTTGGAGTTGGCCTCTAAAGTTTCTACTAAAGAACCTTATTTTGTAGGTGATGAAAATTCAGAATTTAAAATTGCAGCTCTAGATATAGGTATTAAGAAAAATATTTTAAGGAATTTTGTAAAACGTGGAGCTTATGTAAAAGTATTTCCATACGATGCTTCTTTTGAGGATTTACATTCATGGAATCCTGATGGATATTTTATATCTAATGGACCTGGAGATCCTGAGCCATTAGTAGAGGCACAAAAACTAGCTAAAGAAATTATTCAAAGAGACCTGCCTTTATTTGGTATCTGCTTAGGACACCAAGTAATTGCCTTAGCAAATGGAATATCTACCTATAAAATGCACAATGGACACAGAGGTATTAACCATCCGGTAAAAAACTTACTTACTGGTAAAGGTGAAATTACTTCTCAAAATCATGGTTTTGCTATTAATAGAGATGAAGCAGAGGCTCATTCAGATATAGAAATAACTCACGTTCATTTAAATGATCAAACAGTTGCAGGAATTCGATTAAAAAATAAAAATTGTTTTTCTGTTCAGTACCATCCAGAAGCAAGTCCAGGTCCACATGACGCAGAATATTTGTTCGATCAGTTCATGAAAAATATTAAATAATTAACATATATTTAGTTGTATTGTTAAATATATATATTTAATGGGTTGTCCTTGTTGATTTTACAAAAAAAATAAGTTTTTTTTCTTATTTTCTCTTGTTGGTTTAATAATATGTATTACTTTTACATCAGTGATGTCTAACATCACTTTCTTTTTCATAGCAATTTTTCCCACTCTTAGGAGTGGGTTTTTTTTATGCATAATTTTCAATCTAATACGAAGTGCTTTTTAATATCTGAATCCTATTCTAGATGAAATCGTTTTCGTAATAAATTGAGTGTAATTTAAATATAACTACTCCATATTATGTAATTTAGCCACTAGCTAAATACAGCAAACTTTTAAATTATAAATTTTAGTAAAATGGGTATTATCATAAACGTTCAAGCAAGGCAAATTTTTGATTCTAGAGGAAATCCAACTATTGAAGTTGATGTCACAACTGAGAATGGAGTTTTAGGTAGAGCAGCAGTTCCATCTGGAGCTTCTACCGGAGAACATGAAGCAGTAGAGTTAAGAGATGGAGGTAAAGATTACATGGGAAAAGGTGTTTTAAACGCTATAGATAATGTGAATACTTTAATAGCTCAGGAATTACTTGGGTTTTCTGTTTTTGAGCAAAATAAAATAGATCAAATGATGATTGATTTAGACGGTACACCCAATAAATCCAAGCTAGGAGCAAATGCAATTTTAGGTGTTTCGCTAGCCGCCGCAAAAGCCGCTGCTAATGAATTAGGGTTGCCATTGTACAGGTATATTGGTGGTGTTTCTGCTAATACTCTCCCTGTTCCTATGATGAATATTATCAATGGAGGATCTCATTCAGATGCACCAATAGCATTTCAAGAGTTTATGGTGATGCCAGTAAAAGCGGTTAACTTTTCTCAAGCGATGCAAATGGGATCTGAAATTTTTCATAATTTAAAGAAAGTACTGCATGATAGAAATTTATCAACTGCTGTTGGTGATGAAGGAGGTTTTGCTCCAACATTAGAAGGAACAGAAGATGCATTAGATACAATAGCCTTAGCCGTAAAAAATGCAGGATACACATTGGGTGATGAAATTATGATAGCATTAGATTGTGCAGCAGCAGAATTTTATGTAGACGGCAACTATGACTATTCAAAGTTTGAAGGGGCAACAGGAAAAATAAGATCAAGTCAAGAACAAGCAGATTATTTAGCTGAGTTGGCTGCTAAATATCCAATTATTTCAATTGAAGATGGAATGGATGAAAATGACTGGGAAGGGTGGAAATACTTGACAGAAAAGATAGGTCATAAAGTTCAGTTAGTAGGGGATGACTTATTTGTGACGAACGTAAAGCGTTTGTCTCGAGGAATTGAAAACGGAATAGCAAACTCTATTCTAATTAAGGTAAATCAGATAGGAACATTAACCGAAACTATAGATGCTGTTCATATGGCAAAAAATGCAGGTTATACCTCTGTGATGAGTCATCGTTCAGGAGAAACTGAAGACACAACAATTGCAGACTTAGCTGTAGCATTAAACTGTGGTCAAATAAAGACCGGATCTGCTTCGCGTTCTGACCGTATGGCTAAATACAATCAATTATTAAGAATAGAAGAAGAATTAGGTAATATTGCGTATTTTCCTCAGGAAAAAGCATTTAATATATAAATAATCATACAAACATCTAATTAAAACCTCATCATGTATATTTTGAGGTTTTTTTTATGATCTAATAATAAGACAACCTTATATTTTCATATTCAAAAACTATCTAAGCTTTTTTTAAAAATCCTTTAAAATAGCTATATTTGTAGGACTTCTTAACAAATAAAAATATACAGAAAATGATAGATAAGGCGAAATTGCAGATTGGAGAAAATTCATACGAATTTCCATTGATAAAAGGTACTGAAAATGAGCTTGCTATCGATATTAAAACATTAAGAAGTCTTTCTGATGGTGTAATTACAATAGACGCTGGATACAAAAACACAGGTGCTTGTAAAAGTGCAATTACATTTTTAGATGGAGAAAAAGGAATATTACGTTACAGAGGATATTCTATCGAAGAATTAGCCGAAAAAGCAGACTTTCTAGAAGTTGCATATTTATTAATTTTTGGAGAATTGCCAACTAAAGAACAATTAGCTCAATTTCATTTAGATATTAAAGATAAGGCAATTGTAGATGATGATGTTAGAAAGATTATAGATGCATTTCCAAAGACAGCACATCCAATGGGTATTTTGTCTTCATTAACCAGTGCTTTAACGGCTTTTAATCCTTCGTCTGTTAATGTAGATTCTAAAGAAGAGATGTATGGTGCAATTGTAAAAATAATGGGAAAATTTCCAGTATTGGTAGCTTGGGCAATGCGTAAGATTAATGGTCTACCACTAAACTATGGATCAAATTCGTTAGGTTATGTAGAGAATGTAATGAGTATGATGTTTGCCAAGCCTAATGAAGAATATACAATCAATCCAATTGTAAAAGATGCGTTAAATAAATTATTAATCTTACATGCAGATCATGAGCAAAATTGTTCTACATCTACAGTAAGAATTGTAGGTTCATCTCATGCTGGTTTATTTGCTTCTTTATCTGCTGGTATTTCTGCACTTTGGGGTCCTCTCCATGGTGGCGCAAACCAAGCAGTGTTAGAAATGCTAGAAGCTATTAAAGAAGATGGCGGAGATACTAAAAAGTATATGGCAAAAGCAAAGGATAAGAATGATCCTTTTAGATTAATGGGATTTGGTCATAGAGTCTACAAAAACTTTGATCCAAGAGCCAAAATTATTAAAGTTGCCGCTGATCAGGTTTTAAATGATTTAGGAATTAATGATCCTATTTTAGATGTTGCCAAAGCACTAGAACAAGAAGCATTAAATGATCCATACTTTGTGGATAGAAAACTTTATCCAAATGTAGATTTTTACTCTGGAATCATATACAGAGCCATGGGAATACCGGTTGAAATGTTTACAGTGATGTTTGCATTAGGTCGTTTGCCTGGATGGATTGCTCAATGGAGAGAAATGAGATTAGGGAAAGAACCTATTGGTCGTCCACGTCAAATTTACACAGGAGAACCTCACAGAGGGTTTAATAATATAACTCAAAGATAGATTGCATACTCATTTAGTTGACTAAACTAAATATATCAAGTTCACTTGTTTTTGAGTTTTCTTTTTAGATTTATCATTTTTAATACTATCGTATGTTACACTTAAATATTCAAAACGAAACATCTCGATTAAGAACTGTTGTGTTAGGAACAGCATTTCATAATGGTCCTATCCCAACTATAGAAGAGTGTTACGATCCAAAAAGTAAAATACATGTCATAGAAGGTACATACCCTAAAGAACAAGATATGATTTTAGAAATGGAATCAGTTGTGAAGGTATTTGAAAAATATGGTATAAAAGTGTTTCGACCAAAAGTTATAGAAAATTACAATCAAATATTTTCAAGAGATATTGGTTTTGTCATAGAAGACAAATTTATTACAGCTAATATACTTCCAGACAGAGATCAAGAAATTTCAGCAATAGATCATGTCTTGGATCTAATACCAAAAGAAAATAGAATTTCACTACCAGAAGACTGTCATGTAGAAGGTGGAGATGTAATGCCATGGAATAATTATATTTTTATAGGAACTTATTCAGGGAATGATTATCCAGAGTATATTACTGCTAGAACAAATCTGAATGCTGTAAAAGCAATACAAGAGTTATTTCCAACTAAAATTGTAAAATCATTTGAATTAAGAAAATCTAACGACAATGCTAAAGAAAACGCATTGCATCTAGATTGTTGTTTTCAACCTATAGGAAAAGACAAAGCAATTATTCATAAAAATGGATTTTTAAATGAAGAAGAATTCCTATGGTTAGTAGATTTTTTTGGAAAAGAGAATATTTTTGAAATATCTAAGGATGAAATGTATCAGATGAATAGCAACGTTTTTTCTATTTCTGAAAATATTATAGTTTCAGAACAGAACTTTACAAGATTAAATACGTGGCTCGTAGAAAAGGGTTTTACAGTAGAAAAAGTACCTTATGCAGAAATTGCCAAACAAGAAGGTTTATTGCGTTGTTCTACATTACCTTTAGTTAGAGATTAGTCAAATTTCTAATAATTTGATACTTGATAAGAATTAGACTGTCCCTATATATAATTAAATAAAAAAGTCCATCATAAAATGATGGACTTTTAATTTGTTGTATAATACCTAGTTAAGGTAAAATAACTTTATTTATGGCATGGATTACACCATATTTGCTTGAATATTTGTAGCAATAATATCACTCACTCTTCCAGAACTGTCTGTTAAAGTAGCCCCACCAGTTACATTGGCAGTTATATCTCCACCTAAGGTGGAAACAGTCATGTCATCAGTTAAATCAGTATCAAATACATTTGCTCCTGCCACAACATGATTCTTGAGCACTGCGTCTAATGTTGGCTCGTCAATATCAGCTAACCCTGCAATGCTTAACTCACTTAGTAGTGACCCAAACGCATCATTTGTTGGTGCAAATACCGTAAAAGGTGCTGGAGAAGTCCCTGTTGCTGTAGATAATACCCCCACAAAATCAGTTGTTAGATCATCTCTTGTTAATGCAGCAACTAAAGTTGAAAAAGTTGGATCGGCTACAGCAAAAGTAACAACGTCTGGTAATCCGATAACAGCATCAACTAAATGGACTATACCATTGTCTGCAGATATATCTGCCGTACTAACTGATGATACACCATTAAATTTAACTCCATTGGTAATGTCAATAAAGATAGACATAGATGCTGGTGAAGCAGAACTTATGGCAAAAGTTGTTGCATACCCTGTTGTTAAATCTGTAGATGCTAATCTACCTCCAACAACATGATTTAGAAGTATATTAGTTAAAATATTAACTGGTACATCGTCTAGGTTGTTGAATCCATTATCGTTTAGAAAGGTGTTGAATGCCTCATTTGAAGGCGCTAAAACTGTAAAAGGTCCTTGACCTGATAAAGTAGAAATAAGATCGGATTTTTCCAATGCTGACACTAAAATTGAAAGGTTTTCTGCCCCTGAAGCAATATCAACTATAGTATTAGTTGCAGGTTCAACAGGTCCTCCATAGGGTAACCCGTCGTCAGTATCATCATTACAAGATTGTAAAGTCGTAAGTGAAATTAATAAAATGGGGATAATTTTAAATGGGTTTTTCATAAAATGTAGTTTTTATAATTATTTTGTTTAACAAAAATACCGTATTGTTAAACAAGGCGTTTATTAAATTTTGTTAAATTAATCTCAAAGACTTGTTAATTAATTTCACACTTATTTAAAAGTTAAAAACTACTATGCTCTTTTTTTTGGAAGTAAAAAAGTAATAGTTTTGTGATAGAAAAATATTATCATGCAACAAACTACAAATTCAATTCTTATGATTCGTCCTATTAACTTTAGGATGAACGAGCAAACAGCCGTTAATAATTACTATCAAAGAGTTTTAAATGACCTTTTACCAGCTACTGTAAATGCTAATGCTCAAAAAGAGTTTGATGATTATGTTAAGAAACTTGAATCTCATGGAGTTCATGTTGTAGTAATTTCAGATATTGAAGGCTCAGATACCCCAGACGCTATCTTTCCAAATAATTGGATTTCTTTTCATGAAAATGGTACCGTAGCTTTGTACCCAATGTTTGCAGAAAATAGACGTTTTGAAAGAAGAGAAGATATTCTAGATGAACTAGAAGAAAAAGGTTTTGTTATTAAAAATACAATAGATTATTCTTCCGCAGAACAAGACAATATTTTTTTAGAAGGTACTGGAAGTTTATTGCTAGACAGAGTTAATAGAAAGGCATATTGTGCTTTGTCACCTAGAGCAGATGAAGATCTATTTATTGAATTTTGCGAGGATTTTGAATATACACCAGTGCTATTTTCTGCTAATCAGACTGTGGATACTAAAAGAGAAGCAATTTATCATACCAATGTAATGATGTGTTTGGCAGAAACTTTTGCGGTTATATGTTTGGCTAGTATAGATGATAAGAAAGAGCGAAAGAATGTATTGAAACAACTGAAAGAAGATGGTAAAAAAGTTATTGAAATATCTGAAGAGCAAGTAAATAACTTTGCTGGAAATATGTTACAAGTTCGAGGAGCAAATGATGAGTTATTTTTAGTGATGAGTAAAGCTGCACATGATTCATTAAATCAATCTCAATTAGCACAAATAGGAAATCATTGTAAAATTATTTCTAGCTCATTAGATACTATTGAAGCCTGTGGTGGTGGAAGTGCACGATGTATGATGGCAGAGGTTTTTCTACCAAGGGAGAATTAATTTTCATCAGATCATTCCAAAACTTCTTCAATAACCTTTCCTGAGTTTCCATTTGGAAACTCTACCCCTAACAAGGTAGCCAGCGTTGGCGCAATATCTCTTACGTTATAATCTTTGTGAGAAAAACCATTTTTTATTCCTGCGCCAAAAAAGATAATGGGTACGTGTGTGTCATAGCTATATGCAGAACCATGTGTTGTTCCTGTTTTTCCTCTAGAAATAGCACCAGGCGTAGGAATTAGAATTACATCACCAGAAATTTTCTGATTATAGCTATGCTGTACCTTTTCTAAAACTCCGGAGGTAAATTGAGTAGTTTGTAATGTTTTTGAGGTAACAGTTTTATAGATTCCATCAAATAATAAGGCTTCTTCAGCAAAAATAGCAGCAACATCTTCTGTATTTAATTGTAACTTTTTTATTTTTTCTTTGTTTAAGAAAATTTGGTAATTAGAAACATTTTCAACAAGAGATTCATCTCCAAAATTAACCTTTGAAACTTTTGATAAATACTTTTTAAATTCTTTAGATTTAAAATAAGGTGCAGGAATTTCTAGAGATTGAAGGTATGCTGGTACTTGAGCTGCTCCATGATCTGCGGTAAGAAAAACAGTATATTTTCCAATACCTACTTCTGTATCTAAAAATTTAAATAAATCGGCTATGTTTTGATCAAATCTCAGATAGGTATCTTCAATTTCAATTGCGTCTGTTCCGTATTGATGGCCTACATAATCTGTACTAGAAAAACTTACAGCTAAAAAATCAGTAGCATTACCTTTTCCTAAGCGCTCTCCTTTAATAGCTGCTTTTGTAAAATCTAAGGTTAGATCGTTTCCAAAAGGAGTTCCCTTAATGAGATCATAATTTCCATTCTTTTCTCTAAGAGCTGGTAAATCATGTGGAAAAGTTGCAGTAGCTTCGCCTTTAAAAGTTCCTTCATACGGATTGTTATCAGCTAGACTTTGAGTGTAACTGTCTAATGTATATAGCGTATTCCATGGCTTAGATAAATATTCATCTGCCTTATTAGCAGTATTAAAATCTATTACCCAGTTAGGAAGTTTATCCATATAGTAAGAGCTGGTAATCCAATTGTTTTCATCTTTTCCCTCATACCAATAGGCGGCACTGGCAGTATGACCCGCAGGTAGAATAGAAGATCTGTCTTTTATAGCAATTCCTATGGTTTTTCCTTTCATGTTCTGACCTAAGCGTACTTGATCTGTAATAGTAGTAGTTACCATTCTTTTTGGTGATTTCTTGCCAGAGTTACTTATTGTTCCTATAGAGTTGTAATTTGAATCATCTACACAATAGATAGATTTTTTCAAATACTTATCATACCAATTATTTCCAATAATTCCATGATCACTAGGAGTTGTTCCGGTATATGCAGACGCATGTCCTACGGCAGTATAAGTTCCTAGATGATTGAAGTGAGCATTGGTTAATGAAAACCCTTCATTTAAAAGCTTCTTAAATCCATGTTCTCCATATCTATCAGCGTATTTTGTCAAATAATCATATCGCATTTGGTCTACCACAATACCAACAATTAAGGTTGGCTTCTGATTTTTTTTCTCTCTCTTTTCACAACTATAAATTAATGTAATAATACTAAGAAGTAGCAATAAGTGTTTTTTCATGAGGAAGATATTTTGATATACAGATCAAAAGTAATTATTTTTAGTTTCATCGCTGTTATTATTCGTAAGGTTAATGATATTTTAATACTTTAGCATAAAGAAAAAAAAGAATGGCTTACCTAAGACATGTTGGTAAATATTTTATGATGCTTGGACAGGTTTTTAAAAGACCTCAAAAAGGAAGAGTTTTTAAAGAAGCCCTCTTTAAAGAATTTGATGAACTAGGTGTAAAGTCTATAGGCATTGTTGTTTTTATTTCTTTTTTTATAGGAGGAGTTATTGCTCTTCAAACAGCCTTGAATATTGAAAATCCGCTCATCCCTAAATATCTAGTTGGTTTTGCAACAAAGCGATCTGTAATTTTAGAATTCGCACCTACGTTTTGTTCCATTATTTTAGCAGGAAAAGTAGGTTCTTATATTACTTCTAGTATTGGTAGTATGAGGGTAAGCGAACAAATAGATGCCCTAGAAGTTATGGGTATTAATTCTCTAAATTATCTAGTTCTTCCTAAGGTATTGGCAACTGTTTTCTTTTACCCATTTTTAATTGTATTAGCCATGTTTCTTGGAATTTTTGGAGGTTGGGTAGCAGGTCTTTCTTCATCCATGTTTTCTGAAATAGATTACATGCAAGGATTGCAATTAGATTTTAATCCGTTTCTAGTTCAATACGCACTCATTAAAACATTACTATTTGCATTTCTTATAGCAACAGTGCCATCTTATCATGGGTATTATGTAAAAGGTGGTTCTATAGCAGTAGGAAAAGCAAGTACACAAGCAGTAGTTTGGACTATTATTTTGATTGTTATTGCTAATTATTTTTTAACTCAAATGTTACTCACCTAATGATTATTGTAGACAAACTATACAAAGGTTTTGAAGGTACACAAGTTTTGAAAGGTATTTCAACAACTTTTGAGCCAGGAAAAACAAGTTTAATCATTGGGCAAAGTGGTTCTGGAAAGACGGTATTTCTAAAATCATTGATTGGTTTACATACGCCTGAAAGTGGAACAATTTCTTTTGACGGTGGAATTAATACAGAATTTACTTCAGAACAAAAAAGACAATGGAGACAAGAAATTGGAATGGTTTTTCAAGGCAGTGCTTTGTTTGATTCGCAAACCGTCCAAGACAATGTAATGTTTCCCTTGAAAATGTTTAAAAAGCAATCTGAAGAACAAATGCTAGAACGAGTAAATTTTGTTTTAGAGCGGGTAAATCTAGAAAA
>Ga0208950_1000849_pt1 | contig 14849 bp, 12 predicted proteins | sample AOAMet_54_BLW_10_2_FD_188234 | JGI IMG/M metagenome (GOLD analysis project Ga0208950, IMG submission 188234) | Ammonia-oxidizing marine microbial communities from Monterey Bay, California, USA - CAN11_54_BLW_10 (SPAdes) | ecosystem: Environmental > Aquatic > Marine > Intertidal zone | place...
GATACTATATTGTATTTATAATTTTTATAGCTTCTTTATAAATTATTTTTTTAGATAAATTTGTTTCCTCAGTTATCAATTTAACAGCATCCCTTAAAGTATGATTTTTAAGCTTGTTTTCTATAATTAATTTTAATTTTTCTGTGTTTAAGTTAGTACTAAAATCATATCCCTCCACTATAATTACTATTTCGCCTTTTAATGGTTTGTTATTTTGATTTCTCTCATTAATAACATTATGAATGTTTTCTAAATCACCACAAATAATATCTTCATAAATTTTAGTAAGCTCTCTTGCAATCGAAATTTTTCTGTTACCGTAAGTATAAAGCATAATTTTTAATGTGCTTTCTAATCTCAAACAAGTATCAAACCATATTCCTGTCATAGTATTGTATTTAGTAGTCAAAAGTTGTTTCTCTCGTCCACTTTTTTTTGAAGATAGAAAACCTCCAAAATAGAATTGGTTTGTTGGAAGACCTGAGAGTACCAAAGCATTTATAACTGCAGAAGGCCCTGGTAAATGAGTAACATTTACATTTTTTAGGTAACATTCTTGAACAATTTTATACCCTGGATCAGATATTAATGGGGTTCCTGCATCACAAACAAGACCTATATTTTTATTAAGGAATAATTGTTTTAAAATGAATGGTCTTTTTTTTTCAGCATTAATATCATTGTAAGAAATAAGAGTTTTATATTTAATTTTTAAATGTGAAAGTAATTTTTTTGTTCTTCTTGTATCTTCACAAAGAAGAATATCGACTAAACCCAAGATTTTAATTGCTCTTAAGCTTATATCATCATAATTCCCAATTGGTGTTGCTATAATGTATAAGCTTCCACAATGATTGTTAGAATATGTATTATTATAATAATCTAGATCTTCTTTACTAAAATTTTCCAATAGATTACCTTGATTTATGTTGTTTTAATACTTTGTGAGTTAACATGGGTTTTTCCAATTCTAATATTATAATATTACTTTGTATATTCTTAATAGTTAATGGGTGTAATCGAACTATACCTAAGATAGTAGTAGAGAAACAAAATCCCAATAAATTAATTAAAGACAAACATAAAATGACTCCTAATAAAAATTATTTTGCTGATAAAGTTGTCAAAAAAAAAATTGGAACTTCAAAAAATACAACTACTAATCAATTAAATGATAATGACGTTGTTTTTGAATTCAGAAATGAAAGGTTACTTCAGGGAAAAGTTTCGAAAAAATCGTTACAAAACAAAAAAACTAGCAAAGCTTTAACTGCGGTTTTTAAAATGTTAAACCAAAATTTAAGTTTAGATACTACTAACTTAAACCTGAATAATACTGAAGTTTCGAATCTTATTGATTATGATAAAAACATTTATAATTCAGAGATTAATGAAAATTATAAAAATATTTTAGCTTTACTTCCCTTTACTGGATCTTATTCAAATTTTGCTTTAAAAATTAGAGAATCATTAGATATGAGCATTCTTAGGTTTGGTTCAAAAGATATTCAAATAGTTTATTTTGATACAGGTAAGGATAAATATGAATTAAATTTAAAAAATATACTCAAAACTGTTAAACCTAAATTAATAATCGGTCCTTTTACGAGAGAATCCCTTTTAAAAATAAAGCCATTTGCAAAAGCTGAATCTATTCCAGTGTTTACTTTTTCCAATGACATAGCCTTAATTGAAAAAAATATTTGGTCTTTAGGGTTTTCTCCTGAAGAACAAATTGACAGTATTTTTTCATGTTCTTTAAGAAATGGAAGTAAAAGATTTGGTTTGATAGCTCCTAAAAATTTGTATGGAAATATTATATTGGATAGATCGGTTAGTTTAATAGAAACTAATAAAGATAACTATTTTGAAAAACTTCGTTTATCTAACAAACAAATAAATAATAAACCTGAATTATTTTCTATTTTAAAACATTTTTTAAATTACAAAGAAGAAGTTAATTCAACACACACTAAATTTGACACTATTTTTTTAGGTGGTAGTAAGGAATTTGTTTTAGAAATTGCGCCATTGTTAGCTTTTTATGATGTAGATTCAAGAAAGGTGCAAATTTTAGGCACTGAAGAGTTTAATACAAGTGAAATCAAAAATGAACCTTCTCTTGAAAAAGCCTGGTTTCCAATGATTGCTAGCCAGAATATTGAAGATCTAAAGTTAATTTGGAATGAAGCTTGGAAGGATGAATATAATTACTTTACGAATGCAGGGTTTGATGCAGGTATAATTGGTATCAATTATTTGAATCAAAATAAAACAATTGACGTTTTCCTGAAAGATGTAAAAAGTCTTATAAATGGCTTTACTTTTAAAGAAAATGGTTTACTCACAAAACCTGTATCAGTTATGCAAATAGAAAAATTAGGGATGTTAAAAAATATTAAACTTTGTAACAATATAGATTAATTTATTAAATAGCTTAAAATACTATTTAATTTAATTAAGTGATCATCATTTATTTTTATTTTCCCATTTTCTATAATTATTAAATTTTCTTCCTCTAATTCTTTAAATTTTTTTTTCTGAATGATGGATTTATCTATAAGTTTTTCTATCTCAATGCCTTTGCTCAATCTAAGCCCCATTATCAATGTGTCAATATCAGATTCATATTGATTAAAAATATTAATATTTTCAAATTCAGAATTCTGAGAGTTTTTATTCAACCACGTTTTAGGATTTTTATAATTTTTTATTTCCACACGTTTGTTATCTTGATTTGAAGACCACATTCTTCCATATGCACCTGGTCCTATTCCTATCCAATTTTCTGAATTCCAGTAATTTAGATTATGTTTACTTTCAAACTTTTCTTTTGCAAAATTTGAAATCTCATATCTTTGAAAATTATGTTCATTTAATATTGTTTTAGTTCTTGTAAAAAATTCTGCAGCAAGATCATTATCAATTGCTTTCAAAAGACCCTTTTTAAAATCTTTAAAGAATCTTGTGCCTCTTTCAATAGTTAATTGATATGCGGATAAGTGGTTGATATTAAATTTATTTAAAACTGATTGTAGTTCATTTTCCCAATCATCAATATTTTGTTCATATAAAGCATAAATTAAATCAATAGATACATTGTTAAATGTATTGGTTGCTAGATCAATTGCAGTTTCAGCATCCCTATAATTATGCTTTCGACCGAGAAATTGTAAATTTTTATCATTTAAAGATTGTACCCCTATTGATATTCTATTGATGCCTAATTTGTGCATCTGTCTAAATTTTTCTCTTTCATATGAACTTGGATTAGCTTCTAATGATATTTCAATATCATCTTTAAATTTAAATATTTTAGATGAAATATCTAAAATATTATCAAGTATCTTAAGGGGCATTAATGAAGGTGTGCCTCCCCCAAAAAATATAGTGCTTAAATTGTCATATTTAACGTCAAATCTATCTAAAAATGATTTGTATTCATATAATTGATTTGTGTATGATTTTGTCCAAGCATCTTTATCAACATCCTCAATTACATGAGAGTTAAAGTCACAATAGGGACATTTAGATTCACAATATGGCCAATGTACATATAAGCTCAGAAAGTTTTTCTTTCTATTTGTCATGAGCTTAAAGTTGGGAAAGACATTTTAATTAACTTATTAAAGGCTATTGATCTATGACTTATATTATGTTTGAAATTGGGTACCATTTCAGCAAATGTTAACTTATGATCTAGAGGTCTAAATATTGGATCATATCCAAATCCTTTTTTGCCTTTAGGTGGCCATGAAAATTTACCATCAACACGACCTGAAACAGTAACATCATAATTATCAGGCCAGCATAAAGACAAAGAACAAACGAAATGACAATTATAATTTGGATTGTTTATTTTTTTAATTTCTTTATTAATTTTAAACATGGCTAAATCAAAGTCTTTATTTTTCCCAGCCCATCTTGCAGAGTGAATGCCAGGCTCATTATTAAGGTCAGAAAAACATATTCCGCTATCATCAGACAGACAAGGTAATCTCGTTGCATTCGATACGAAGGAAGATTTAATCAAAGCGTTTTCTTCAAAAGTACAACCATTTTCTTCTGGTTCCTCTATTTTTAGATCATATGCTGACAGTATCTCAATATTTAGCGGATGAAGTAATTCACGAATTTCTTTAATTTTACCCTGATTATGGCTAGCAATAACTAATTTATTTTCTTTAAAAATTCTATATTTCATAGTTTTAATCTAATCCAAGAGCCTTCCTTTGAATATTGAAAATTTGTTGTGTACCAATATCAGCTAACTCTAGCAGTTTTAAAAATTGAGATTTATTATAAGGTTTTTGTTCAGCGGTAGCTTGTATTTCTACTATACCTTTTGATGCAGTCAAAACAAAGTTGCCGTCTGTTTCTGCTGAAGAGTCTTCTTCATAATCAAGATCAAGTATTTCTACTTCATTCCATATACCACATGAAATGGCCCCAATTTGGTCAAATATAGGGTTTTCAGCAATCTTACCACTTTTCAATAAAAGACTTACTGCATCATATAAAGCCACCCATGCTCCAGTTATAGAAGCAGTTCTTGTGCCACCATCTGCTTGAATTACGTCACAATCAATCTTAATTTGAAACTCTCCTAATTTTTTTAAATCTATAATTGATCTCAAAGATCGTCCAATTAGTCTTTGTATTTCTTGAGTTCTGCCGGATGCTTTTCCTTTCGATACTTCTCTATCCATTCTAGAGTGAGTAGACCTTGGCAGCATGCCGTATTCGGCTGTAACCCAACCTTTACCTGAATTTCGAAGCCATGGTGGCAATTTTGTCTCTACTGATGCAGTACATATTACGTGAGTATTTCCAAATTTAGCTAAGCAAGATCCTTCTGCATAAGGAGAAACTTTAGTTTCAAGAATTATTTTTCTAAGTTCGTTAAAATTTCTTTTTGACGGTCTTATTAACATTATTTATCTCACTTTATTGTTAAATTTATAAACAGACTATTATCCCAAAAATTGAGAAAACTCTAATTCTAAATTATTAATACAATTTAACTCTTGTAAAAAACATAAATACTACTTATTTCAAAGCAATATAATAAAATAGTCAGGAGACCTACATTGTCTGAAAATAAAGAATCATCAAATACACATGATGAAGACAAAAAGCCCGTTAAAGATGATGCTCTAAATTTAGAAAGCATCCAAGTAGAAAATGATTTAGATGTAGGCCAAACTGATGAAGATAATGCCTTACCAATTGAAGAAAGTAATGAAGAACTTCAAACTAAAAATGATGAGCTCAAAGATCAATTGATGAGAACGCTTGCTGAAAGTGAAAACTTAAGAAAAAGAACAATAAAAGATGTTGATCAAGCAAAAAAATATAGTCATATTTCTTTCGTTAGAGATTTAGTATCATCTGTTGATAATTTTAAAAGGGCCCTGGATTCCTTACCAGAGGATAAAGCAGACTTACCAGAACCTATTAAAAATTTAATAATAGGTTTGGAAATAGTTGAGAAAGAGATAAACAGCACTTTTGAAAAACATAATTTAAAAAAAATATCCCCGTTAGGCGAGAAATTTGATTATAATTTTCATCAAGCAATGTTTGAAGTTCCAACTAATGACACAGATCCTGGAACAGTTATCGAAGTGTCGCAAATAGGTTATTTACTATATGATAGATTAGTTAGACCAGCCATGGTTGGAATTTCAAAAAAAATTGAAGAAAATAATTCAGACAATGATAATCAAGTAGAGAATTAATTATAAATAAATAATTTTTTTTATAATCTTGTAAATTCAACAATTTAAACCATATAAGGTCTGTTGATAAGAAATCATAAATCAACAAAAAATTGCATTTTTAAGGGAGTTTATTCATGGCAAAAGTTATTGGTATTGATTTAGGTACAACTAATTCATGTGTATCTGTGATGGATGGTAAAGCACCAAAAATTATTGAAAACAGTGAAGGCGCAAGAACTACACCTTCAATGGTAGGTATAACAGATGATGAAAGGTTGGTAGGTCAGCCAGCTAAAAGACAAGCTGTAACAAATCCTGAAAACACATTATTTGCAATTAAAAGATTAATAGGAAGAAGGCATGATGATCAATATTCTAAAAAATTCTCTGAGTTAGTTCCATATAAGATTGTATCTGCAAAAAATGGAGATGCGTGGGTTGAGGCAAATGGGCAAGAATACGCACCTTCGGAGGTATCTAGTTTTATTTTAAGAAAACTTAAAGAAGACGCTGAAGCTTATCTTGGGGAAACTGTTGATAAAGCAGTTATAACAGTTCCAGCTTATTTTAATGATGCTCAAAGACAAGCAACTAAAGATGCAGGTAAAATTGCTGGTTTGGAAGTCTTAAGAATTATAAATGAACCAACAGCAGCAGCTTTAGCTTATGGTCTAGACAAAAAAGAAAGTGGAACAATTGTAGTATATGACCTTGGCGGAGGAACTTTTGATGTTTCAATTTTAGAAGTTGGTGATGGAGTATTTGAGGTTAAATCGACTAATGGAGATACTTTTCTAGGTGGTGAAGATTTTGATCAAAGAATTATAGATTTTATTGCAGAACAATTTAAAAAAGAAAATGGTATTGATTTAAGATCTGATAAATTAGCATTACAAAGAATGAAAGAAGCAGCTGAAAAAGCAAAAATAGAGCTATCAAGCGCAGCACAGACAGATATAAATCTTCCATTTGTTACGGCTGATGCTAGTGGCCCTAAACATTTAAATGTAAAGATGACTAGGTCGCAATATGAGTCTTTAGTTGATGATTTGATAACAAAAAGTATAGATCCTTGTAAAGCAGCTCTCAAGGATGCGGGTGTTAAAGCGAGTGATATAGATGAAGTTATTCTAGTTGGTGGAATGACAAGAATGCCTAAGATTATTGAAGCTGTAACTGATTTTTTTAAAACAGAGCCTCATAGAGGTGTTAACCCAGATGAAGTAGTCGCTTCTGGTGCTGCAATTCAGGGTGGCGTTTTAATGGGCGATGTAAAAGATGTTCTTCTTCTTGATGTAACTCCTCTTTCTCTAGGTATTGAAACACTTGGTGGAGTGTTTACAAGGCTTATAGACAGAAATACAACAATACCTTCTAAGAAGTCACAAACATTTTCAACTGCAGAAGATAACCAATCAGCAGTTACCATTCGTGTTTCTCAGGGTGAAAGGGAACTAGCTAGTGATAATAAATCTTTGGGTGAGTTTAATCTTGAAGGTATTGCTCCTGCAGCAAGAGGTATACCTCAAATTGAAGTAACTTTCGACATTGATGCTAATGGTATTGTAAATGTCAGCGCACAAGACAAAGCTACTGGTAAAGCACATAATATAACTATTCAGGCATCTGGTGGATTAGATGATAATGAAATAGAAAGAATGGTTAAAGAAGCTGAAGACAATGCAGAATCAGACAAAGAAAAAAGAGATGTCATAGATGCAAGAAACCAAGCTGAATCAATGGTTCATGGAGCAGAAAAATCTTTAACTGATTTAGGTGATAAAGCTGAACCAGCTACCAAGAGTGAAGTTGAACAAGCTATTCAGGAAGTTAAGACAGCTTTAGAAGGTGAAGATACATCTGTTATTAAAGAAAAAACATCTGCTTTATCGGCAGTAATGATGAAGATGGGTGAAGCTGCTTATAAGGCAAATGAAAATCAACCTAATGAAGAAAACCCAGACACTTCTGGTTCATCAAGTGAAAATAAAGATGATGTGGTAGACGCTGATTTTGAAGAAGTAAAAGACAATGAAGAAAAAAAAGACGCTTCTTAGATAAAGTTAAATATACACTTTAAGGTTTAAATATGGCGCGTGATTATTACGATATATTAGGTTTATCAAAATCTGCTTCAGATAGTGAAATCAAATCATCATATCGTAAGCTTGCAATGAAATATCACCCAGATAAAAATCCTGGTGATAAAAAAGCTGAAGATAAATTCAGAGAAATAGCAGAATCTTATGAAATATTAAAAGACCCTCAAAAAAAAGCTGCTTACGACCAGTATGGTCATGCAGCTTTTTCACAAGGTTCTGGCGCTGGAGCCGGTGGAGGATTTTCTGGTTTTAGTGGTGGAGGGTTTTCTGACATATTTGAAGATATGTTTGGTATGGGAGGCGATCAAGGTAGAAGATCTGCTTCTACAGGATCTGACTTAAGATACGATTTATCTGTTTCACTTGAACAAGCCTTTTCTGGTGATCAAGTTGAGATCTCTTTAACAGTGCCTGCAAAGTGTGAATCATGTAATGGTTCAGGTGCTAATAAAGGTTCTCAACCAAAACAATGTAGTCAATGTGGAGGACATGGAAAAGTTAGAGCTCAACAAGGATTTTTTACAATTGAAAGAACATGTGCTTCTTGCTCAGGTGTAGGTGAAATCATTGGTGACCCGTGCCGCCCATGTAAAGGACAAGGTAGGGTAAATAAAAGCAAAAAACTTTCCGTAAATGTTCCATCTGGTGTAGATAACGGAACGCGTATACGTCTTTCTGGTGAAGGTGAAGCTGGGGCTAGAGGCTCCGCCCCAGGTGATTTATATATTTTTATTGACATTAAAGATCATTCTATATTTCAAAGAGATGGTAAAGACACTTTTATCGAAGTTCCAGTTTCTCTTATTGATGCTGTCTTAGGTAATTCAATACAAGTTCCTTGTGTAGATGGATCTAAAGCAAAAATGAATTTGACATCAGGAACTCAAAGTGGAACTCGTTTAAGAATGAAAGGTAAAGGAATGCCAGGTTTACGCGGTGGTTCTAGAGGTGATCAATATGTACAAATTAACGTAGAAACACCAGTTGGTATCTCTAAAAAACAAGAAGACTTATTTAAGCAAATAAAAGAGTTAGGAATAGAAAAAATTAGCCCTAAAACTAGTAGATTCAAAAAATTGATTGAGTAATATAATTATTAGGTATAATCGAGTATAATTTATTAGTTAAGGTGATTTATGAAAAAAATATCTGTCTCTATTCCCGGCGGCAATGGTCGTATGGGCAAAACTCTTATAGGTTTAATCATAGAAAATGAAAAATATAATTTAGTAAGCTCCACTTGTCTGCCTGGTGAAGATGAAGAGGGCTTTGATATAGGCCTTTTAGCAGGGAAAACTAAAATTTCTAAAAAATTAACAAGCGATACTTCATCACTTTTTAGAAGTTCAGACGTATTAATAGATTTTACAGTTCCTAAAGCAGCAATGCTTCATGCAAAGAAATGTTATGATAATGATATGTCTATTGTAATAGGTACAACAGGTTTAGATGTTTTTCAGGAAAAAGAATTATTATCATTATCTAAAAAAATACCAATTGTTTACTCAGCCAATTTTTCTATTGGTGTAACTTTGCTTTCAAATTTAGTTTCTAATGCCACTAAAATTTTAGGTAAAGAATGGGATATTGAAATATTAGAAATGCATCATAAACATAAAATTGATGCTCCTTCTGGTACTGCTTTAATGCTTGGAAAATCAGCAGCTGAAGCCAGAGATAAAAAACTGTCAGATCTTAAAGAAGTATCAAGAGATGGTATAGTTGGTAAAAGAAAAAGTGAAGAGATTGGTTTTGCGGTCTTAAGAGGTGGAGACGTAGTCGGTGAGCATTCAGTACTATTTTGTAACGAGGGTGAAAGAATTGAACTGGTCCACAAAGCCACGGATAGATCAATTTTTGCTTCGGGAGCTTTAAGGGCTGCATATTGGGCAGCAACAGCCAAACCTGGTTTATATTCGTTATCAGATGTTTTAAATCTTGGTGGATAAGTGAAATAATTAATTTTCTTTAATATTTAACTTTGCATTTATATGTTGTAAACATTCTTCTTTTTTTAATGTGTCATTAAGTTTAATTGGTCTAGTTTCAAAAAAGTTTACATAGTAACCATTTTCTTTTTTGATAACAAAAACATCTAAAAAACATTTAGAAAAATAATATTGATGGTTTTTTAATTTGCCTTCAAATTTAACAAAGTCACTTATACCTAATTTTTTTAAAAGGTCTATTTCAGATAATTTTAAAATTGATGTTAGATTAAATTCTTTTTTTAAATTTTCTGATTCAGAATTTTCCTTTAATTTCTGAGTAACCTCTTCTGTTGTTTCCTTTTCAATTTTACTATTTTTAGACGAAGTCTTAAAATTATTATAAATAATATTTTTACCTTTAACTTCTTTTTTTGGTATTTTGTACTCAAAGTCATTATGTTGTAGCGTATGACAACCATTCAATAGTACGATTAACAACAAATTTAAAATTATTTTATTTGGAAGTTTTTTCATAAGTGATATTCATAGATATAGTTTTATATTAAGTCTATTTAAAAATACTTTTGAGGCAAAAATGCACAAAATTAATCATGATATAACTTTTATAGGTAATGCTATTGTAGATATTATAGCAGAAACTTCAGATGAGCTTCTAACTGAATTGGACATTCCAAAAGGAGGAATGCAATTAATAAACACAAAAACGGCTGATAATTTAATAGATAGTATTAAAGCGCCACTTGTAGTATCTGGAGGAAGCGCGGCTAATACAGCTGTTGGCTTTAGTTCTTTTGGAGGAAAGGCATGCTTTATTGGTCAAACAGGTCTCGATGAATTTGGAGACTTATTTTCTAAGGACATAAATAAGTCTAATGTTTTTTTCCAAAACAAGACGTCTAAAATGTTAGATAAAACGTCTAAAAGCATTATTTTGGTTACTCCTGATGCAGAAAGAAGTATGAGTACTTTTTTGGGTGCCAGTGTAAAATTTAATATAAATTCTATAAATGAAGACCTAATAACTAATAGTAAATTGCTTTATATTGAAGGATATTTATTTGATCAACCAGAGGCTAAAAAAGCAATTTATCATTGTTGTAGATTGGCAAAAGATAAAAATATTCAAATAGCTTTTAGTTTATCAGATTTGTTTTGTGTAGAGAGACATAGAAACGATTTTCTTAATTTAATTGTTGAGTATATTGATATAATTTTTGCTAATGAAGAAGAGATAAAAAATTTGTATCAATCAAATTTAAATGATTGCATTCAATTAATTCAAAGTGATGTTGAAATGGGTGCCATTACACTAGGATCTAGAGGTTCTATTGTATTTGAAACAAAAAAAGAACACATCATTAATTCTGTTGCTGTTAAATCACTTGTGGATACAACCGGAGCAGGCGATATGTTTGCGGCTGGTTTTTTATATGGATATATGTATAAACATTCCATAGAGGAATGTGGAAATTTAGGAAGTAAAGCTGCTGCTGAAATAATTCAATATTACGGAGCTAGACCTAAAATCTTACTAAAAAGTTTAATTAATTAAGATATTTTTAAGTCTCGTTATTTTGAGTAAATAGCATTATATGCTGCAATAGAAGCAGAATTTACAATATCCGATACAGACGAGCCCATCTGAACAATTTGAAATGGTTTTTCTCCACCAATCATTAAGGGACCTAAAACTGACCCACCTCCTAGAGACTGAAGAAGCTTAAACGATATGTTTGCTGATAACAATCCTGGCATTATTAGGACATTAGCAGAACCAGATAATCTACAAAAAGGATAGTTTTCTTTTATAAGATTATGATCTAGAGCAACCTCTGCAGTCATTTCTCCATCAAACTCAAAATCAACTTCTCTTTCTATTAATATATTTACAGCTTCTCTTATGTTTTTTGAACTAGGTCTTATAGGATTACCAAAGTTTGAAAATGACAATAAAGCAACTCTTGGAGTATATCCTAAGTTTTTAACTGTATTTGCAATACCAGAGGCTATGTCAGCAATTTGTTCAGCAGAGGGTCTATCATGTATATTTACATCTCCAATGAACACAGTGCGTTCTTTTGAAACAATCATTGACATAGACAGAAAAGATTCTTTCTTTCTTGCGCTTATTACTTTGGTAATGTCGTCAAAGCATCTAGCAAAAGGTCTTGTCACTCCTGTTACCATTGCATCTGCATCTCCCGCAGAAATCATTGAAGCTGCAAAAACATTTCTATCTTGATTGATTAATCTTTGACAATCTCTTTTAAGATGACCATTTCTATGAAGCTTTTTATAAAGTTCTTGAATATACTTTTCATTATTTTTACTTAGACTTGCATTATGAATAATTAATTCACTAAGTCCTTCAAGATTAACTTTCTCCATAGTTTCTCTTATTCTGTTTTCTCTACCTATTAAAATAGGTGTTCCAAATCCTGAGTTATAAAATGATAATGCTGCCCTTATGGTTTTTTCTTCTTCACCTTCAGCAAAAACTACTCTTTGTTTTTTAGCTTTAATTCTAGATTTTAAAGGTTCTAAAATTGAAGCTATAGGATTAGTTCTACCTTCTAATTCTCTTTCATAAAACTCCAAATTTTTTATAGGTTGCTTGGCAACACCTGAATCCATCGCTGCTTTTGCTACTGCTGAAGAAACAGATGAAATGAGCCTTGGATCAAAAGGAGCTGGTATTATGTAATCATTACCGTAATGTAATTGGACGCCATGATAAGCTGCATTAACTTCATCAGGCACATCTTTTCTTGCTAATTCAGCTATAGCATTGGCTGCAGCAATCTTCATTTCTTCATTTATAGTTGTAGCCCTAACATCTAGTGCACCTCTAAAAATATAGGGAAATCCAAGAACGTTATTAACTTGGTTAGGGTAATCAGATCTTCCAGTTGCTATTATAGCATCTGACCTTACATCTTTAACATCCTCAGGCATAATTTCAGGTATAGGGTTTGCCATTGCAAAAATAATTGGTTTAGATGCCATGCTTTTAACCATATCTTTAGTAACCGAACCTGGTACAGAAAGTCCTAAGAATACGTCTGCGCCCTTTAGAGCATCTTCTAAAGTTCTTGCTTTAGTATCAACAGTATGACCAGATTTCCATTGGTTCATATTAGACTGTCTTCCTTTATATATGACGCCATCTCTATCAACTAAAATTACATTTTTATTTTGTGCGCCCATAGCTTTAAGTAATTCAACACATGCAATAGATGCTGCACCTGCACCATTACTTACAAAAGTGGTGTCTTTTATATTTCTATTAGTTAAATGAAGTGCGTTTATTATTCCTGCAGCAGTTACGATTGCAGTTCCATGTTGATCGTCATGAAAGACTGGAATATCCATAATCTCTCTTAAACGCTGTTCTATTATAAAACAATCAGGCGCCTTAATATCTTCTAAATTTATTCCCCCAAAACTTGGGCCTAATAACGATACTGCGTCTACAAACCTATCTATATCATCGGTATCAACTTCTAAATCAATACCATCAACATCTGCAAATTTTTTAAATAAAACGGCTTTTCCTTCCATAACTGGCTTTGATGCGCCCGCACCAATATTACCCAAGCCTAACACAGCAGTACCATTTGAAATAACGGCAACAACATTACCTTTAGAAGTATAATCATAAATTGTATCTGGGTTTTTTTCAATTTCGAGGCAAGGAGTAGCCACACCAGGTGAATATGCTAAAGATAAATCATGAGAACTAATTAAGGGCGTAGTGGGTGTGATCTCTAATTTTCCTGGACGACCTTTTTTATGATAATCTAAGGCTTCTTTTTCTAAATTCGATTTAGTTGTATTGTTGTTTTTGGTAGTAGACATTTTTTCCTCAAAAACTTAAAATAATATGTATGATATCATAACTTATTTTAATAAAAGATCATAATTTAATTATATTTGAATGTTAATTTATAATCTAAATGATTTTATAAAAGCTAAAAGGTTATAAGTAATTGTGAATAATAAAACCACTCCTATGATGGAACAATATTTAACTATCAAAAACAAACATAAAGATGCTCTATTATTTTATCGCATGGGTGATTTTTACGAATTGTTTTTTGAAGATGCAATTGCAGCCTCAAAAGCCTTAGACATTACTTTAACTAAGAGAGGGAAAACAAATGGCATGGATATTCCCATGTGCGGTGTGCCGTTCCATTCAGCAGATAATTATTTGCCAAAATTAATTAAAAAAGGTTTTAATGTTGCTGTTTGTGAACAAACAGAAACAATAGAAGAAGCAAAAAGTAATTTAAAAAAAGGTCCTTTAAAAAGGGAAGTTGTAAGAATAATTTCTCCAGGCACACTTACAGAAGACAACTTATTAGATAGAAACGCTAATAATTTTCTTGGAGCGATTTCAGATGTCAATGGTTCAATTTCTATTTCTTGGGTTGATGTGTCTACTGGATGTTTTAAATCCAGAAACTTACAAAAGGAAAATAACCAAAAGCAATTACTCACTAACTTACTATTGAGAATGAATTTTTCAGAAATACTAGTTTCAGATGCAATGGAATTGAATATTATAAGTGAAGAATGGCATTCTATAATAAAAAAACAATCTTCTAGTTTATTCCACTACTCATCGTGTTTACAACAAATATGTTCATATTTCTCTATAATGTCTTTGGAAGGAATTGGTAAATTTAGTGATGGAGAAGTTATAGCTTCTGGCGTTTTATTGTCGTATTTAAAACTAACTCAGTGTGGCAAACTTCCAATTTTATCAATGATTAAAAATGAGTCAGAAAATAATTTCTTAGAAATAGATTATTTTACACAAAAATCTCTTGAGATATTATCTAACTTATCTGGTGAAACTAAAGGTAGCTTAATTACCTCCCTAGATGAAACTAAAACAGCTGGTGGCGCTCGATTATTAAAACAAAGAATAACAGAACCATTTTATAAAGTTGTAGAGATTGAAAAAAGGTACAATCTTATAAATTGGTTTGTAAATAATGATATTGATATTTTTAAACTTCAAAATAATTTAGAAAATATACCAGATATTGAAAGATCATTATCTA
>Ga0208950_1000865_pt1 | contig 14722 bp, 10 predicted proteins | sample AOAMet_54_BLW_10_2_FD_188234 | JGI IMG/M metagenome (GOLD analysis project Ga0208950, IMG submission 188234) | Ammonia-oxidizing marine microbial communities from Monterey Bay, California, USA - CAN11_54_BLW_10 (SPAdes) | ecosystem: Environmental > Aquatic > Marine > Intertidal zone | place...
TTTTTTCTAAGCCTTTGTAAAAACGATGTTCTATATTATGAGCTCTTAAATAGATGTTTCGATCTTTAAGACTGTCTTTTAGAACAGGTAGGGTTGTATGTAATCCTTCAAAAAGAATAGGATAAGCGTTTTTGTTTAAGTTGGCTATTAACAAATTACTTCCTCTACTTTTAACAATAAAAGGAGTTTTAGAAAAAAAACTTTTCACAAATGAGTTTCTTGGGTAGTAGAAAACTTCTTTGCAATACTTTTTAAGTTCTACTTGTTCACCTTTGCCATATTCAAATACATGGAGGTAAATTATAACGCCAAGATGATGCAATGCTTTTAACTTATAAAACACATCTATGACTCCTCCATAATTTGTGGGGTAAGGAACATCAAATGAAATTATGTGAAGTTTATTTGTCAAGTTTAGAGAAAATTGAAATTAGTTTTTCTTTTTCTTCAGACCAATTTAGTTCTTTCTTAGCTGTTTTTAGCTCTTTCTCATAACTAATGCTAGTCATATTTATAATTGTCTTGGCAAGTATTTTATGAGTTCTTTCGGTTAGTATTTCTCCAATGGGGTGTTTTTTAATGAGGTTTCTCATTTCTGGAAGATCAGCAACAATTACAGGAACATTGGCATGTAGATAATCAAATATTTTATTAGGAAGAGCATACCTGTAATTTAACCCTAGATCTTCTTCTAAACTCATGCCAATTGTTGCATTTGGAGTTAGCTCTTTTAATTCTTCTGGTGTTTTTTTACCAATAAATTTCACCTTATCATGTAAAGAAAGATTACTTACTTTTTCTTTTAATTGTTCTAGAATATCACCATCTCCAATCACTATAAATAGATATTCATCTAACAAAGCCATGGTGTCTATCATTAGTTCTATGCCTCTGCCAATATTTACAGACCCTTGGTATAGAATTACTTTTTTTCCTTTGGTATCTATTTCAAAGTTTTTTTGACTAATTGTTTTAATTTCTGGAATATTCCTAATTACTATTGCAGAAATTCCATATAAATTTTGATAATGTTTTTTTATGGAATCACTAACAGTTATAACAGTTTGTAGTTTTGGAATGATTTTTTTTTCCAGAAAAAGCCATACATTCTTAACTCTTTTTTTATGAACAAGCTCTGGTATTTCAGAGAATAATTCATGACTGTCAAAAACTAGTTTTTTATTTTGAAGTTTACCTATTATATAATTAGGCAAAAGGGTGTCTAAATCATTTGAAAATAATAGATCTTTTTTGGTAAATAATAGAAATATAAACAAACGTATATTGAATTCTGCATAGAATAAAAAGCCTTTATTAAAAAGTAATCGAAACCTAATTGTCTTGTAATTTCTTTGAATAGGAAGACTTTTTTTTAGTTTTCTACCTACTAAAAGAACATCATAACCAATTTCAGATAAAGCTTCACAGGTTTTTTCAACACGTTGATCAGTTGTTAAATCGTTTGTTACAGAAATTAGTATTCTTTTCAAGACATTTTTATTTAGTTAGGCAATATATAAAAAACTAGATAGCTTACTAAAATTCATATTTTTTCCAATAAAAAAGGTAAAGAAAGGATTAGTTTAAAATTTAATTAAAATAGTCAAAAAAGTATTTTTTTGTAAAAAATCCAGGATTCAGCTTTTTTGCTATTTTCATATAATCATAAAGGTACTTGACATCATTACTCCATTTAAATTTATATATGTTATGGTATAAGAGGGCCATTTCTGTATATGATTTAAATCGTTGTATTGTTAACTGTTTATCAAATGTAGCAATTTTTTCATGATCATTCATTTTAGTATAATAGATGAGTTTCATAAATAAATAATTATTGTAATGCTCATACTTGTAGAAGAATGTGTAATCTGTTTCAGGTGTTATTTTTTCAATAATCCATTTCATTACCTCAAAGTTTCGAGTTAGTATGCTAGTAAAATTTATTTCAAATAAATATTCTATTGGAATAAAACCGTTGACAAGGTTTTTTTGATAATAATTATTTAGTTTTAATATTATCTCAGAATCACCCATTAACAGATATTGAGAAAATATTCTACTTTTTAATATTGGGTGAAAATCATCTTCTTCTTTTAAAATATAAAATGATTCATTACTTTTTTTATTCAAAAAGAATTTTAAATTTAAAATTCCTTGACAGAATACTCGTACATCTTTTCTTGAGTTGTTGTTGAGAATTATTTTAATAATTTCAAAATAATATGTTCCTACGCTTCCATAGTCTACAAAAATTGTAATTATCAAGTCTATAAAATTCTCATTTAAAACCAGTTGCCTAAACGCTTTGTCTTTTGTATTTACAACTCGTAATAAATATCCTATAGACACGCCAATAAGCACTTTCCCGTCATAGTCAAAATTATTAGCATTCATTTTTTTGAGTTCAAAAATCCTGCGAATTAGATTAAAATTTCCAATAAGTAATAATTCTCTTATTATTTGAATTAATCTTAAGTTAAAGCTTTTTTTTTGACCAAGACTACTGTCTATATATTCTACTAATCTATTTTCCTCATTATTGTGAATGATTCTTGAGATCTCAAATTCTTGCCTCCACTTGTTTCTTAAGTTGAAATTAATTAAGAAATCGGAATAATTATCGAAACTATTAAATTTTGATAAGGTGTCTAATGTGAATTTACTTGCTTGCACGTTTTTAACGAGTCCAAAAAATCTCCTAATCGTGTTATAGCTTATGTTTATATCATTCTCTTTAGCTATAATTTGGCTCAGCCTTTTGCTGTCTTTAAGGCTTTTTATTTTGAACCCAATCTTTACTTCAGTAATTTCTCTAAGTTTGTTCTCCATACTTGTACTAAACTTGTACTAATATACTAAAATCTTTATCATAAATTTGAATTGTATGTATAATTCTACTCCCTAGATAAAGTACAAGGGAATTATTCATTGAAAAAGATTAATTAGTCACAAAAAAGAGTATGATTCGTTTTTTCATACTCTTTTCCTTTTATTATATAACAATATTTGTTTTCACAATAGGCTATTACAAATTATTCTTAATTACAAAATAAATTACATTATTATTTAAAGAAAAACAGATATATTTGAAGCCATCCCAAAATAGATTTATTCATAATTACTAAACCAATAGTTTCAATGATATTTCTTATTCTTTCTAGTGTTTTTTATGCTTTAAATAATTTATTATGGAAGCGTACTCTCTCAAAATTTAATTTATGGATAGTTATAGGTTCTAGATCTTTCCTCACTAGCGTTACTGGAATTAGTATTATTTTATTATTTTATTTTGATGCAATTCAAATAATTCATAGCGTAACTTTTATAAGTATAATTTGCGCTTCTATTTTAGGTGCACTTGGTTTAATCTGTATGATTTTAGCACTTAAAAAAGGAAGTCTGGCTCAACTGGGTGTATTTAACTTAATCATTGTTTTTTTTATAGCGTCATATCTTTATTTTTTTGAAAACATATTGGTTCAGAATTATACGATTGCTTCTTTATTAATTATAGTTGGTTTTGGTAGCTACGTATTTCAAACTCAAAATAATAATAGGTATTCTTTCCGTCAATTAGTTCTATTTAGCATGATGTCTTTTTTCTTTGCTGGTTCTAGTTTGCTTCATTGGTATAATTTAAAACAAGCAATACCTGCTATTATTTCTGTAACAATTCAAGAACTAGTTGTCTTTTTATCAGTAGTTGTTTTAGTGTTATCAAAACCCTCTCTTGTGCCTCAAAAAGGATACTTTCATTTCAAAAAAATAGTAATTCCAATAGTGTTGATGTCTGTAATAATTTTTGCTGCAGTTTGGACTGGTTTTTTGGGGTTACAGTATACAAACCCTTTAATATCAGCATTAATTAGCTTGGTAACTCCCATACTAACCATTTTATTTGGGGTATTGTTTTACAAAGATAAATGGAGTTATTTTTCTTTACTAGCGCTACTACTCATTATTTCTGGAGTTTATTTAATAAACCTAGAGATTGCATAGAATTATATTTTAGACATAAGTATTGTTACATAATTTAAAAGAAATGGCGAAGTGATTATTTATCAATATTTTTACTCATTAGTTTTTTTTTGAAAATAACTTGATCGAAAAAAATACAATACTCAAAAAAAGTAACACTCCAATAAACATCATTATTTTTTCTTGAGATAATTTTGATAAAAGCCAAAGGATCACAACAACTGATGCTATTGGTATTATATATCCTCCTGGAACTTTAAAGCCATCAGTTGTGTTTTTTAATTTTGAAGTTTTTAATTTTATGGTGGCAAAAGATATTCCGAGATAAATTAGCAGTGTAGAGGCACTAGAAATAATAGCTAATTCTTTAAAACCTCCAATGATAGAAAAGCAAAAGCCCAAACAAACATATAACAGGATGGCCATATAAGGTGTGGCATATTTTTGATGAACAGTTCCAAGTTTTTTTATGGGGATTACATGGTCTTTAGCTGCTGCAAATACAACTCTTGGCATGCTAAGGATCTTACTGCTTATACTTCCTATCATAGATAAAGCGGCCCCAAATGTTATGATGGTAAAACCAACAGGCCCCAACATAGTATTAGCAACCTGTGCTAAAGGGTTTTTATCGTAATTAGATAGTGTATCACCCAACACACCCTGTGAAATAAGTTGAATTAAAATATAAATAATTAGTATGGCAATAATACTTAAAGCAATGGCTTTTGGGATTGTTTTTTTAGGGTTTTTAACTTCACCACTTAAAGACAATCCTTTTTCTGCTCCCACAAAAGCAAAGAATAAAATTAAAGACATTTCACCAATTTGAGCACTACTTGGTGTGCTTTCCCAGTAAAGATTAGAAATACTAACCTCTGTGTATCCAAAAATAATAATTAGCAATAAGGGAGCTAATTTTAGAACAGTAATAATTTTCACAAATCCTACACCTTTTTTTAGACCAATAATATTGATGTATCCAAAACCAAAAAAGAGAAGAATAAAAAAAAGCGACTGTGCCCAAAAATCTTTAAAAACAGGTAAAAAGGTGCTTAAAATATCTACAATGGCATTTGCTACTGCAGCATCTCCTGTAAAGGAAGCCATTACAATAAGTATTGCAGTAAGAAATCCTGGATAGTTGCCAAAAGAAGATACTATATAATTATAACTTCCTCCAGTTCCGGTATAAACACTACCTAATTCTGCAAAACACCCCATAACTAGTACCATTACAAAACCACAAAACAAGTAGGCAATAATACTAGCTGCACCAAGACTAGCAGCAATAATAGCAGGTAAGACAAAGATTCCTCCTCCTATAATAATATTAATAATATTAGCGCTTAGCCCTAAAACTCCTACTTCTCTTTTTAATTTCATACCTAAGTTGTTTTTGAGAGAGATTTATATATAATACTTCTACAAAGTACACTTTTAAAACTAATACTCAAACAATAACTATTTTAGGAATTAACGTATTTATTGGAAAAAATATCTCACGAGTTACGTATTAAAAAAAACGTAATGGCTTTTTAGAAACTAGTAATAACACCCAAAAGCTAAAAAATTGTAAAAAAAGTACCACTCCGAAGAGTGGTAAAAAAAAAATTGCTATGAAAAAGAGGTATTAGTAAGCACTAATACCATTACAAAGTAAAGAAATAAAATAAACACTCACAATCCTTATAAATGGTGAAATTTCACCCCACTATAAATAGGTGTTTTATGCTTAAAGGTGTATTCGAATTATGTTAAGTGATTGAAAGACAAGTAATTTATAATCAATAGGTGTTTTTTTAGGATTTATACATAGCAATCAAAAATTTTCATAAAAACATAAAAAAGACGCTGTTTTAGACTTATATGGTAAAGTTATTCATTGTAGACAGCTAAAAAAGTTTATTTTTAACTTTCAATTAATGAATTTAATATGATGCCGTTTTTCAAAAGTTTTTCTATCCGTATTATTGGGTATTTACCTTACATAATTTTTTTTTATGTTATATACTCCATAGAAATTTTTAGAGAGTTGCTATTGTATAATGGGTTGCTTCAATTGATGTTGTTTTTAATTGTTGCTTGCATTCCTGCATATCTAACAAAAAGAATGTCTTATGTAGACATTGCCTGGCCTTGGGGCTTGGTTCTTATAGGTGCTTTAGTCTTATTACTAGGAGATGGTTACAAGCCAAGAATTTTTCTCATTTCCGGGATGTATTTATTTTCGGGTTTACGAATGGGAATTGGTGCTCTTATTTTGTTAAAAAAAGGGCATTTAGATACTGAGCTTTCTAGGTATACCTACCAACGCAGACGATGGAAAAAAGCTGGGTATAAAAATCTAGATATCTCTTTGCAATATGAAATTATGATTCAATGCTTTGCCAACATTACTTTTTTGGCTTTACCGGCAATTTTAATGGCTCAAAATACAGCAGCTAGTATATCAGTTATAGAAATAATTGGGGCATCACTTTGGGCTATTTGGTTTGTTTTGGAGCATGTATCTGATATGCAAAAACAACAATTCTTAAAAAAATCATTTTTAGAAAAGAAAAAGAAACAAGTATGCAATGCCGGTTTCTGGAAGTATAGTCGCCATCCTAATTATTTTTCAGAATGGATGGTTTGGAACTCTATGATCTTATCAGCTTTTTTCTCGTTTACTACTTTTTATTCTCAAGATAATCTCTTTGTATGGGGTTCTGTTTTTATTGCATTACTGTATGTATCTTATATTATGTACACAACCTTAGTGTATTATACAGGGGCTGTTCCGTCTGAGTATTATACCTTGCAAAAAAGACCCAATTATAAGGAGTATCAAGAACAAACCAATCAATTTTTCCCAGGCCCAAAAAAATTAATCAATAAAAAAACTCATTAAGTATCATTTATGAAAAATTTGAAAAATATTTTTTACCTAGCACTGTTTGGAATCTTTTTTTTAAGCTGTTCAACAGATGATGATGAAGTTACACCCGAGTTAGTACCTGAAGTAATTGAAGCCTATGAAGCTTTAGATGTTTCCTATGGTTCAGATAACAATCAGGTTTTTGATATTTATCTTCCAGAGAACAGAACAGAAGATACTAAGATTTTATTTTTGATTCATGGAGGTAGCTGGGTAGGTGGTGATAAAGAAGAAATGAATGGTGTTAAAGATTATATTTTAGAGAATCATCCGTCTCTTGGGGTTGTAAATATGAATTATACTTTGGCAGGAGCAAACTCACCACCAGTTCCAATGCAAACAGATGATATATCTGAGGTAGTTAATTATATTACTACGAACAAATCATCACTTATTATAAGTGATGATATTGGTTTTATTGGTGTAAGTGCTGGTGCTCATTTATCTTTATTATGGAGTTATGCCAATGATACCAATAACCAAGTAGCTATGGTATGTAGTATTGTTGGTCCAGTAAATTTTACAGATCCGGCGTATTATAATAGTACTAATCCTGTTTATCAGTCTATCTATCTATTATTTGGAAACCCTTCTATAGCGTTTTTAGAATCAGCAAGTCCTTACCATAGAGCAACAGTAACTTCGCCTCCAACATTATTGTTTTATGGTGGTCAAGATCCTTTAGTGCCAAGCTCGCAAGGAATAGATATGGATTCTAAACTTTCCAGTCTTGGAGTTCCTCACGAATTTACTTTTTACCAAGATGAAGGCCATGGTTGGTATGGCCAAAATCTAGAAGATACTTTTACAAAAATATCTAATTATATAAATCAGTATTTATAAAAAAAAACATTTCTGTCTTAAATTTCATTAAAAAGACATTATTTTTAACTCAATAAACTTATGAAAAAACTTGTACTTGTTCTCTTTATTTTAAGCATTAGTTCTAAAAGTTACTCTCAGATAAACCCAAACAATATTGAGATTATAAGAGATAATTACGGAGTGCCTCATATTTATGCTGCCACAGATGCAGAAGTTGCTTATGGTTTTGCTTGGGCGCAAGCAGAAGACCATTTTAAACTTATTCAAGAAGGCTATTTGGCTGGAAACGGTTTGCTGGGAAAACTCATTGGTTTAAAAGGAGCAGGAGCCGATTTTTTAACCCAATTAATTCAGTCTGAAGAAACGGTTGATAAATACTACAACACTCTTGATAAAAAATTTATAGCCCTAGCAGAGGCCTTTGCAGCCGGTTTAAATGCATATTCTAAAAAACATCCAGAAGAAATTTTAGAGAAAAAGCTTTTTCCTCTTACTGTTAAGAAATTACTTCGCTACACACAATTGCAACTGTTTATTTCTAATGAAGCAGATAAACTAGTTAGTGGCATTGTAAATAATAGTTTGTCTTGGCCTTACAAAATTGAAGAAGATAGTAAAGGATCAAATTTTATTGCCATTAGTAGAAATAGAACTGGTTCAGACGAAACATTCTTGGCCATTAATACACATCAACCATTGGAGGGGCCAACCTCATGGTATGAAGCACATTTGGTAAGTGAAGAAGGTACCAATATTATTGGAGCTGCATTTCCTGGCACACCTTGTATATTAACTGGTGCAAACCAATATTTAGGATGGACTCATACCGTAAACTATCCAGACAAAGCAGATGTATATGCACTTCAGATGCATCCAAAGAAAAAAGATGTTTATTTGGTTGATGGTAAACCCTATAAATTAGAAAAATTTAAAGCAAAACTTACTTTAAAATTTCTTGGAATAAATATACCAATTAAGAAAAAGTTCTACAAAAGTATTTATGGTCCAACATTAAAAAATAAAACCGGAGTCTATTCTGTGAGAACCCCAAGTACCACAAATATTACAGCCATAGAGCAGTGGTGGAAAATGAATAAGGCTACTAATTTTTCAGAATTTTATAAAGCTTTAGAAATGAAAGCTTTGCCAGGATATAATATTGGGTATGCAGATAGAAACGACACTATTTTTTATATTTCAAATGGTAAAATTCCTATAAGAGCAAAAGGCTATGACTGGACAGATGTTGTTCCTGGAAATACTAAAGAAACCTTATGGGATAGTTATTATGATATAAAAGATTTACCACAAGTTGTAAAGCCAGCATCTGGTTTTGTGTACAATGCCAATCATAGTCCATTTAAATCATCAAGTGAGGCAGACAATCCAAATGCTGAAAATTTTGCCAAAGAAATAAATTTTGAAACCTATGATAACAATCGTTCTACTAGGTTATTGCAGTTGTTAGAAGAACAAGAGCGTATAGATTATAATCGTTTTAAACGCATAAAGTACGACCATCAATTACCAACACCTTTACAATATAACTACATGGATTTAAACCCATTGTTTGACATGAAGGTAGCCGATTATCCGGAAGTAAGTACCTTATTGACAGACATTCAAAAATGGGATAGAATTACCAATCCAACATCTTATGGAGCTGGTGCATACGCTTCTTTGTATTATCAGTTAACTCCTTTTTATTATCAACTTGGAAAAGATCGAGTTTTTACAAAAGAGGCTTTATATGAAGCTTTAAAAATTACAAAAGCGCATTTAAAAACGTATTTTAATGCTGAACGAATTCAACTTGGTGAATTTCAAAAATTAGTAAGAGGAAATAAAGAGCTTCCTATTTACGGGTTGCCAGATGTGGTAACTGCCATGAAAGGACAACCTTATAAAGATGGACGCATAAAAATTACTCATGGAGAATCTTATATTGGGTTAGTTAGATTTACACCTAATAAAACCTATTTTGAGTCTGTGATTTCTTTTGGAAATAGCCGAAGGCCAGAAAGTCCTCATTACACAGATCAGATGGAATTGTATTCAAATTTTGAAACAAAAACAATGTCATTTGATCGATTAGATGTTATGAAAACGGCAAAAAGAGTATATGCTCCAAAGTAGGCGTTTTGTAAAATTAGTTTAGTTGAAAATTGTATAATCTACTTTTTTTGTTTTGAGATTACCCATTTTGGCGGTAAGAACTTTTATTAATTTTTGTTGGTAAGGATAATTTTCTTTTAGGCAATCTTTTTGAGCAGCATCAAAAATTTTAATGGAGGCAAAATAGTCTGTTTTTGTTTCAGCACCATCTGTCACTACTGTAAATAAGGTAGTATTCTCATCTAGCAGCTTTACCTTTTCCCAAATAAAACTATTGATGTTTTTTTGATGTAGTCCGTTAATCTTCTTGTTCCAGTCTCCAAAATTTTGATACATTAGCTTCATAGCATCCTTAGCAGATTTAATTTTGTAGAACCTAAGCTCATGTATATATATAGTATCATTTTTAACTAAAATTGGTGTGCTCACAATTTTAAATTGAGTATAGGGCTCTTTTATAGAAACATCCTTATAAGAAGAACAACTAAAAATAGAAACAATAGAAAGAATAAGAAAGTATTTTTTCTTGGGAAAATTAGACATAACACTACTAGACAACTTTTTTCTCTATGGCTAGAAAGTGTGTTACTTTATCTGTATATAAAGGAATAATTTTCACCTCACATTTGTAAGGAGTATTATCCTTTTTGTAGTTGGTAATAATTTCCGTAAAAGGCTTTAATTCGTCTAGTTTACCTCTAATTCGCTTTTTGGTTTCTGGCAAAGTATTTTGCCCTTGTAAAAAATTAGGTGTTTTATTTAGTGCATATTTTTTGGTATAACCTGTCATTTCTGTAAAGCCGTTGTTCACCCAAAGTATTTTTTGATTGATATCTGTAATAATTAAGGCTTCAAAATCTTGATCTTTAAAAATGCCATCAATTTCATTTTTCCAGTGTGCTTTTTGGGCAAATAATTTTATAAAATCAATGTCACTTTCAATTCTTAGGTTCTCTAGTATTAGAGTATAATCTTTACTAAAGATATCCCAGCTTATAAGTGGCATGATGCTTTCTTTAGGCGATGTAATTTTAGATATTGTTTTTTCGTATTCAGTGTCTGGAATAGAGGAAATAAAAATGTCTAAAGACATCATATTTGAAAGATTACTTTTCATGTTGTTTCTTTTTCTAAATACTTCCAATAGCAATTGAAGTATAATTTAGTTAGACTACAAAAGTACAAAAACTTTCAAAAAAGTATAAAAAAACATTTCATGCTTTTTTAGCTCATTTATATTGTGGTTTTATCTGTGTAGAAGAAGTGTGAAATGAGCTAAATAAAAAACAGCAGCAATCTAAATACCGTAACTGCTGCCATTTATGATAGTATCTTTAAATTGGAAATGTTCTAACAAGGCTTAGTCATTTGTTTTTTCGTCTAAATGTTCTGTAATAAAGGCAAGTATTTTTGGTAATTCTCCATCTACTAAGTTTTTTAGAGGTTTAAAAGGTGTTCCATCAAAATACCTAGAAATTGTGCCTTGACCGTTTGGAGCTCCATGATCTGCTTGAATAGATTTTCTCCATAATTCTGCATGCTTTTTCCATTCTTTTTGCTTTACTTCTTCAGGAGCTGTAAACCATACGTTCCAATACAATATATTGCCCTCTGAAAGCATATTTCCACTTGCTGTGTTAAATATATCTAAGATTAATTGGTTAAACTTATTTACTTTTTCTGAATTAGTTGGCTTAATAGCGCCTATTTGAACCTCTAAATTTCCAACCGACCAAGATATTTCTTTGTGTTGTGCAAATTTTGGGATGTCAAATTTGTGACTTTGACCAGAAATTAATGGAAATTCTGGTGTACTTGGGTTGTTAGGTAAAAATGTTTGTATTTCTATTGCATTTTCTTTGTTGAACGGAAAAGGTAATTTACGAAGGCTAAAATACGATTTAATCATTTTCACATATTCCCTTTTTAAGGAATCAGGAGCAAACCAAATTTTACCTGTAACACTCATATCTGCTGATAATATTCTGTCTGTTTCATCTGCCCAGCCCCTATTACCAGTAACAGTAACTTCTACATTTAGGCTTCCAAAATGTTTAGTAGCGTATCCTTGTTGTGGACAGATAATAGAATAAACGCGTCCTTCGTTTGTGTATCCTAGTCTAGAAATATCTGGAGCAAACATTTGATAGCACATTTTTTTTTCGCTAGCAGTAGGTTCAGAATTCCAGCTAAATTCTGGCCAAACAACTTTTTGTTGGCGTTTAAGTAGCTTTATGTTCTGCATATTTCCCAGCATATCTAATGTAGACAGGTCTGAAACTTTAAATCCACCAATCCATCCTTCAACAGCAGTTTTATTTATGAGACCTCGTGTTTTTTCATTCAACATATCTATAACAAGGTTTATTGGAGCTGTAACTTCAGAGGCATTATCAATAGATTTTTCTTTAGTATTTAGGAGTTCTAACCCATAGTCTAAGACTACAAAATATAGGTCTGGTTTTCTGTCTAATATGTTTGAAAATTTAGAAGAGTCAAAAGAAACTTCAAAGTTACCTGAGGAGTCTGTGACTCCAATGCCTAAAAAATCATCTTCAAAAATATCTTTGTCGTACACTTCAACATGGAGGTCTAAAACTCCTTTGTTGTCTTTTTTTACTGAACCATTTACAGTATATATAGTACCCGAAATAGAAATAGAATTACTCATTAAGTTTATTTGTTATAAATTATGAAAACTGTTATGTTTTGTTTTACAAAAACATCATTGAACAATTTTTTATAAAAGTGAGAAAAGAAACACTGTTATACAATCCCTGTAAATAGGGAAATTTTAACCCCCCTTTTTTGGGGATGTTATTATTTTATCTGCCAAATATTAGCTGATAAACCAAGTATTTCAATTGCAAACCCCATGTTTTTTTGTGAGGAACTATTTAGCATAAGAATTTTTATTTATCTTTAAAAATTATGAAAAAATACATACTCTCATTAGACCAAGGAACAACAAGCTCTCGGGCAATTGTTTTCGATAAAAAAGGAAGCATTGTTTCTATCGCTCAAAAAGAATTTAAACAATATTTTCCAAAACCGGGTTGGGTAGAACATGACCCCAATGAAATTTGGTCAACTCAAGTTGGTGTTGCAGCAGAAGCCATTACTAAAGAAGGTTTGAGCTCTGAGAGTATTGCAGGGATTGGTATTACCAATCAGCGTGAAACTATTGTAGTTTGGGATAGAAAAACAGGTAAACCGGTATACAATGCTATTGTTTGGCAAGACAAAAGAACCTCAGATTTTTGCGATCAGCTAAAAGAAATGGGTAAGAGTGAATTGATAAGAGAAAAGACAGGACTGGTTATAGATTCTTATTTTTCTGCCACCAAAGTAACCTGGATTTTAGACCATGTAGAAGGAGTAAGAGAAAGAGCAGAGGCTGGAGAATTGGTTTTAGGAACCATAGATACCTGGTTAATTTGGAATTTCACAAAAGGAGAGCAACATGTAACAGATGTTACCAATGCTTCTAGAACTATGTTATTTAATATTTACACCATGGATTGGGATGATGAACTTTTAGCCTTATTTAACATTCCAAAAAGTATGTTACCCCAAGTGAAGCAGTCTAGCGAAATATACGGCCATACAAAAGCTACTTTCTTTGATGCTAACATTCCTATTTCTGGAATAGCTGGAGATCAGCAAGCCGCATTGTTTGGCCAAATGTGTACCAAAAAAGGGATGGTAAAAAATACCTACGGTACAGGATGTTTTATGTTGATGAATATTGGAGAGAAACCTATTATTTCAAAAAACAATCTATTAACAACCGTTGCTTGGAAAATTAATGGTAAAACACACTATGCCCTAGAAGGAAGTATTTTTATTGCTGGTGCAGTTGTACAATGGTTACGAGATGGTTTAAAAATTATTAGAACCTCTCAAGATGTAGAAGCCTTAGCTAGTTCTGTTTCAAGTTCTGATGGTGTTTATTTTGTGCCTGCCTTTGCAGGTTTAGGTGCACCACACTGGAACCAGCACGCACAAGGAACCATGTTTGGTCTAACCAGAGGAAGCACAGACGCCCATATTGCCAGAGCAGCCATAGAATCTATAGCCTATCAAACCATGGATGTATTAAAAGCAATGGAGGCAGATGCTGGAATAGCCATCAAAGAATTACGTGTAGATGGTGGTGCCACTATCAATAATATGTTAATGCAGTTTCAATCAGATGTTTTAAATACAGTAACTGTACGTCCTAAAGTAGTAGAAACTACGGCTATGGGAGCTGCCTTTCTTGCAGGATTGGCTGTTGGTTACTGGGAAAGCCCAGAAGAAATACAAGATATTTGGCAAATAGATACTTCCTTTATTCCTACCAAATCAAGAGAGGCTGTAACCAAGCAGATTAAAGGATGGTACAAAGCCATAGATGCTCTAGATGAAGCTGGTTCTCGTGTACACATCACTAATATTGATGTTCCCAAGCAAATCATTGAGTTAGAGCAACAACTTGAAAAAATTAGAGAAACAAAAAATAGTGTTGTAAAGAAGCAAAAATATGAAGAAGCTGCTAAGTTAAGAGATGATGAAAAACGAATCGAAAAAGACTTAGCCTTAGCTCAAGAAAAATGGGAAGACGAAACCAAATTACATCGTGAAGTAGTTTCCGAAGAAAATGTAGCTGATGTCGTTTCAATGATGACTGGTATTCCTGTTAATAAAATTGCCCAGACAGAGATTAATAAGCTAGCAGAATTACCAAACTTAATTAAAGGTCGTGTTATAGGTCAAGATCCTGCTGTTGCCAAGGTGGTAAAAGCCATACAGAGAAATAGAGCTGGGCTTAAAGACCCAAACAAGCCAATTGGTTCGTTTATCTTTTTAGGACAAACTGGTGTTGGGAAAACCCAGTTG
>Ga0208950_1000923_pt1 | contig 14245 bp, 9 predicted proteins | sample AOAMet_54_BLW_10_2_FD_188234 | JGI IMG/M metagenome (GOLD analysis project Ga0208950, IMG submission 188234) | Ammonia-oxidizing marine microbial communities from Monterey Bay, California, USA - CAN11_54_BLW_10 (SPAdes) | ecosystem: Environmental > Aquatic > Marine > Intertidal zone | place...
CCCCGCCAGTAGGATGCTGTTTTCGAGCAGTACCTCACCTACCTCAACGAACATATCAGCATGCTTCGACTTGTAATCGACGACTTGTTCTCCAGATTGTCCTCGGAGATTTTGATCCTCAATCATTCCCTGAGTTATCGTCACCATACACATCATGACGACGGCTCCAATTGCAATGGTTGTCTTCCTTTGGATAGATTTCGGAAACAATCGTCCCGATTGCATCACCGAAGGAATTCCGAGACTCAACAATGCAAGCCATGGCGTCGAATATCTAACCCATCCGAAGTCTAAAATGAACGCGAAAAGAAGGAGGGCTGGAAGTAAAAGAGCCCATGATTTGAACAATGTTGGCCGGTGTTCTTTTTGGATAAGGACGGTCCCTAACGCTGCTAGAATAAACAGAGCAAGCGGCCACTGGGCGAGGAATTCTTCAGTAAAAATATCAAACGTATACGAACCAAATTCTGAGGTTGCACTCAGGTATGTACCGGTAATTTGAGAATTCATCGGCCCAGTCGGTTCTTGCTGCTCAAGCGTGTTTCGAATCAAAAAGAGCGCCGTGGGGACTGACCATCCGCAGAAAACGAACTTTGCCTCGTGACGTGTATGTTCGTAGAGCATGAGAACTGTCAGCCAAGGTCCAATGTAAAAATAAGGATATTTTACGAGACCACAACACCCTGCAATTAATCCGAGTGTGACCCATGATTTTTGTGTAGAATGTTCACTCGAATCAACCCAATACAACATTACGCATACGAGAGACCCTACAATCAACACATCGAGCAGCATGGTTCGGCCAAGTTCAATAACAACTGGAAATAGGAGAAAGAAGATTGGTGGAAACAAGGCTAATGGTTTACTTGTCATGCGTTCTGAAAGATGCTGCAGCATCCAAACCGTACCGAGTAGTACCAAAAAAGGAGTCACTGAAGCAAGGTAAATTTCTCCCGACCATGCGAGTTCAACTGCTGCAATCCCAGACATCAATTCAGGCCTGAATGAATATGGAATTCCTTGATGATAAGGCTCCCAACTCCACCGGTCTAGAATTCGATTGGAAATTTGGAGGTGGTAGGCCTGGTCGTAAAAAGGAGGTAAAGATGGAAAGGATGACCAAATGTCAATCACAAGAATTGCTGCAGGAGCTATCAAAAAGCGGAGGTCACGGCGGTCGACCTTGAACGTGCGAAGATGATAGAGCCACGCAATCAGTCCTACATGGACAACGATTAGCAGTACAAAAGGAGGGAGCCAAAAACTTGCACCAAGTGACATAAACGCCCCAATAAAGAGCAACCCAACCATGAATTCCAAAGTAAAGCGTTCGCCCCACGATACTGTTGAGGCCTCCATGAAGAGAACAAAAGAAACGTTCATTTCATCTCTTTGGTCAATCGCCACTCCGATTAACCAAGCATCTGATGATGGAGTCAACGGTTAGAAGGCTAAGGTTTTCAATGCAAATTGGAATGTCAAAACCATGCACCACTTTGTTTATATGAAAATTGAAAAAAAGCAGGGACTATGAAGACCGTTGCCCGTTTGCTGTGTATTGCCCTCGTAGCTGTTATGATTGCCTCAGTTCCCTCCATTGATGGGAAGATGAACGGGATTCACAACCAGGCCGGTCAAGGTTGTACATGCCACTACAATACGGGTACCAGTATTACCGCAAACCATGATTTCCCATCCAGTTACAACGCTGGCCAGGTCTACAACATCAACATCACTCACACCGGCGGCACCCAAGCCTTTGTCGGTGGATTCAACGTTGTGGTTGACAAAGGTACCATTCAAAATGCTGGAACGGGCGTTAAAATTCAAAGTGGAACAAGTGCAACTCATACAGGGTCTGGTCAACTTGGCTGGGCTTTTGACTGGCAGGCACCCACAACCGGAAGCGGAACGGTCAACGTTGACATCGCAGTCCTCCAAGGTAACGGGAACAATGGAAATTCGGGAGATGCATGGGATTCAGCCAGTGCAACCATCTCTGAAATTGTAGTTCAGAACGCTGCCCCTACCGCCTCCAACGTGTTCATCAGCCTCACCGGGCAAACCAGCGCCATCACCCAAGCATACTACGACGAAGCACTCGATGGGAACTACGACTTTGCCGACACCGACGGTGATTCGGACTCAGGCTCTGAAATCCGGTGGCGCAAAAACGGTGGTGTCGTCTTCGCTCACAACAACAATCTGGCACTCCCAAGTTCCGCTACGGCTATCGGAGAGACATGGACCATGTCCGTAACCCCCAGCGATGGCGTTGATTACGGATCTGTTGTCACCTCTTCAAACACGGTAGAAATCATTGATTACGACGCAGACAACGACGGCTATGGCGACCAAAGTGACGCCTTCCCGAACGACCCGAACGAGCATGCTGACTCGGATTCAGATGGAGTTGGAGATAATGCTGACGCATTCCCAAACGACCCTGCAGAAACACTCGATTCGGACGGGGATGGAACGGGCGATAATGCCGACGAATTCCCAAACGATGCTGCGGAGACCACTGATTCTGACTCCGATGGTGTAGGCGACAATGCCGACGCATTCCCAAACAACCCTGCCGAAACTGTGGACTCCGATGACGACGGCGTTGGTGATAACAGCGATTGGGCTCCAAACGACCCCACTGAATCCGCTGATAGTGATGATGACGGTGTTGGAAACAACGCCGATGCCTTCCCTAACGACGCATCAGAAACCCTTGACTCTGACAACGACAACGTCGGTGATAACGCTGACGCATTTCCTAACGACCCTACCGAAACAATGGATTCAGACAACGATAACGTCGGCGATAACGCAGACGCCTTCCCGAACGACCCAACGGAAACATTGGACGCAGACGGCGATAATGTCGGCGATAACGCCGACGCATTTCCCAACGATGCTACCGAACAAGCCGATAACGACTCTGACGGCGTAGGGAACAATGCAGACGCCTTCCCTGATGATTCAACCGAACAAGCCGATAACGACTCTGACGGCGTAGGGAACAATGCCGATATATTCCCTGATGATTCCTCTGAAACCGTTGATTCGGACGGTGACGGTACCGGCGATAACGCCGATGCCTTCCCCAACGACGACGCCGAAACGCTCGACAGTGACGGAGACGGGTTGGGGGATAATGCTGACGCATTCCCGAACGATGCAACCGAGACCCTTGATGCAGATGACGACGGATACGGCGACAATAGCGACGCATTTCCCAATGATGTCTTTGAGTGGCTGGACAGCGACAACGATACCGTTGGCGATAACGCTGATGCCTTCCCAAACAATGCTGATGAAACCATGGATACGGACAATGACGGCATGGGCGATAACGAACAGGAAAGGGTTGAAGCAAAGATCGCAGATGAAGAAGCCGCTGCTGCCCAGCAACGTACCCTCATTGGGGGCGGAATTGGATTGATCGTCATCGCAGGAGTAGTTGTTGCCTTAATGCGCCGACGTGGTGGAGAAGATGTTCTTGAAACGAAAGATTTCACTTCACCGTTGATGCAAATGGAACCTTCTCCTGCAGTGGCTCAGCCAATGGCTGCCGTTGCTCCCGTTCAAACTGTTGAACTGACCGTTGAAAATCAGTGGACTGACGAACAAGGACACACTTGGCGGCTCATGAGTGACGGTTCCAATCTCTGGTGGAACGGTTCAGATTGGCAACAAGTTTGAGATTTCCAACATAATGGGCAGGAATCCTCTGGCCAAGGTTGAACCAACCATAGCACGCACCTTGTAGCAAATGCGGAGTGCAACCGTGATTGAAAACGCCTCCCTCCAAGTCGGTTAATTCTCTTAAGGAGATGAAAAGGCAACCATCGGAGTTCTCAGCATCGTTCCCGACCCAGCAGAACCGGTTGTTGAAGAAGGCATTCAAGGCCCTGATTGGATTGCAACTGACCCATGAAGAAACTGCCTCCTCCAGAGCAAGGAGGGAAAAACATAGTACATGTGTCTTGATTCGAAGGCGTCATGAGCGATGATGAAGAGATTCAGAACCCACCTGCTTCTATTGAAATTGGTACGCTTTCATTCACCGAAGAGGCTGCCCCTGAGAAAGAAGCCGAGTCAACTGCAGTTGTTGAGGAAAAAACCGACACTTCGTCTGTCGTTTCGAAACCTGATGACAAACCAGTCGTCATGCAACCGCTTTCGAAGGAAGCCAATGATGCCTATACGACGTACATCGAGATCAAAAATACAAAACCCTCGGATAGAGATGCCTATGCCGGTATTACGGTAATTCTAGGTGGAATTTTACTTGGAGCCCTTATATTCGAAGACGATCATGCAGTTGCCGCTTTGTGTTGCTTTGGAGGTTGTATTACCGGAACCATATTCATTATCGTCGCCTCAACTGTGCAAGATAAATGGAAGAAGGAAAAGAAACTAAAGCTGGAAGATGCCTTAGTAAAGGCTGGTATTCCCGACATCCCTCGACAAAATCAAAAGCCGCTAGGAATCTCATTACTGGTCATAGGCTTCTGTGCCCTGTTTATGGCTAATTTTTTCTATTACAACTACATCGCTGAAACGGTAGTGTGCTTTGGTGGACTTGCTTTATTAGTTGCAGGAGGAATCATCCTGGCAAATACAGAGAGCCAAAACAAAAAGGCTATGGAAAAGCGGGTAGCTATTCTTGAGGAAAAACGCGGGTTAAACTGAAGATTTCACGAGAACACAAATGTCGGCTCGTGGGGTCAAAAACACGTTCAAGGCGAACCACGATACAATCAACGGTTTCACGCCCTTGGGCATTGAAGTAAAGTGGACGTTGCGGTTCACTCGCCGACTCGCTCGATAACACGAACGTGGTCTCCACGCATGTTGAGCGTCATTGGAATGACTTGTTCGTACAATTCCATGCTGACTTCTTCCTTGGATTCAGCAACACTGGTAATGCGCGCTTTTTCGCCCTTGAATGCTCCAGTAACGATTTCAACGATACAACCGACTTCAATTCCGCTGGTAACAGCCTTTGGAATGAGGTAAGGAAGAATGTCTTGAAGCGGTGCTTCGCCCGGAAGTACGTTCTTTGCGTTCTTGAGAGGGCTTTGGTTGAGTCCACGACGAGCCGAGGGGTCACGGCCTCCAGAGCGTCCAATGAGTTTCTCAACGTGATGTTGAGCGCTGGATTCTACGAACACATAGCCACGCATTGCGGTTGGGTGAAGAATCGACATGATTTCTCCGTTAAGCGAAGTCATTGAACCGCTGCCGTGAAGACGAGCGTGCATCTCATCTGCGACACGTTGCTCGGAGTTAATGGCTGTCTTGACGATGTAGAGGAAGGCTCCGACACTACCGTACATTTCACGGAACAGGCCGTCTGCGTTTTCCATGTCAATGTCCGAGAAGATGCACTTGAATTCCTTGATGTTCCCTGGGTCAATCCACTCTGCATGCGTGTAGATGCCGGCAGGTTCCACAGCATCTGTATCGGCAACAACGAGGACAGGTATCACATCAACAAGGGAGCGTCCCATGTCAATTCCACGCTCAGGTCCTGAGCCGTGGTAGTGGAGGGATTCTACAGGAATCCCGGTAGATGAAGCAACTCGTTCAAGGACTTCTTCAGGTGTGGCTCCGACTCCCCAAACTCCGTCCCAAAGGCCGGAAAAGTATTCGGATTGCTCCGATCTCTTCAGCAAGAGTAATTTTTCTTCAAAACGAACAAATGCAACGAAAGCTTCTGACATAATTTTCACTCCAATCAGTTTCCGATGCCGAAGACATCGTGAATCAACCACGGCAGGAAGTTATCCATAACCACGAGAATACCAAAGCCAATGGCACCCAAAACGAAGAGTCCGATACCGCAGATAATTGAGGTTTGTCGGAATTCTTGCTTCGACGGTTTACGAGCCATGCGGATAATACGAGCCCAGGAGCCACGGGTGATCTTACGGAATTGAGCTTCAATCCTGTCTTGTTGCTCTTGTACCTTCATCTCGAAGGACTTGGACGCGGTTGATTCATCAGACATGGTCTAACCTCAGCCTTCCGACCCACTAACCCCCCCAATATAACGACTCCGCAGTCAAAAGGCAGGGAACCAGCCCTGATAATGCGTCAATTTCCGGCAGAAACAGGCCTATGACGAGAAAACCTTCATTCAATTTGATGGGAGGGTTGATGTGGGGCAAGCGCTTCATTTGCAGATGATGGCGTCCCCTAATCCCTACGACGTATTGGGTGTCAATCGCAACGCAAGCGATGGTGAAATCAAACGCTCTTTTCGTAAACTTGCTCGGAAACATCACCCTGACCGTAATCATGGCGACGCTAAATCCGAAGCTAAATTCAAAGAAGTTCAGGCTGCTTACGATTCTATTGGAACCGCAGAGGCTCGTCGGGAACACGACCAGCAGGAGCAAATGGCAAACATGTTTGGCGGAAGGGGCCGTGGTAGCCCTGGAATGAACTTCGGAGGTGGCGGCATGGGCGGCATGGGCGGCATGGATGACCTCCTTGGACAGATGTTCGGCGGCGGCATGGGTGGACGACAGCGGCAACAACGCCAACAACCCAAAGCAAAAGCAGCAACCATCAATGTCGGACTTGACCTAACGGTTGAGCAGGGGTTGGAAGGCGGTCAATTCGAATTCTCTTTCAAGCGATTTAAGCAACAAGGAACGAGCATGGAAACCAAACGGGTCACCATGAAGCTACGCCTTGATGCGGGCGTAGCCCACGGTACGACCAAGACCGTCAAAGGGCAGGGTCATGACCACCCAGAAGGCGAACGAGGCGATGTTGTCGTCACGGTCCGAATTGATGCTGGAGAAGAGTACCGCTGGGAGGATGAGGTCTTGGTTCAAGACGTTCCCGTTCCGTATTCGGTGCTGATGCTTGGTGGGAAAGTGAAGGTGAGGCTCCCCTCCGGCAAAGAAGGGCGATTAACCGTGGAACCGTTCACCCAAGTAGGCGACCGACGAAGGATGAGCAAGGCTGGCTACAATGGAAGTGACCTAGAACTTGAATTTACACTGGTTGAACATGAGGCTTTGACTAACGAGCAAAAAGGCGCTCTAGACGGACTTAACAAACTCGGATTGTAACGTCGTTGACTTCATGACGGGTGAGCATAACCAACCGTCATGGCGGGCGGTCAAAGGCGGAAAGGAAAGGGTTCTTCGCGCCCTAATCGCCAAAACAAGAACAAGGGGCCAAAGGCTCCCGAAGATGAACGCTTGTGGCGACGAGTCACCCAACACTTCTCTGATCCAGAGGATTGGGGTCGTGCTTGGTCCAATGCGGAGGTGGTTGAATTTCTCACCGTCAAGGAACGGATGGAAGCCCAATTTTCCAGCGATGAAAAGGCAGGAAGGGCGTTTCAAAGCAAAATTGAGGGAAGTCTTGCCTTTGCCCGTAAACGACAGGAACGAATTGTTTCTGTTGAAGGCAAAACCATGCGCTTTAGACGCCCTGCTGAAATTGATACCTTGGTCGCATCTGTTCGCAAATGGAAGGACTTCATGAGTCGCCATGCAGGCAAAGGCTCTGTTCCTCTTACGGGTTTACCTCGCCTTGCTGAAGATGGGACTGGAAACGATGAGGACCTGATTCTTTACGCTCTACTGGAAGATGTTTGGCAGGCGTTATTACTCAACGAACCACTTCCAAAAGCCTTCGCACTCGACGGCTCGGGCGTTCGGACCTGGGAGGGTTACGACCTCGTGCGTGAAGCCAAGCGTTGTGCTGAACGACGCTCTGGACTCCGATTCCGAGACAATGAACCCGCTATGGCCTTGCTGTTGTTAACCAGCGGTCGTTGGACCGTTCGTGAATTGTTGCAAAACCGACTTCTCGCACGGAGAAGAGATGGCGTAAATCCATTTCCTGACACCTATGACGCAGGTCTTGTTGACCACGCTGACCACCTCGCCGAAGTTGACGGTGACGGCGAAGTTGCTGAGGGACGAACCGACCTTCGTCATCTTCCATTCGTGACCATTGACCCACCCGATGCAAAGGATTTCGACGATGCCGTATGCTTGATAGAGGAAGGGAACAAACGTACACTTTGGGTCGCTATCGCTGATGTTGCCCACTACGTTCGCGTCAATACTGCACTTGACCGTGCCGCTCGTGCAAGAGCGACTTCTGTTTATCTCCCGCATACCGTCTTGCCGATGTTACCGCCGCGCCTTGCTGACCATTTGTGTTCTCTCCGGGCTGACGTTGACCGTCTTTCTATGGTCATCAGTATGGAATTGAACACTGACAATGAAATCATCAACACGCAGGCCTACGAGGCCGTGATTCATGTCAAGTCAAACATTGCCTACGGTGACGTGCTTCAAACCAACGAATACGACACAATGTTGGCGTTGGCTGAATACTGGCAGAGCAAAGAGATTCGTTTGGACCTGAACAATTCCGAATTACGACCTCGCCTCCACGGCGATGAAACGATCGCTGTTGAAGTCAAATGGCCAAACGACGCAACCCGCATGATCGAATCGTTCATGGTCGCCACCAATGCCGCCGTTGGCCATCTTTTAGGGGCCAAGGGGGCGCCACTGCCTTGGCGTTGTCACGCACCCCCTGACCGCCCTGAAGTTGAGGGTTTGAATGCAAAATTAAGCGCCATGGACATCCCGATTGAACTGCCCATGCCGAGTTCGCGCAAACATGGTGAAAGTGACGCCCATGAACTATCGAATATTTTGGGCGACTGGGCCAATCTTGGCTCGGGAGAAATTGACCTTTCTGGGATAGAGGATACCACTGATGATGTCCCCGATTATTTGTCTACAGTCATTGACCCCGAAGCAAGAGACAACATTCTCATCTCATTACGCCAAGCACAACAAGCGGCGAGTTCACTGACCGAATCAACGCGAAGAGTCGTCGACCAAGGATTGTTTCAACTCATGCAGCGAGCTGTTTACAGCGAAGAAAACGGTGGCCATTTTGGTCTGAACTTGGATGCGTACGTTCACTTCACCTCACCGATTCGCCGATATCCGGACCTGATGGCTCACCGTCAACTCAAATCCCTGATTCACGGCCAAGAGTGGGTCCATTCTCATGAAGAGACCGCTGAACTCGCCATGCATTGTTCAGAACAAGGTTTGGTCGCAAAGCGACTGGAATGGGAACTTGTATCCAATACCTACCACATTCACCTCATGCGTGGAGGGTCCATCGGAGATTCAAATGAACCCGCACCGACATCCTACAATGCTCGGGTTGTCGGTTTGAAAGCGCCATGGGTCTTCCTTGACCTGGGTGATGATGGTGCGGTTTCAGGACGTATGCATCTTGCTCAACTCGGTGGAAAACAACGACTTGTGGTTGATGAATTCGGACTTGAAGTGACAACTGCTGAACCTGACCATTCGGGAAACACTCCCGTCATCTTGCAACTTGGACAACGATTTGCCTGTCGCTTGCGAGGATTGGACGTTTGGTCTGGGTCACTTGACCTTGCGCCGATTTAAGCCTCTTCAAGAATCATGTTGACGTGATGTTCAGCCTTAGAAATCTCGTTAGATTCGCCCGCTGCAATCAACTTCTTGGTGCCCATGAAGAGAATAAAAACACCCAAGGGCAAGAACACAAACACTGCATTGTCTTCAAGCCAGTCTGAAATCAAAATCAGGAACCATATGAAGGCCATCACGAAAAATATCCCGCCTGTAAACGAGCTGGGTTCAGTGAGAGATGTCTTGAATCTGTCAGCATTGAACTTCCATCCGAACATCTGCAATCCCATTACACCATGAATCATGAAGGCCAACAGCCAAGCCAATTCAAAATCGCCGAACAGGAAATCCACATGATGGACATCCATGTAATCTGAAATGCTAAATGCCAACGCTAACGGCATTCCCGTGTAAAATACCATGACCGCCGTGACCCCTGGCCAAGCTTTGTTGACCGTTGTTCCAGCGTAGGTTTTGGAGCCAAACCGTCGAGGAGCGACTTCCATCCAAATCATCCAAGCCACCAAATGGAATGAGAAATAAATTAACCATGCTGTTTCATAGAAGAGGCTGAAGGCTTCGTCAAAGGATTCGACCATGATCCAAGCACAAACGGCAGCAGCAAAGGCATTCAAGGTCGCTTGGACGGCCATTGAAGGCTTTCTATTACCATCGTCCCACTCCATGAAAAGTTCTCTCAGAAGAACTCCAAGAACCAAGGTTGCGCACAAGAAAGCGGCGGTATCGTCCTGGCCACCAAGGGCGAAAAAGAACGGGAAGGCACCCATGATCCATGTCGCAGCATAGGTGACGCGAGCGTCCAACTCGCGCGCTTTTCGGGCTGAATATACGGCAAGTGCAAGCAAAGGAAGCCAAAGGCCGCTGTTAAACGGCCCAAAGTCACTGTTCCAATCGCGGCCGCCTGGCCCCTCAACGAACATGATCCAAGCCATCAGGGCACTTACGCTGAAAATGATGATTCGTGCTTCATTCAGAAAGATCTCAGCTTTACCGGAATAGTGTCTTCGAAACGAAACCCATGAAGCGATAGCGAGAAGACCAAAACCAACGGACATCAACCATTCCTCGGCGTCCACGATAGCGTCGAAGTTCTCGCTGAGCAACAATGAAAGAAAGCCCACTCCAAAGAGAATCATGGTGGCTCCAGTCGCAGCAGCAGTGCCCAAAGCAATGCGCATAGCATGGTCTGCAAGTATGAATCCCGTGGCCTCTTCATGGCCTGATGCAGACACACCAACCCCCGGTGCTTGTGATGACTCAACCTTTCTTATTTGACCGACAACTAAAGTCTGAGGTCGCTGTTCTTCAAAGGTTTTGATGCTCTCAAAGGATCTGGAATCCAAACGTCCTGCATCCGCATGAAACGAGAGTCGTTCCACAAATTCAGAAGAATCCATGAATTCAACTTATTCCACCTCCGCTTAATTATTTCCCCTCCAAAAATAACATAATTGGAGTATTTTTATTTTTGTAGTCAATACTAGCCTTTTTAATGACTACAATAAACCCAATGGCATGGCCCGTATTACTGCCGAACGTTGCGAGTGCAATTGCAAAATGAAGCGACTCTACACACGCGCTGAAGGTGGAAAGGGTTGGGACGGCGTCGGATGGATGTGCGGTTGTGGTTGTGGTTGCGTCACTCTCGATGAAGGAGCATGGCAACTGATGTCCTGTTGTAGCGCAGAGGTTGAGCCCAATGCGTGAATTAACTCTACAAGTCACCGGAATGAACTGCGGTGCGTGTGTCGCCTCCGTTGAAAAGGCGGTTTCCAGCCTTGATGTTGTCGCATCTGTGGCCGTCAATCTCCCTCTTGAAAAGGCAAGAATCGTGCTGACTCAGGCTGCTGACACCTATGCAAGAGAACAATGCATTGCGGCCATAATTAGTGCCGGTTTCAAAGCCACGGACTTAACCCCTGCACCTCAACTTCGTGAACAAAACAAGACCGCTCTTCACGCCAAATCTTGGAAGGTTTCCGTCGCCTTTCTCCTCAGTGTCCCCGTATTCATTCTCTCAATGGTGCTGGATGATTTTGGAACCTATAAGGGCGTAAACACTCGTCTTTTCCTCGCCTTTTTTGCTGCCCTTCCCGTTTATATTTGGTCGGGGGCAGAATTTCATCGGAACGCATGGGCTTCGCTTCGCCGAGGAACTGCGAATATGGATGTTCTTGTTCATCTTGGGACGACCGTTGCAATGCTTTGGTCTAGCGTAGTGACCTTTGCTCCACTCTTCTCATTCAGTCCAGATTTCATCCTCCAATCAACGCATGTCTTCTTTGATGGAGCAGCATTCATCATCACCTTCGTTTTGCTTGGAAATTATTTGGAAGCGAAGGCCAAACTCAAGGCGACTGACGCTGTTCATCACCTCATGGAAATGCAACCCGATGAAGCATGGGTTGTTCTGGAAACCGGCGGTACCGAAGCACAACAGGTAGGAGATATCCCAAAGAACACCCTCATCAAAATCCTCGCTGGCGAGACCGTTCCTCTCGACGGTTGCATTGAGAAACATACGGCACTCGTTGACGAATCGAGTATGACTGGAGAATCCTATCCGGTTCGCAAAGGTGAGGGTGATGAAGTGGTTGCTGGAACGGTGGTTCTTGACGGTACGCTCTTTGTTCGAACCACAGCATTGGTCGGTGATACGATGCTCGCAAAGGTCATTCAATTGGTTGATGAAGCGCAATTGGGTAAAGCCCCGATTCAGCGTTTGGTAGACCGAGTAGCAAGCGTATTTGTTCCTGTAGTCGTGATTGCTGCGATTGGGGCCGCTACGATCTGGTGGTTCTTTGCAGAATCACTGGCCCCTACTTCCAATATGGAACCGATAGAAATGGCTGTGATGGTGCTGGTCTCAACCCTTGTTATCGCCTGCCCGTGTGCTTTGGGTTTGGCGACACCGACCGCTCTGGTGGTAGGGACGGGAAGAGGTGCAGCATACGGATTGCTCATCAAAGGAATCGAAGCTTTAGAACGAGCTCACGCAACCTCAGTGGTCGTTCTTGACAAAACTGGAACCATCACTGCAGGCACCCCGCGAGTGAGCCATATCGAATTATTGGACAGTGACGTACGAGAATTGCTTGGAATCGCTTCTGCATTGGAACTTGAATCGACCCATCCACTCGCTTCTGCAGTTCACACCTCGTGGTCTAACGTCACGGATAAACGACCTCTTGTTCATGATGTACGAACCTTGCCTGGACAGGGTTTGGTCGGAGCGCTTGATGGAGAGCCTGTGGCGATTGGAACCTATGAATTGATGGAAGCGCTTGTTCATGAATTGCCTGAAGACTTGGAGCAGAACGTGAAGAAACGAGCGAAGCGTGGCGTGACGATCATGCTGGTATCGAAAGGTCAACGCTTGCTGGGATGGATTGAGGCGAGCGACAGAATTCGTGAGACCTCTGCTCCTGCTATCAAACGACTCAAGCAATCTGGAATCTCTGTCGTCATGCTTACCGGGGACAGAGAAGAAACAGCCTTGACGGTTGGTGAAGCGGTGGGTATTGAGACCATTGTTGCGGGTGTAAAACCAGATGAAAAAGCCGAGCATATCCGTGAATTACAGCAACAAAACGAAGTCGTCGCAATGGTAGGAGATGGGATTAACGACGCTGCTGCTCTCACGCTTTCAGATGTTGGTTTGGCAATGGGTGCAGGAAGTCAAATTGCTTTGGAAAGTGCTGATATTGTTCTGGTTAGAAACGATTTGGCAGATGCTGTAGCGGCGTTAGAACTTGGCCGAGCCACGATGACGAGAATACGAACCAACCTTGTCTGGGCTTTCGCCTACAATATCATCGGAATACCTCTCGCCATGGGACTGTTGTATCCGTGGACCGGGTGGTTGCTCCCACCGGCATTTGCTGCCGCAGCAATGTCGCTTTCTTCCGTGAGCGTGGTGAGCAATTCCTTGCTGTTACGTTGGTGGCAGCCCTCAAGCGCCCTTCGTTGAGCCTAGAACGAACTCCTCCTGATAGCTTCAGCACTGCGAATCGCATCAGATGGTGGGTGGATGGAAGAGCGACGGTTTGAAATCCGCGAGGCGCGGCCATCAGTTTGCGCGGGGGTCGCCCAGCTTGGTCAACGGCGGTGGGTTTAGGTCCCATTCCTTATCGGTTCGCAGGTTCGAATCCTGCCCCCCGCATCTGTTTCAACAAGGCAGGTGAGAACCATGTTCACGCAAGTGAACAAAGGTGAGAATCCTGCCCCCCGCATCATGGTTTCAATTGCGCTGAGTTATCCTTATACCGTTTATTGACTCGTGGATAATTATGCCCAACCCTCGGAGAAAGAAGTCAGCCCTGATTTTAACAACATTGCTTGTCCTCTCAATTATCGCCTTTTCTGCATCAACGAATGCGCAAGAAACAACAGGTAGGACTACTGGTAACGAAGACCTCACAGCCTCACTGACCTCTGGAACCAAACATATCGAACGGGATTCTTCGTTTACATTAACCGTTCTTGCTACTAACCTCGATATGAGTTCTGAATATACGCTTGAGTTGTCATTCTGTAAGGTTCAAGTTGACCAAGATTGGAACCCAACGACGCAAACTCATGAGTATACTCATTACTGCTACGATCTTATTGATCATGAAACAATTGATGATGTAGACCTCGGTTCTGGTAACTCCTTTGTAAGCACAACAATTACAATCGATGACCCTGGTTTGCACGCACAAAACTATGATTCGGTAACCAATGAATACGTGGAAAGCGGGCTCTACAACGATACGTATGTTCTC
>Ga0208950_1000932_pt1 | contig 14208 bp, 16 predicted proteins | sample AOAMet_54_BLW_10_2_FD_188234 | JGI IMG/M metagenome (GOLD analysis project Ga0208950, IMG submission 188234) | Ammonia-oxidizing marine microbial communities from Monterey Bay, California, USA - CAN11_54_BLW_10 (SPAdes) | ecosystem: Environmental > Aquatic > Marine > Intertidal zone | place...
GGTTTCTCCAGCAGATTATAAAGTATTAAGAACTGGCTCAGTACTTTCTTCCTCATTAAACTTACCCTATTTTACAGCTGCTGCATGGTATCATAAGATGCTTCCAGAAGAATTACAAAATAAAGATTTATTAGAAATTTTACCTCTTTCTGAGCAATATGCTATTAACGAATTAATTCCTGCGATGGCTAAAGGTGGCTTTATTTCGGATACAGAAAGAAATAAAATAGCAGAGCGCATGTCATATTTTTCTGGAATAAAAAAAAATGTGATTTTACAACATAATTTAGACGTTCCAAAAGACTACTTCTGGAAAGAGTTATTAAGAGATAAAAATGGTTTCACAATTGGAAGATTAGATTCTAGATATAGAGGCTTAGATAAGAGGTTAGCGGGTGATAGTCCAGATTATAATTCAGAAATTACTTCATGGCTGCATTCTTTTACTCCTGCAATAAATTATTATATAAGAGAACATTTAAACTTTAAAACAGATGTTACTTATAACGTGTTCGGTCCTGTTAGACCATGGGACAACAGAAACGACAATGTTAGGGAAGGATTGAGGCAAGCAATGGCACAGAACCCTTATTTAAAGGTTTTAATACAATCTGGATATTACGATGGTGCGACTACTTATTTTAATGCTAAGTATACCATGTGGCAGACAGACCCTAGCGGGAGGATGAAAGATCGTTTCTTTTTTAAAGGATACAGAAGTGGACATATGATGTATTTAAGAAGTGAAGATTTAAAAAAATCGAATGATGATTTAAGAGATTTTATTAAAAATAGTTCTTCAAAAGGTAAAGCCGCAAAATACTAATAGATTATTTAGCAAATGCAATTTAAATATCCTGCTGTTTTTTATTTTTTATTTGTTCTAATCATTCCAATAGTAGTGCATCTTTTTCAGCTACAAAAGTTTAAAAAAATTGCGTTTACGAATGTTCAGTTTTTGCAAAAAATAAGCCTTGAAACACGTAAGAGTTCCCGACTAAAAAAACTACTACTGTTAGCCACAAGAATGCTTTGTTTCTTAGCGTTGCTTTTTACATTTTCTCAACCCTACTTTGGCGATAAAAAAACTGAAGCAGAAAATTATAATTATATTTATTTAGACAACTCCATGAGTATGAATACTAATGGAGAAAATGGTAATTTACTAGAAATAGCGGCGCAAAAAATTATAGAAAACGCACCAGAAAAAGATAAATATTCTCTTCTTACAAATGATGAAATTAGATCAAATATTTCTAAGAAAGAATTAGAAAGATCTCTAAAAGATATAAAATATACTACAAATACCACCTCTTATCAAGATAAAATTAATACTATTCAAAGTGATATTAATGATAAAACTAAAACTTCACATAAATATATTTTAATATCTGATTTTCAATACTTTAATAAAAAAATAATAAATAAGTTTACAAATGTAACTAGTCCATTTTCCTTTGTGAAATTGAATTCTAGAACAAAAAACAATATTTCTATTGATAGTGTATTTATTACAACATCCAGTACTAATATTAAATTAATTTCAGTGGTTATAAATAACCAAGGAGTAACAAAGAATAATGTTCCTATTGCGCTTTACAACTCATCAAAACTCATTTACAAACGCTCCTTCTCTATTTTAGAAAACGAAGTGAAAACAATAGAATTTCCGTTAGAAAATTTCCAACAATTTAAAGGCAAAATACAAATTACTTTTAACGATATTTTCTTATTTGATAATGTTTTTTATTTCACCATAAACATCCCTAAAAAAACATCAATTTTAAACATAGGAAAAACATCTTCCTACCTATCAAAGATTTTCACTGATGAAGATTTTCATTTTACAAATTCAACATTACAAAATGTAAATTATAATTTAATTCCATCCCAACAACTACTTATTTTAAATCAGCTGAAAAATATTCCTAGTATTTTAGGAAAAACTATACTAGACTTTGTTGAAAATGGAGGGCATCTGCTAATCATACCTGATCAAAAGATAAAAATTAGCTCCTATAATTCATTTTTTAAGAAAATAAATTCAGGAACTATTCTCAATCGTATTACTAATTCTTTAAAAATTACAACCATAAATTTTCAACATCCACTATTTAGTGAGGTTTTTATTAAAGAAATAACTAATTTTCAATATCCATCTGCCACTATTAGTTATAAAAATACTCTTCAGGGAAATACTATTTTATCATTTGAAAATAAAACTCCATTTTTACAGGAAATAACCAATCCTTTTTCAAAAATATATTGGTTTTCGGCTCCCTTAGATACTCAATCTTCAAATTTTGTTAATTCTCCGTTGATTGTTCCAACCTTGTACAATATTGCCAAACAAAGCTTAGAAATAACGAAACCCTATTATACACTTCAGGAAGAAAATACAATAGAAATTAATAAAAAAATTGAAAAAAATCAAATTTTAAAAATTTCTAACCAACAAAAATCATTTATTCCTTTTCAAAGAAATTTCGCCAGCAAAGTAGCCTTATCAACAAATACTGAGCCAAAAGATGCTGGTTTTTATGACATCTCTTTGGAGAAAGACACCCTAAGCTCTATCGCTTATAATATTTCATCAAATGAAAGCATACTGTCTTTTCTTGATCTAAAGGCTATTGAAAAAGAAAATAAAAACGTACAAGTTTATAGCTCTATTAAGGAACTTTTTGAAGAAATAAATGAAAAAAATGAAGTTCAATGGCTTTGGAGGTTGTTTTTGGCAATTGCAATTGTATCTTTGTTGCTGGAAATTTTAATTTTAAAATTCTTCAAAATATGATTACGCTTCTAAAATCGGCTACTATCGTAGATACTTCCAGCCCATACCACAATCAGACTAAAGATATTTTAATTGTTAATGGAAAAATTAGTGAAATTGCTAATAATATCCACCAAGAAGCATCTTATAAAACTATTAAGCTAGACAACCTGCACGTTTCTTGTGGCTGGTTCGATACTAGCGTTTCGTTTGGGGAGCCAGGTTATGAAGAAAGAGAAACTATTGATAAAGGACTAGAAGTCGCCTCTAAAAGTGGATTTACCGCTGTTGCAGTTAATGCAAATACTAATCCGGTTATCGATTCAAAATCTGATGTAGAATTTTTAATAAATAAAGCAACAAACTCAGCAACCAATCTTTTTCCAATTGGCGCCCTAACCAAAGGAAGCAGAGGAATAGATATGGCTGAGCTATTTGACATGCAACAATCTGGAGCAGTAGCTTTTGGAGACTATAACAAATCTATCACCAACGATAATTTAATGAAATTGGCGTTGTTATATGCACAAAATTTTGATGGGCTAATTTTAAGTTTTCCACAAAATAATTCAATTGCAGGAGAAGGAATCGTTAATGAAGGAATTAATAGTACTAGATTGGGCATCAAAGGCGCAGCTGCTCTAGCAGAACACATGCAAATAGCTAGAGATTTATATCTTTTAGAATATACTGGAGGAAAATTACACATTCCTACAATTTCCTCAGCAACATCTGTGCAGTTAATCAAAGAAGCAAAAAAGAAAGGATTAAAAGTTAGCTGTAGCGTATCGGCTCATCATCTAACTTTAATAGATGACGAATTAGACTTCTTTGATAGCAAAATAAAGGTAACTCCTCCACTTCGTACCAAAAGCGATACTAAAGCCCTATTAAAAGGGTTAAAAGATGGAGTTATTGATGTAATAACTTCAGATCACAATCCAATAGACATAGAACACAAAAAACTAGAGCTAAGCCTTGCAAAAAACGGAACAATTGGTTTAGAAAGTTTGTTTGGCACTGTAAACTCAGTGTTAGATATAGAAACAACTATTAGAGCTTTAACAGTTAACCCAAGAGCTATATTTGGTCAAGAATCTATCACAATAGAAAAAGACACAGTCGCTAACTTAACACTTTTTAATCCTGAAGGAATTTCCGTTTTTTCTGAAGAAAATATCTTATCAACCTCTAAAAACTCTGCTTTTACAGGAAAAGAATTGAAAGGGAAAGTCTATGGTATCTTTGCAAATAAAAAATTAGTACTTAACTAAACATATGAGTAACATACTACCCCATGTTGTTAGACAACCTAAACAACCTACTAAAAATCCTGCCTTATTAGTTTTACTTCATGGATATGGAAGTAATGAACTCGATTTATTTTCTTTTGCAGATGAATTGCCTGATAATTTATTAATTATTAGCCTAAGAGCCCCCTATGAAATGGGTAATGGGGCTTATGCTTGGTATGCCATAAATCTTGACAGTGAAAACAATAAATTTTCAGATCTTGTTCAAGCTAGAGAATCTATGCAAAAGATTGCAACAACCATAGATAGTTTAAAAACTCAGTATACTACTAACCAAAACAATACTTTTTTATTAGGGTTTAGCCAAGGAGCTATATTAAGCTATGCTTTAAGCTTTAATTTTCCTAATAAAATACAGCATATAATTGCACTAAGTGGGTATCTTAATACAGAATTATTACCGGAGGAATTTAATGAGAAAGTAACTTCAGATTATTATATCTCACATGGCTCTGTAGATCAAGTAATTCCTGTAGATTGGGCAAGAAAAGCAAGTCCATTTTTAGATTCTAAAAAAATTAAGAATGAATACTCAGAATATCCTGTTGGGCATGGTGTTGCTCCTCAGAATTTTTTTAGCTTTAAAAAGTGGATCGAAAACAGACTATAATCATCTAGTTATAACTATTTCAAAGAAATCATTTAATTATTTATAGCGTAATCTGCAATCCATCATAAGATAAAAAGACATTCTCTGGAAGTATTTTTTCTACGTCTTCATGGAAACCTAACTTATGACTAATATGCGTAAAATAAGCTCTTTTGGGTTTTATTTCATTGACAAAAGCCAAGGCTTCTTCTAAATTTAAATGTGTAGGATGCGCATCTATTCTTAATGCATTTACAATCAAAATCTCTAAATTTTCTAACTTCTTTTTTTCTTGATCTGACATGGTCTTTAAATCTGTAATGTAAGCTACATTCCCAAATCTATAGGCTGTAATTGGTAACTTTCCATGCATAATGGCTATGGGAGTAACTTGCACTCCTTGTAACATAAAACTAGTTACATCTATAATGTTTTCAGTTAGTTTTGGTGCGCCAGCATACCTGTTTTCTGTTTCAAAAATATATGAAAATCTAACTTTTAAATTCTCTATCACGCGTTCCTGAGCATAAATAGGAACCTCCCCCATTTTATAAGTGTAAGGTCTTAAATCATCTATGCCTGCAGTATGATCTGCATGTTCGTGAGTAAATAACACCCCGTTAATAGACTGTATATTTTCTCGTAACATTTGCTGACGAAAATCTGGCCCACAGTCTACAATATAACGAATATCATTCCAGGAAATCATAATAGAAGATCGCAGTCTTTTATCTCTAGGATTATCAGACAAACAAACTGGATCATTATTTGCAATCATTGGTATTCCTTGGGAAGTTCCAGTCCCTAAAAAAGTAATCTTCATATTTCACAAAAATAAGATAAAAATTGACTGATAGCAATCAATTTAGTTACCTTTGTTTGTAAGCAAAATCAAGCATAATGTCTATTTCTTTAAAAGGGGATCAAAAAATTAGCAATGTTCCTGCAACAAAAAGCAAAGCACTTAGAATTAATTTAAACAGTGATATCTACGGAACATTTGCTGAAATAGGTGCTGGGCAAGAAACTGCTCGAAATTTTTTTAGAGCTGGTGGAGCGTCTGGAACCATTGCAAAAGCAATGAGCGCATATGATAAAGATTTCTCAGATGCCATCTACGGTATTGAAGAAGATAGACGCTATGTTACAGAAGATCGCTTAAAAAGAATGCTTCACCACGAAGTAGACTTAATGGAAGATCGTTTAAGTAGAAAAAAACATCCAGATAAGTTATTCTTTAGTTATGCAAATACTGTTGCAACCATAGATTTCTCTAAAAAGTTTAAAGGACATGGTTGGGTAGGAATCAGATTTCAACTAGACCCACTTGAAGATTTCAATGAAATTGTATTACATCTTAGATTTAAAGAAACTGATGCTCGTCTTCAACAAGAAACCTTGGGTGTTTTGGGTGTAAACTTAATTTACGGTGCTTTTTACTTAAATGACAACCCTAAAGAATTACTAAAATCTTTTTATGACAATCTTCACAAAGATCAGTTAGAAATTGATATGATTAATTTCTCTGGCCCACGCTTTATGTATGTAGACAACCGTTTAATGAGTTTACAATTAGTCAAAAATAACATGACTACAGCTGTAATGTTCGGGCCTGATGGAAATAATTTACTACCTGCACAGGTATTATACAAAAAAAACATATTGGCTTTGCGTGGTAGTTTTAGACCCGTAACCAAAGTTAATATGGATATGTTTGAAAGAGCTAAAGAACTTTTCTTTAGTGAGAAAAAGGTAGATCCAGAAAACTCTCAAATTATATTTGAAATTACCCTCAGTAATCTTAGAGCTGAAGGAGAAATTAATGAACGTGATTTCTTAGATAGAGCAGAATTACTATGTTCTTTAGGACAGAATGTGATGATTACTAATTTTCAAGAATATTTTAAACTAGTTGAATATTTTAGCGAATTTACCAAGGCTAGAATGGGTTTAGCGATGGGGGTTTATAATTTAATTCAAATTTTTGATGAAAAATATTATCGCCATTTAAGTGGTGGTATCTTAGAATCGTTTGGGAAATTATTCTACAGAGATTTAAAAGTATACATGTATCCATACAAGGATGAAGAAAAGAAAGAATTTATTACCAGTGAAAATTTAAAAGTTCATCCTAGAATGAAGGAGCTTTACAAATTCTTTAAAAACAATGGAAAGCTTATTGATATTTCAGACTTCGATCAAGAAATTTTTCATATTTTTTCTAGAAAAGTGTTAAAAATGATTACAGATGGTGAAGAAGGTTGGCAAGAAATGCTTCCTGAAGGTGTGGCTGATACCATTGTAAAAAAACGTCTTTTCGGATATTCTAAAACCAAAAAAAAACTGTAAAATCTCTATATATTAAACCTTTTTACAGCTTTTGGGTCTAATTTAAAAAACAATTTTTGATTGATGAAATTACTTTAGTTAAACAACTTCAAAATGTTCAAACAAAAGAAAAAGCCTTTGGTGTTCTAATTAGCCGATACAAAGAACGCTTATATTGGCATATCAGAAAAATAGTTATTTCGCATGATGATGCTGATGATGTGCTACAAAATACATTTATTAAGGTTTTTAGAGGTATAGATAATTTTAAAAAAGAAAGTAAATTATATTCTTGGATGTATAGAATTGCTACAAACGAATCCATCACCTTTATCAATAAAAGAGCTAAAGAAAAAAATACTGATATTTCTGAAATTAAACAAGAATTAATCTCATGTCTTCAATCAGACGAATGGTTTACTGGTGATGAAATACAGTTAATATTGCAAGAAGCCATTGCCAGATTGCCAAAAAAACAACAATTAGTTTTTAATATGAAATATTTTGATAATATGAAATACAATGAAATATCTGATATTTTAAAAACCTCTGTAGGGGGGCTAAAGTCCTCGTATTTTCATGCTGTTAAAAAAATAGAACATTATATAAAAACAAAAACCGATTAAACTTTTTTTAAAAAAGTGTGTCATAATACTAATGAAAGAGAATTCTAACAATACAAATAAGCTCACAAATTCAATACTACCAGTTGAGACAGGTTTTGTAGTTGCAAAAGATTATTTTGATTCTATTGAAGATAGTCTCTCTTTAAATTTAATAGAAGAAAGTTTGCCAAACAACGAAGGCTTTACTGTTCCTGAAAATTATTTTAACACTATAGATGATCGAATTATTTTAAAAGGAAGGAAAACATCAAAAGGAAAATTAATCAATCTAAAAAAACCTTTTAAATTTCTAATCCCTGTAGCTGCTAGTATTACGGTTTTTCTATTTGCTGGAATATATTTTTCATCTACAGAGATGACAGAAATCTCTAGAGAAGAAGCAACTCTTTGGCTTGACACAAACAGTAATAGCATCTCTGAGGATGAAATTATAGCTATCTATGAAGATATTAACTTTAATGATGTTGATCTATTTGAGGATGTTATAAATGAAAAAAACCTAGAAATGTACATAAATATAAACGACGCATATCTACTCCTTCAGGATATTAGTATAAACGAAACAAATTAACTATGAATGTAACAAAGTGTATTCCGTTTCTTATGATATTTTTGATCAGTACGCATAGCTATTCTCAAGAAAAACTAAATGCGATTAACAATCGTATCAAAGTATATAAAATAGCCTACTTCACAAACCAGCTGAGCTTAACAGAAAAAGAAGCCGAATTGTTTTGGCCAATCTATAATGATCATCAAAAAGTACTCATAAAATTAAGAAAAGAAGAAAGAGCTGAAATATATTTAAAAAATATAAACGCAACTAACATTAATAACATAAGTGATATTGAAGCTAAAGTAATTATAGATTCAATAGAAAAAATAAAAAATAAAATAACCCAAGAAAATACTACTTTTTACAACAAACTAAAAAATATTTTATCTTATAAAAAACTAGTAAAACTTAACCTAGCAGAAAGAGAATTTAGAAAGAAATTACTTGAAAGAATAAGGAAAAGAAAAAAATAATGTTAGACGTAAAAAGGGAATATAGTTTGTATTTCCTTTTTATATGAAGTGATTTAAACTTTTTCAATTTATAAGACTTAAACATGAATATAATTCTGGTTTATTACTTGTAAATTTCTTTAACCAAATACTTAATTCATTTATCTCATGTGGTAATAATCTTTGAAGTGCTTTTTCTAATTCTTTATAAAATAAATCAGAACTAAAACTTACTTTTTTTAATACAGTCTTAGAATATTCAAACATTGCTCTAGCCATAGGTACCAAATTATTATGATACTATAACGAAAACGAAAAGCTTTTCGTATAAAACATGCCAATAAATAAAAAAGCCATTTTAATGAATTAAAATGGCTTGTAATGGTACTAAAAAAGTAAGTATTATAACTTATTTACTTTCGTTAATAATTTCGCAGCACGCTTTTCTAATTCAGCTTCAATACTTTTAAAATGTGCTTTTTTATTTTCTACATCTTTTGCATTTACTTTCGCAATTAATTCATCAAATACAACAATTGCCTCTTCTACAATAGCTTCAGAATTTTTAGTATCTCCTGTTAGTGTTACTAAACATTCATCTATAATATCTCCTAGAACGTAATTGATATCTTTTTTTAAGTTCTTAATACTTGCCATAATTCTTTTAATTTAGGCTGCAAATCTAGCCTATTTTATTCAATTCTATTTGAAACTTTTTAAAAAATTCTCCAATATGAAATCCATCAACTAAAGCATGATTAACTTTTACTGAAACAGGCATCATCAGTTTGCTGCCTTTTTCAACGAATTTTCCATAAGCTACCATTGGAACCGATTCTGCCAGACCCGATAAAGGTTCTTTATGTGCAGAAAAAGGAACCCAAGGAAGGGCTGAACAATAAATACAATCTTTGGTATTTACTGGGGCAAACAAATCGTTAGAATTTAGCACTCTTTCTTTTTCTATTTGAAAGTTTTTATAAAAAGCGGTGAAATCTTCAGAATAATTAATAAAAGTAAATCCAAATGTTTTGTCTTCTCTAAAAATTGTTGCAGATGCATGTATTAATTCATGAATTACAATCTTATCATCAATAATTCTATATTTTAAATTCTCTACACTATTGATGGCTTTCATGCAGGCATGCAAATACAATGCAAAAAATGGAATGGTTGTTTTTTTAGAAAATAAGTAGGTATTAGTAACATCTACATCAACTACAACTCCAAAATAAGGATCAACAAATTTACTAAAGTGCTCAAAATGTTGTTTTCTATTCCAAGTATTAATATCTAGATATTTCATTTATAAGAATCTTAAAATATCTGTGATACTATGAACCGTCTTAAACGTTGATTCATGAGTATCTTTTTTAGAAACTTCTTCATGAGCCCAGGTAGTATGAAAAGGCACATGTATTGCAGATGCACCTATTTTCAATACAGGCAAGATGTCAGATTTTAACGAGTTGCCAACCATTAATAACTCACTGGGTTGAATATCTAAATGTCTTATTAGCTTTTGATAGTCTGCTTCTTTTTTCTCGCTCATTACCTCAATATGGTGTAAATATTGTAACAATCCTGATTTTTCTAATTTTCGCTCTTGATCTAATAAATCTCCTTTTGTAGCGACTATTAACTTATAATTTTTTTTTAATTTTTGAAGCACCTCCTCTACGCCATCTAACAATTCTATAGGTTTCTCTATCATCTCCTTTCCGATTGTTAAAATATCTTCTATTTCGTGTTGAGAAATTGTATAATTAGAAATTTTTAAAGCACATTCTAACATCGATAGCATAAAACCTTTAATACCATAGCCGTAGATCTTGAGGTTCTTAATTTCTGTCTTAAAAAGTTCTTGTTCTATTTTGTTTTCTGTTTCAAAACGCACTAAATATTGTGCAAATTTATTTTCTGCTTCTCTGAAATAGGTTTCGTTTATCCAAAGTGTATCATCTGCATCAAAAGCTATTACTTTACATTGTTGATACATATTTGAGGTTTTTTATTGAATTTCAAATATACATATTTCATATAATCTTAATTAAATACTCTTTTAATTTAAAAAAGCACAAATAATCACTGTCTTATATTTATTTTCAAATAACTATAGAAATAAAAAAGTTTTTATTTTGATGATAGAATCTAGTTACTATTAAAGGGCTATAAAGTTTTAAGACAACAGAAAAAAGCAACTAAATATAGAAAGTGCATAGATGGGGTAGTCAAAGATTCTTTACTCACCTGAATAACGTACAAAATTTCTTGGTGTCTCATACAGGGTAATCTCTAGGTCTAAAGAACTTGGCAAATGTTTTCTTAATTTATTATAAGAAACTACACAAATGTTTTCTGCCGTAGGATTTAAGGTTTTAAATTCTTCAACCTCAATGTTTAAATTCTTATGATCAAAAGCATCTTCAATTTCGGAGCGAATCAAACGCTTTAAAATTCCTAAATCAAAAACATAGCCCGTATCTGGATCTATGTCTCCTGTAACTGCTACAATAATTTCATAATTATGACCATGAAAATATGGATTGCTACACTTTCCAAAAATGGCTAAGTTCTTTTCATCAGACCAATCTGGCTTATACAATCTGTGTGCTGCATTAAAATGCGCTTTTCTATATCCTGTAATTCTAGGCATATGTAAGTTTTGAATATGATTCTTTAAAAATAATTTTAAACCAAGCTGTGTATAGATCTGGCTGTAACTCAATATCATGCTTAACAGCCTCTAAAGACATCCATTTATAAGAGGCAACTTCGTTTTTATTGATTTGCGGCTCTCCACTAAAAGTACCAACCATAACATGATCTAATTCATGTTCTGTTAAACCATTGTCAAAAGGAGCTTTATAAACAAATGAAAACACCTCCTTTAAATCGGTTTTAAAGCCCATTTCTTCCTCAAGACGTCTTTTGCCTGCCTCTATATTAGTTTCACCATCACGTTGGTGAGAACAACAGGTATTAGTCCACAATAATGGGGAGTGATATTTATGAGCAGCTCTTTGCTGCAGCATTAATTCACCCTTTATATTAAATATAAAAACAGAAAAAGCCCTGTGTAAAACTGCTTTTTCATGTGCTTCCATTTTTGGCATAAGACCTAGCTGATTGTCTTGCTCATCTACCAAAATAACATTCTCTTCCATTATTTCTTGTTCTAATTACAAAAATACAAAAATGAACCGATTGAATTTTAGATTTTCACATATTAATATTCGTTTAAAAATAATTTAAAAAATCTAATTTCTATATTTGTCTTATGTTTAAAATACCAAAATACATTGTTATTTTTCTCAGTTATTGTTCAATTTGTTTTTTTAGTTGTCAGAAACAAGAAAAAACTGTTGTTAAAACAGTACCAGTTGTTAAAAAAAAATTTACTAAAAAAAAGATTGAAACAAACTTACAAAAGACAACTGACACTATTAATAAAACAAATGTAATTCCATTTTTGAAGGCTTATGGAAATCTAAATAAAGAATCTATTGTCTTATTTAAAACACGATTAGGGTCTATAAAAATTAAACTATACCTAGACACTCCTTTACACAGAGCCAGTTTTATTTTCCTAACAAAAACTGGATATTTTAATACAACCGCTTTTCATAGAATTGTTCCAGATTTTATAGTTCAAGGTGGTAATTCTGATCTTCCTATGACCCGTAAATTAAGAATCAAATATAATTACAGAATTCCAGCAGAAATAAAATCACATAGAAAACATAAGTATGGTGCACTTGCCGCTGCGAGACAGTGGGAAAACAATCCAAATAAAACATCATCTCCTTTTGAGTTCTATATGATTCAAGATAAAAGAGGTAGTCATCACTTAGATGGAGAACACACCATCTTTGGGGAAATTATTGAAGGCTTTGATACTATGGAAAAAATAGCGAAGCTAGAAACAGATAAAAAAGAATGGCCCTTAAAAGAGGTATTTATAAAAGCAATTGTTTTAAAATAGAATACTGTTAAAAAAAATGTCTAGCAGTTATAAATTAAAAGGTTTTATATATTTTTTGAATCTAACCTCACAGACTTCAGCTGATTTTTACCTTCAATAGAAATAGTCCAAACTAGAAAAACTTCACCATCCATTATTTCTAATTGAGGAACTCCGGTATTTCTTCCGCCATCTATCTCAGAAACAGTAAATGCCTCAGAGATCTTCCCGTCTAAAGAAACTTTCTTAACTTTCAGGTAAGTTCCAATATCATCTACTTCCATATAACTAACCAGCACTTCTTTAGAGTTTAAAAAAGCAACATCTACTCTACCTATTGCATCTAAATCGTTGAGTTGTATTGGAGAATTAAATGTATCTCCATTAGATGTTGAAAAGGATATATTTACCAGAGGTGTATCGTTTGCAGCTGTAAACCAAGCAACTGCTAAATTAGTTGAGTTTGCAACTACCTTTGGACCATTCACAGGACATCCATTTATTTTCCACCCATCTTGGTGAACAGGTGAAGGCACCTGCCATTTTCCATCAACATATTTTGTACTGTAAATATCTCTGAGTTCTTCCTTACTTCTATCTCTGTAAACAACTATAGGTCCATCATTTGTCATGGCAATAGATGTTTGGCAACAATCACAAGTTGCAGCATCTAATTCAGTTTCATTTAAGATCTCTCCAGTATCAGAAATTTCAGCAAATCTTATAGTCATTGCTTTATGATGGCCATCTATAGTATCTTCTATTGTATTTCTTCCGTCTAACCATGTGATAAAAAAACCTTTCTCATTGGTAGGAATCATACTTACAAAACCGTGTTCTGCTTGAACTCCATCAGTGTTTAATAGAAAATTTTCTTTTATTTTTTCTCCAGAAAGTGTTTCTAAATTTAAAACTACATCATAGGTGTATGTGCCAGATGCTGATTTTTTTAAATAGCTAGTCAATATTAAATCTCCATTGATAGCATTTGCAGGGAAATCTGCCCAATTCACAAACCAATCAGAACCAGAAGTTATGCGAACAGGTAACTTCCAATTTTCATTTGTAAACTGACTGTAGTACAAAACTGCTTCTTGGTCTTCTTCGGATGAAATCCAGGAGAGTGTTAAATTTCCGTCTTTAGACACCAAATTAGGAGCAACATTGTTTTCCCCAAAAGAAAATTGAATGTTTTCAATAATAACCTCTTGTTTTGAGCAAGAAATTAAAACAATCATGAAAATAAGTACTATAAAATTCTTCATATTATAATGCTTTTAATTTTTTTATCATTTGCTTAGAATCCCATTGAATTGCACCTACCATAGTTTTAACTTTTTTTCCATCTTCATTAAAGATAACAGTTGTAGGAAGAGTGAAAATACGCATAGAAGCCAATGATGTTGTTGATTTTAAGTAGGTAAAATTATAATTTTTCCGATCCTTAAACCTAGAAATTCTTTTAATCGCTTCATCTGATACTAATAAAAATATATAATTTTCTGCTTTTAAAACTTCTTGAGCTTTTAATAAAGACGGCATTTCTTGAATGCATGGTCCGCACCAAGTTGCCCAATAATTAATTAAAACTTTCTTCCCTTTAA
>Ga0208950_1000934_pt1 | contig 14194 bp, 10 predicted proteins | sample AOAMet_54_BLW_10_2_FD_188234 | JGI IMG/M metagenome (GOLD analysis project Ga0208950, IMG submission 188234) | Ammonia-oxidizing marine microbial communities from Monterey Bay, California, USA - CAN11_54_BLW_10 (SPAdes) | ecosystem: Environmental > Aquatic > Marine > Intertidal zone | place...
TTGCACCCCCTCACACTTGGGGTTACGGTTTCCTTGAAGAAAAGTAGGTGGGCGATTCATTGCCGACTTACCTGATAGCAATTGGCAAAAAATCTACTATTACGGCTTTAGAAAACGAGATCTCAAAACGAGAAGGTTTTGATTCGAGCGAACTTGTTACGAAAGAAATATCCTCAGAGAGTCTAGTTTTGTATATGGGCAAGAATGTCAGTGAGAATGTAAAAAATTCCGAAGGTACCGAGTTTTTTTCAGGTTGGATGAACGATCACCATAATGGCTCAATATATCTGGGCCAAAAAGGCTTTGAGAAGGCAGAAAAACAGCACGAAAGAAAGAATTTAAACCAGAAAGAGGGAGCTTTTATTCATTCACACTGGGATGGCAAAACCTTTCGATTGCAGCACGATTGCTTCGGGCTGTATCCGATTCTTTCTTTCCATGAGCGGGATGTTTTTGTTGCAAGTGATTCACTGCTCTGTTTGACGAAAATCAGGACTGTTCTCGAACTGGAAAATGTTGTTGAAGAAAAGGCACATACGAGCAGGTTTTGGAAACATGGCCTAGCCAAATCGATAATGAGTACTTCTACTATCGTCAAAGGTATTGAGTACTTGCCACCTGCAAGTACGATTACGGTCGAGCAGGTACACAAAGCCGGTCGCCAGTTCCAACTCAATGTTAAGAAAAACATACCGCAAATGCCGAAAGTTTTTGAGTTAGAAACTGCTTCATACAACGAGATTTTGCTACAATCGTTTCGACAGATTGTCGGCACTATACTCGCCATTCAATCAATAGATGACATCAAAATCGAACTCGGGCTATCTGGAGGATTGGATTCAAGAGTTTTACTAGCAGTTTTGCGAGGTAAGTCTCAACTCTCAGACAATATTTCCATTCGCTCCAATACACACCCGAGTCGCTCAAAGGACTTTGAAATCGTCAAGCAGATGTCTGAAACATTGAATTTCAAATTCAACGAAACAATCGATACCGACAGTTCAACTTTGCCTAAGCCTCAACGAATCAAAGTGTCCAACAGGTTTGGCAATTGGGCCTTGACAAATCTGGGGATTTTTGACATGATGTACATGTATGACGATTATTGGGAACACCCTTACAAAATTCAGCTTGGCGGACATGGTGCTGAAATTGTCAAAGGCACTTTCGCAAAGTTGAGTTTCTTCAAAATCGCATTCAGATACAGAACTCCAATGCGTTACCTCCGGCTTCGCAAAGAGCTGAAAACTGCCTTGCGTTCAGTTGGAGTTCCTTTTCGATCGAAAAATAAATTGCAATGGCACCATTTGTGCTACAAATCCGCAATTCAAAATGGCAGAAGCCTAAGCCAGTCTTTACTCGCATTGCGTCCTTTCATGAACAGAACTATGTGTTCGTATAGCCTAAGAAATCCAGAAAATAATATCATGCAAGATTTGTTAATCCTTCTGGACACGGAGCTGGCCATGTTCCCGTTTGATGATAAAAAGAAGAACATGTCTTCCGCTTACGTTGAATCACGCAAGAAGGAACTGTCATCCATAAGAATACCAACGGTCGCAACTCCATATCGGGTGTATGGATGCGTACAAGATATTCAAAACGGACTGCTTGGAAGCCTACTCGAATACGGTAACGGGTTTCAAATCGATTCTCATTCTACTCGGGTAAGCCTACTCGGGAAATTGGAAAGCATTTGGGAGAGTATTGAAAACCCCGGCACGCACTACAAAGAAGTGTTCAACATCGCACGACAAGAACTGTCGAAAGAGAACGCGTACATACCAAATGCTGGCTCAAACGCATCCAAAATAATGATGGTAGAATTGTTTGATTAATCCAATCCTTTGTTACGGTTTCCTGAAAGAATGAATGGATTTTTTCTTGCTCCGGTCAATTCTATTCAAAGAGTCCACTAAGACTCTGGATTCAAACCGTTGGCTCACCAGAGAAATAAGCCACCACCCGACAGTCAAAAGTGGAGTGGCAACGAACGCTACCAATCCGAGCCATAGTAAAATATTGCCTTGCGTAAGCGGCCAAGCCCAAACTGCGCTACCTCCAAGAACCAACAAAAAATACAGTCTTGCTGCCTCACTTGGAGTCGACCAACCTTTGTGGTCTTTTCTCGGTGCGAACAAGAATCCCATTAGGCCCATGCCAATTTACTCGAGAGCGAGATTATCAAGGCGTGTTTAATTCAACAGACCCGGTGGTTTGATGTGTAAGAGTTGTGAGCGTCAATCCCGCAATGATGAGTGCTTGAGCCGACTGCTGTTTTTTCAGTGACGAGTGATGGGCGAACTGAGCGGGACCTCTTCGTAAATGTGATAGGTGTCAGCCATGCTGTTCATCTCATGCAGGGGCTGCCTATCACTCCGTTGAGTCCGCCTCCTGCAGGGCTGGTCTTAGCGTATCCATCCTCAAAATGGAAGACGATTCGCTCGATGCTCGGCTTCGTCATATTGCTTTTCATTGTATCCAATGTATCCACGTCACTGATTTTTGGGGGCTTACTTGACAGTGATTTTGACGGAGACCTCGGCCCGTCTGAACCATGGTATACGTTGTTTGGCTCGTTGTGCTTGATTCCATGCGTAGCTGGATTCGCCTTCTTCAGAAGACCCAAACTTACACACATCATTCGGGCGCAAAATTCTGTTTTTGGTAACACATTCAACATGATTACTCCGCAGACTGCCGTTCAAACGTTTGAGAAGGTTACTGTGGAACACCATCTCGTCCGTGACACAACACCTTTGGAAATGCCGAGTGGTAAACAACTGTGGTGGTTGTTCTTTGGAGGTGTATTCTTCAGCAGTGTATGCATGTTACCGTTACTGATTATGGGACTTAACCTGTTCACAGGGGTTCTGTTTGCTTTGGTTGCCATTCCTGCCTTCATCATCGGTTTTTCGACTCCAGTCTTTGCTTGGTGGTCGACTTCGAACACCTATTTTGGCCTCCCAACCACACGGCGGCTCGCAGAGTGGATGTTAATTGCAGGGATGATCTCAACCCTACCTGCGATTGCAATAAACTCCTTTCTCTCACCGCTCATCCTCAACGGTGCAGGACTCGATACCTCTGAAGCCACGAGCCTTGGTTTCGGTTTGATACTCATGCTTTCAGCACCAATTGGAGAAGAACTGTGCAAAGCGGCTGCAGTTCTGGCATTGGCCCGATTTATCGACAGCCCTCGCCGGGGTTTTCAAATCGGTTTCACGGTTGGACTCGGATTTGCTTTACTTGAAAATTCAGTCTACATCTTAGGAGCATTTGCGTCAGGAGAGGAGGCTGCAATCACATTCGCACTTACCAGTGTCTTACGCGCCATCAGTTCAATACCCGGACATGGAGTATGGACTGGAATATCTGGCTACGCGATTGGATCATACCTGAACAGCAGAAAACAGCGGTTGGTCTTTCCGGGATATCAACAAAGTCAATTCGAGACAACGCCTGCAAACGAGAGCTGGGTTCTCGTCGATTCATCAGGACACATAATGAGGCATTCAGTAACTGAGCACATGCAGCCCTCCATGCCACCAACTTGGTTGTCTGCATCTTCAGACAAAGCAATTCCCCTTCCAATTCAGCCTTTGAGAGCACTCGGATTTGCAATGTTATTGCACTCCTTTTGGAACGGTTCGATATGGGCATTGTCTCTTGTTCTCGTAGATGCCCACATTTTCATTGGCCTGTTGGTATCGATCGTATGGCTGTCTGTACTCATCTTAGCACTCTGGCAATTCACGCGCCACATATTACCAACTGCTCTCGCATTGGAATCGGGTTTTACCGGACAACGAAAGGAAAGCACCTTTCAAGGAGAAGATTACCCGAGAGACTGAGGGATATCGATGGATGTGCTTACCGGAGGTCTCAATCAGGGCAACTTGCTCGTGACTTCTGTCCTCCTCATCGGCTTGGTTCTGGTATCAGGACGAGCGAAAATGCTCGATAAGCCAGGAATCATCGCAGCAGCAGCCCTCGGGTTTGTGGTGGGAGGCATGGGCCACTGGACTTGGTTGCTTATTTTACTCGGATTTCTACTCGCATCCCACAAAGCCACGAAATGGCGTTTTGACGAAAAAATGCAACGAGGAATGTCTGAATCAGAAGATGGTCACCGAAGTTATGGAAACGTCATTGCCAATGGAGGACTACCTGGCCTCGTTGCCATCTTCGCATTCGTCACGGAAGACTGGTACAATGGGATTTGGATGTTTAGCGCAGCCGTTGCCGTAGCAGCATCCGACACTTTTGCTAGCGAAATTGGTTGCCTCGATGATAACGTACGAATGATCACCACGTTGAAACCATGTGAAGCAGGGCTTAACGGTGGTTTCTCTCCATCTGGACAGAAGGCAGCGTTTTTCGGTTCAAGCATGATTGCAATTCTAGCCTTTGCCGCATGGATGGTAGCCAACAACGGTGACGACAGCATGCAAATCGGTTTGATGAAAACTGCAATTGTGGCCATAATTGGATGGCTGGGTTGTCAAATGGACAGTTTGCTTGGCGCAGTCTTTGAGAACAGAGGCTACTTGACCAAAGGCGGAGTAAACGGGATTTCAATCACCTTTGGAATGCTTGCCATGTGGGCAATTCTCTCCTTAGAATTACTTCTTTGAGGTAGACTCATCTTTCTCATGACGCCATTGCCTTCATGAACCAAAACCATGTGGTGATGTTAATGCGACAGCGGAAACTCGTACTGGTCATGTTGGCACTCCTTGTCGGAGTGATGGCATCTGGAGCGGTGAAAGCAGCAAATGACCCGGTTTACGAACCCGGCTTTGTGGAATGGGACATCGAACCATTGGAACGTCTCTTCGTCGAAGGGCTTGATGCTGAAGAAGCAGTTCTGCAACGCCAACGCACAGACAATGCCGTTGGGAGTCAGGCTGTCAATTCATTCGGCGGCTTGAATCAGGTTTTCTCAATAAGCAGTCCGCCACTCGAAAATCCTGTCAATGCTACAGTCAACATGACCGTGTTTATGTCGGCATATCTCGACAGTGTGGGCGGGCCGCAATATTGCGAAAGAACAGCCTTTGGCACAGATAACAGTTTTACGATGGTCTATTCGGTTGATGCAGGTGGTGTGCCCGTCTATGATTCCGTCGTGTCCCAAGTGGTCAATACCGGCACCTCAAACTCCGCCATGAACTTCTCAGGAGAACGCATAGAGGTCTTCCTTTCGATGAAAGCAGGTGATGTATTCACTCTTACCGTTTCAGCGCAAAACAATTGTGAAGGAAGCACGATTCAAGTCCAATGGGGCGCATTTGAACAAAACAGTGGAGGCATTGTCATGGAAGGCCAACTGTATGAGCCTAAGGCTCGTGTCGTAGTCGACGCTGAGCGAAGAGCCCACATTGAATTTGAACCTCTGTTCCCATGGGGTGTGGATGATGTCAAGTCTGCAAAATGGGAACTATGGGGGCCACTCGCATACGATGAAAAATTCGTTAAAGATGAAGACTTCATTGTTGAAACATCAACCGGTAGAATGCGCATTGACCGTCCGATTGAAGGTAATCAAACCGTTTGGGCGTGGTCTGGTATTGCTAAAATGAAACCGGGAGATGCCAATCTCGAGTTTTGCGTCCAAACCGTTTCTGGCGACCTCAACAGCGATTGCCATGCCTTCGGAATTATACGATTTGGAGTCGAAAAAGCAGATGAAGGGATTCTCAGTTCATCGGTTGTGTTGTCATTGACCACCGTTTCATCTCTAGTTGGATTCCTCTATCTTTGCATTCGCAAGGACGAATTGCCACCGCCCCCTGTTCTCATCGCATTGCTGTTGATGACAATTGCATTCCTTCCAACTGCTATGGATCAACCGAATCTTGGTTCAAACGATTTGATTGATGACCACGCTCTCGTGTTTGATACTGAACTGTACGACGAGAATATGCAACCGGTCCTCATCTCAGAGATGTTTGATGGAAAGGATGCACTCGTACTCGCAGTTGCTTTACCCGGTACTCAGAATGTGGCGGAACAATCCGTCGAATTGAACAAAACGGTAGACCTCATTGGCGGTGATATCGCAGTGGCTCATATTCTTGCGGGCATGGATGCAACTACGACTGATGTTGCTGCTTTGAAAAACAACTACAACATGACTTGGCCCACCTATGTTGACCTTGATGAATCGTTCACTGCTAGCACTCCGAATGGAACTTCCGATTCGATTATCGTCTTGGATAAGACCATGCGAGTTGTGTTCTCAAGCGCACCCTCTGCCTCATCAGAAGACATCATCGCTGCTGTTGAGAGCATCAACAACGGTGGCAGCACAAGTGTTTGGTCCTATTTTTCTCTTGTTTTCGGGCCCGGACTGTTCCTTTTCTTCTTGACGCTGCCTAGAGATGAATATGAGGCACTGGAAGACCCACTTCCCCTTGGCCTTCACATGGGGGCAATCGTCGGTGCAGGTGGAGCTGGTATCGTTTTGGTAAATCTACCGCTGTTAATTGCAACCTTGGCGCCAATTCCGACCAATTCCTTGTACTGGGTCGATGTTGCAATGTTTGCTTGGCTCGTAGAAATGTGCATCGTTACCGCCCGCAGGGGAAGCCCGTACGAAGCTGACCTCGTTGCCAAAGTCATGCACAAATTTTACCCTGAAAAATTCCGTAATTGGAGAGGAGTCGAGGAAATGCAACGAGATGTCACGGTTGGTGTTTGGCTCGGATGGTTTGGCTGGTTTGCCTTCCCGTCGCTGTTCCCACAGGGAATATCTGCAGCACTACTGAGTGGAATATCAGGTATTTTCTTCGGGGTTTTAGGATTGATTTTCATCATCATATTGGGAGGTGCCGTCGTGCTCTTACTGCGGACGGTCGGTACTTTCGGAGGTTGGATTACACTGATGGTTGGTGAACTCGGCTCCGAGGATTACACACGATTTGCCGGATGGTGCATTCTGCCAGTGGCCATTTGGGCAACCGCCAATGCAATTATTTCAATGATGAATATTGGTGTCATTTGACGACCGAATCTTTGACAACCGTTGAGCAGAATGTTCAACGCATGGAATCAAAAATCGAATGGAGTCGAACCCGTAAAAGCCTGTTTTTCAAATGCCCACGTGCTTGGTATTTGAGATATGGAATGAGGAGAAAGTCCTCGAACAGAAAGGCAGCATCGTTCCAACGACCATGGGATTTGATGCTGAGAGCAATGAAAGAAACACTTCTGGACCAACTTGAAGATCTTAAAGAAGGGAAAGAATGGTCCATGTTGTTGACAGAGAATCAACTCAAATCTTCTCTTGAGAATCAATTGAGCGAGTCTGTACATCATATATCCGAACATACAAAAGAAGCTTTACTCAAGTTTGCTCGAAGCAGATATCGGTTGCTTTGGAGAACAAGAATTCTACAGCAACTTTTGAAAAGAAGGCATGCCCAATGGTATGTATTGGACAGGAGCGAACCCATTCTACATGGGATTCGCAAACTCTATGTTTCTCCAGATCTAGCAATTCGTATCCAGAACCGTTGGCATCTTGTACGCTTTGACATGCAAAAGTCTCCAACCAAAGCACACGATGAACATGAGGCAAATGCGATGGTGTTTTGGGCGCTCAATCATGAAGGGTTCAACGCACCCAGTGAAACATACAGACTGCATACAATAGGATGGAGTCAAGGGTTTTGGAAGTGTGACACTTTCCAGCCAACCTCTCAATCGATACATCTGTCGCAACAATTACTGGAACACGACATGAAAGCGATGGAGGAAATCGTTCGGTGTGGAAGAAGGAATTTAGCACTCCTACCTCTTGCTAAGAACAAAAGAACCTGTAATTCTTGCTTCTTCCGCAAGTTTTGCCCTGGAGGTGAGAATCTCGAGTTAGCAAAAAAGGAACAAGCCCTTCTTGAATTGTCAGCAAACTCATTCAAGGCTGGCTACTAAGTCTGCAAGAACTGCTTGAACATCGCTCGCTTTGGTTACACCGCTTGCGAGAAGAACACCCTCTGCCCCCAATTCAACGGCTTTGGCTACATCAGCACCGCTTTTGACGCCTGCTCCACAAAGAACACGCACATTGGCGTTGACTGATTTAACAACAGACACGGTATCGCTGACAATTGCTGGGTCTGCAGTGGTAACTGAGATATCGCCACCAATCAGTTCAGGGGGTTCTACTGCAATGAATGTTGGACCGATTTCAGCGAGGCTCTTTGCTTCATCGACATCAGCTGCACAGCCACACATAGGAAAATCAGAAGGCAGTTGTTCTTTCAATGCAGCGACATGTTCCATCGAAACTTTGTGTTCTGCATGATTGATAATTGTTCCATGAGCGCCACGGTGAAGCGCAGTTTGGGGCTCGAGCCAGCCGGTAAAGCCACCTTGCCCGACTGGATCCAAGTGCTGAGTCCATACCTCCAAAGAGGGAGCAACTCTACGCACTGCTTCAAGGTCAAAAGCGGACACAACTGCAATCATTCGCGCAGGTCCATTCGAATGCGCCTCCATGGCGAGAGCCAAATGCTCAGCAGTCTCTCCGCTGGCAGATGCGTAAGTCTTAAAATTTACAACAATCAGTGGTTTGTTCATGTATTAGGCAAGAACAAAACGCATTTGAGCCCTTCTGTCAAACCGAACTAATTCAGACCGTTTGAGGCCACTGGCCGTCAGTCATCGAGGTGCCATCAGGAATTATACTCCCGTGATCGATCACCATATTACGAAGTTCCACGTTCGAACCAATCAGAACATCACGGCCAACAAGACATGATTCAACAACAGAATTCTGGCCAACTATCGCCCCTGACAAGAGGGTTGAACGGTGAACTGTACTGTTGGAAACGACAACGTTTGAGTCAATCATTGATTCTGAAACACGATCTGATGTGGTAGTTTCCGATGAGCCATACCACGAACTTCCATTGATGAGTCCTCGCCGAAAGCGGCCTTCTTTGATACAACGGTTCACTGCATCCGACCACGCACTTGGAGTGCCAGCATCAATGAAATATCCTTCAAATTGTTGTCCGTTCAAGGCACCTTGGGAAGCGAGTTGAGGAAAAACGTCCCTTTCTATAGAATGCTTTCCATCAGGCATGAAATCAAAGATATCATCCTCAAGGATGTATGAACCAGCATTGATGAGGTTGGAGAACACTTCCTCGGGCGTTGGTTTCTCCTTGAATTGGGTAATACGTGACTCTTCGTCAAGACCAACTATTCCAAATCGAGTTGGGTCTTCAACCTCCCACAATGCGAGCGTTCCAATTCCTCCGTTTTTCTTGTGTAAATCGAGCAAAGGATTAATTTGCAAAGATGAAACGATATCGCCATTGAAACAAGCAAAAGTTCCACTGACTACATCACGACAGTTTCCAAGAGCGCCGCCCGTACCGAGAGGTTTGTCTTCAGGAACGATTCGAACATCAAAATCAACATCTGCTTTTGCAAAATATTGTTGAATCATGTCCACTTTATACCCACCTGCAACGACAACTTCGTCAACCAAGTCTTCGGGAACGCCCTCTACAACCCGTTCGAGAAGTGAAAGGTCTAGCATTGGAAGCAAGGGCTTAGGCACCGAATTTGTCCATGGGCGTAAGCGAGAACCAACTCCACCGGCCAAGACTACTACTTGCATGGCTGGGCCTTCTACCGATTACCTATCAATACATCTCAACACAGCATCTCACCGAGACTGGTTCGATGAATTGGCCCGAATGCCGCGTCAAAGTATTCAAAGACGGCCTTACTTTGGAAGGATTGGAGAGCACCATGAACATCCACGAATACCAAGGAAAAACCCTACTGCGAGAAAACAACGTCGCTGTACTTGAAGGAGTCCACTGCACCACCGTAGAACAGGCGCTAAGTGCCTATGACTCCCTCGGTAGCAAAGTGGTAGCTGTCAAGTCACAAATCCATGCTGGCGGACGAGGCAAAGGTACGCTCTACCATCCAGAGACACGAGAACATGTCATGGACGGCGGTGTAAAAATCGCTTTCTCGAGAGATGAAGTGGAATCTTACGCCACCAATATTCTTGGCAACATTCTGGTCACCATCCAAACCGGTGATGAAGGGAAACTTGTCAGTAACCTGTACATTGAAGCAGGCTGTGACATTGCTCATGAGTACTATCTGGCACTTCTTGTCGACAGAGATAACAAATCTGTTCTTATTATGGCTTCAACAGAAGGTGGAATGGACATCGAAGATGTTGCTCACAACACACCAGAACTCATTCACAAAGTCGTGGTCGACCCGAATGCAGGCCTTCTAGGATTCCAAAAGAGGGACCTTGGAATGTCCCTTGGACTGTCTGGCGCTGCACTGAAATCGTTCGGCAAGATGTTGTCAAACATGTACACTATGTTTGTGCGTGAAGATTGTGTAATGGTCGAAATCAACCCCTTGGTACGGACCGGTGCTGACGAAATTGTAGCACTCGATTCGAAAATTTCATTTGATGAAAATGCCGAATTCCGCCACAAGAATTGGGATGACCTACGGGATCTCTCAGAGGAGGAAGATGTGGAAATCCGTGCAAAAGAAACCGGACTCTCCTATGTCAAACTCGATGGAAACATTGGATGCTTGGTAAACGGTGCTGGTCTCGCAATGGCGACAATGGATGTCATCAAGCTCTACGGTGGAGAACCAGCAAACTTCCTCGATGTTGGCGGTGGCGCAAACGAAGAGCAAGTCAAAACAGCATTTTCCATCATTCTTGAAGACCCGAATGTCAAGGGAATTTTAGTCAACATTTTTGGCGGCATCATGCGTTGTGACATCATTGCACGGGGCGTTATTGCTGCAACAGAAGCACTTTCTCTCGAAGTACCTCTCGTCGTTCGACTTGCCGGTACAAACGTCGACGAAGGGAAGGCCATCCTAGCTGCTTCGACACTCAATATTCACCCTGCTGATGATTTAGCAGAAGGTGCGCAAAAAATTGTTGCACTTATTGGAGGCGATGAATAATGTCAATTTGGATTGAAGAAGATGCGAAAGTATTGGTGCAAGGAATCACTGGAAAGCAAGGCATGTTCCATGCAGACAAGATGGTCGAATACGGCACTAACATCGTTGGTGGATGCACTCCTGGTAAAGGCGGTCAAACCGTTGAACTCCAAGGAAAACCGTACCCAGTGTGGCACAGCATGAGTGAAGCCATCGAAGCTACCGATGCTGATGCGACCGTCATTTACGTCCCGCCACCGTTTGCTGCGGAGGCAATAATGGAGGCAGCGGATGCATTTGACACCATCAAAGGTGAAGGAGTCGTCGTCTGTATTACAGAAGGAATCCCAACCCTCGACATGGTGAAGGCGGTTGCATACGTCGAAAACCGACCAGGTGTTCGACTCATTGGACCGAACTGCCCTGGAATTATCACGCCCGGAGAAAAAGGCGGCGCTAAGATTGGAATCATGCCAGGTCATATTCACGCCAAAGGTCGTATCGGGATTGTCAGCAAGTCTGGAACATTAACCTACGAGGCAGTGGCTCAAACGATGAGTATTAACGAAGGACAATCAACCTGTATCGGTATTGGTGGAGACCCCGTGAACGGCACGGGATTCATCGACTGTTTAGCCGCATTTGAGGCCGACCCGCAAACTGAAGCCATCATTATGATCGGTGAAATTGGCGGAAATGCTGAACAAGAAGCGGCAGCTTGGGCTGCTGGAAACGTGACCAAGCCCATTGTAGGTTTCGTGGCAGGAGCTACTGCTCCACCAGGAAAGCGAATGGGACACGCTGGTGCAATTATATCTGGCGGAAAAGGGACTGCTGAAGAGAAGTTTGAGGCGTTTAGAGCGGCGGGAATTGCTTGTGCAATGGACCCCTCAGAACTCGGCAAAGTCTTGCTGGAATCTCTCAAAGCTGCTGGCTTGCGATGAACCCATTAACCGAAAACAATACTCGACACCATGGCCAAGATGCCTGAGTTCGACCCAAGCATATTGCAGGGGTTTTACGCTCAGGACTTTGAAATAGATTTGTCGTGGATGAAAAAGCCGACACAGCACCAATTCCGATGGCGATGCCTTGAGGATCGATGGCAATCCTCACATCGAAGAGTTCGCAACAGTACGACATTAGTGAAGGCCTTTCGAAATTCAACACCCACCGATGTTTATGTTTCAACAGCATCATGGCTTAATCCAATTGAACTGCCGAGATTACGAGACCTAGAGGCTGCTTATCCCATTCTTCTCGACCATTTGGTCGTGTTCGATATTGATGTTCCACCGTTTTGCATTGCGAACATGGAACTCGCTCGACAATCTGCAATTGACCTCTATGAATGGATGAAAGACAAAGAAGAATACGCTTTCAGCCATGTGGCCTTTTCCGGTAGCAAAGGATTCCATCTGTTCTATCAGGACCTCGCACGAGAAAAATTCCAAATCCCGGACCCGAAGGAAAGAGAAGAGAAAGTTCGTTCTGAGCGCAAAAAGTTGCTCGACCTTGTCACATCTGCAGGACATACCGTCGACACCAAGATTACTGCTGACACCAGACGAATCATCCGTCTTCCGGGGACAATTCACGGTAGAACCGGTTGGAAATGCAGCATCGTCGGCATTGATACAATGTATGAACCGTTCAAGAAATGGTACAAAACACTAGAGCGACATAGCAACGCAGTCAAAATACCTCGTAAACCCAGTAAATCCAAGAAAATTAATACACATTCCAAGGAGAAGGAAGGTATATTGAATCCTCAAGTTGACAATTTGAGTATTGAGGTAAGCACACATGTTGCAGGAACTAAAAACCGGTCTTCACTGCTTTGTTGGCTGCCTGATTCGTGGGGAGACCCGCAACAGGCCATACTTCGAGCGCTGAAGTTCATAGAGACATTCCACTTTGGAGCGACTGCGTTTTGGACGGACGGCCATCGAACCCTGATGATGGTTCCACGAGCTATTCCACGAGAACAACTTATCAAAATCACACGGAAATTAAAGATGAACACCCTTCATCGTGAATTAAAAGAAAGGCAGCATTCATGGGTTCGGATCTCCGGAAAGTTCTCCGATGAAAACGACTGGGAAAGAGAATTAATGCCAATAAATGTTCTTGGAAAAGAATTCAACTCAGCATGCACATGGCCCTGGTCACGTTCGCATTTGGAATTGAGTAAACGCATGGGCTTATCCATCGAATGCACCGAAGGGGAATTGTCCGGAAATGAGGAGCCATCCATTCGAATTGCTCAAAGGGCGTGAAATGATTATATGGTGTCTTGACAAGAGCAACTTGTTTCCACCGGAGCTTTGGCAATGACGGCTGCACTCGTGCTCTTGACACAACCGACCGTTGGCGCTTGGAAACCGCGCCAACGGTCAAAACCATGGTGAGCCAATGAACAAGTTCGGCATCATCATTTTCATCATAGGAACACTCTTTTCTGGAGCATTTGTTTTTTCGAATATTCAATTGACTAACACATATGTCCAAACTTTCGGGATAATCACTGAAGATTCAACCTACTCTGAGCAATTTGACGAGATCTACATATGCCGTGCCGATATTGTGGTAGAATACAACGTTGGTTCACCGTCTCAAACCTACACCGCTGAAACCTTTGCTACTATGGAAAGCAGTAATTCGTGTGTCGAGTTAATTGAGAACTATTATCCTGTAGGATCCGAAATCGAAGTCTATTATAACTCCGAATCTCTGGAAGATTACTCATTCCAGTTCCCAGATACACAGAACAGTGCCTCACTTTACTCATGTTGTGCATTCATCTTTGCATTAATCGCTTTAGGAGGGCTCATCATGACTTTTACTCTCGGTTCAAACTCAAAAGTAGCGACCAAGACCGGCGGACTCAGCGGCAGAAGTGGTGCGGGACAGTCGTCCGGTAGAGGACACACAGGCGGACTCAGCGGAAGGAATGAACAGACTTCAAAACATGCAGGAGTTCAATCAATCTCTGACCCAGATTTCACCGGACCTCACAATGGCAAATTCCTCTCCGGGCATACACGACACGGTAACAGAAAATTCAGCACGTTCCAAGAAGCCAAGGAGTACTGCCTTGCAGACCCCGAAGCAGGCGGCATTACCATGGAAGGTCCAAACCACTTCACAATCCGCCGTGAAAACAACTTACTCAACTCATCAAGCGGAGAAGTTTCTTGGGTGAAGAAAGTTGAATACAAAACCTACATGGCTG
>Ga0208950_1000940_pt1 | contig 14144 bp, 10 predicted proteins | sample AOAMet_54_BLW_10_2_FD_188234 | JGI IMG/M metagenome (GOLD analysis project Ga0208950, IMG submission 188234) | Ammonia-oxidizing marine microbial communities from Monterey Bay, California, USA - CAN11_54_BLW_10 (SPAdes) | ecosystem: Environmental > Aquatic > Marine > Intertidal zone | place...
CGCCAGTAAACGCGCCTCTTACATGCCCAAACAATTCGCTTTCCATCAAATCACGCGGTATCGCGGCGCAGTTGACCGCATAAAATGCCTCGTTTTTTCGCTTGCTCACCTCATGTAACGCTGAAGCAGTCAGCTCTTTACCGGTTCCACTCTCACCAACAATGAACGCAGTCGCATTACTGGGCGCGACAGAGTCTATGATTCTGTAAACAGATTGCATCGGTAAAGACTTGCCGATGAAGTCGCAGTATCTTTTCCTATCAAGGGAGCTGTACTTTTTGACCGCTTCTTGGAGCGCGCGATTCTTGAGCGTGTTTGTAACCGTTACCTTCAATCGATCGGCATCAAAAGGCTTAGACAAATAATCCACCGCGCCAAGATTCATTGCGTCAACCGAGGCTTCTGCTGATCCGTAGGCTGTCATCACCACAACATCAGCTTCGTTTTCCTCCCGCGGCCGATCTTTGAGGAGATCCAGTCCATTACCATCGGGAAGTTCGACATCCAGTAAAACCAAATCTGGCTGTGTACGGATCCACTCCTCACGTGCGGTTTGCAGATTATCCACAATCAGGAGATCAACATGCTGGCTGGAAAGATAAGAAGCATAGATCGCCGCGAGTGACTGGCTATCTTCTACCATGAGTATTTTTTCTTTTTTATTCATTTATTAGCACCTATTTGGATAGGCTACAATGCAATTCTTATGCCATATGAATCTTTTTGTAGTGCTGTTCAGGTGCTGCGATCCCTGGTCTCGTTCGTTTTTCGCGAGGGTATGCTTCTCGAAGTTTGTCACGTGCCTTCGCTGCAGAAACTAATATCAATAAAAACAACCGAGTAGGATGAGGCGCTTGGAATAATCGGGACCTGCTACTATCTGGCTATAGAATACTATAAGCTTTATTGCTAATGCAAATCATTATCATTTGCGCATTGACCTCCCTAGTCGACACGGCTAATGACATGTTGTCTCATTCCTTATCTTATGCCCGCAAGTTTTGCGAAATGCCAAAAGCGCCAAGCCAGGTTCGCGTTTTGCAATTCTGTTTTTCGCATTTTGCAACCGTGGCGCGCAGCCTTGCATCCTGCACTTAAAAGAGCGTAGATCTTGCTCGGTAAGCGGAAATTCTGGGTGCACGACGTAATCGCGGTGAATCGCAACCCATTTTCTTTTGGCTGAATATCCAATGTCCAGAGCCTAAGAAAAAGAAAAACAAAACAAACGTCGCATTCCAGAAATGGACTGTACAACCAACAAGTGCAAAACCCGCCAACGTAAAACCCCACGCGCGCCCAGCATCTCGAATCGGGATTGTTGCGGCCATACCGCCAATGCGCAGTGCCATATACACCATGACCGCGATGATACCGAAGCTTGCTGGCATGCCATATCGCATGGCAGTGAGTAGCCAGAAATTATCTACTGAGGGCGGCATCCAGGATGGCCTTAGCCAATCGCCGTAACCAATCCCAAGCCAAGGATGCCTCAGTGCCTCTGCGCTGCCATAGTCAAAAATATGCAGTCTCATATAGGCAGTTTGGCCGGAGAAACTGAGATAACTAATGAGTAAAGCAACTGGCGAACGATTAGAAAAAAGATCAATTACGATATAACAAAAACATAGGGTGCCAAGCACAATCCACCAACGATTTTTCAGCTTTTTCGAAAGATGATCCCAGAAAGCAAGGCCGATCTGCGTGCCAAGAGCAATAAATGGGCCGGCAGATAAAGACAGAAACGTTGCAGCGCAAACAATCAAAGCAGGTGTCCATCTGCCGAGCGCTACCTTTTTATCTGCCGAGACGAGCGTATGGACGTAGGAGAAAACCGAAGCGCAAACAACACCATGTAATATCGGATGATCGAAAGGGCCATAAGCACGGTGCAAGCCGAGTCGCTCGGGATAAATTTTTATACCGGAACCTCGCAGAAAATGAATACCTGAAAGCGATTCTGGGATAGACACGATGAGCACGAACGCCACCATCATGGTTAACAACTTGGCAACCGCCAGCAATTGTTGGTACCGGGTTATATATATCCTCGCGATAAGATAGGAGCCAAACATCTCTACGATGAGTATGCCGCCTTTTTCTATTGCCTCGACAAGGCCTTCGTGCACCACCAGTGCCAGCAAAGACCAAACAGAAACAAAGATCATGCCCCAGTCTGCATACGATATTCGAATACTCGGGCGCAACATTAGCGCATAGAGCATCGGTACAAACATGATCAAAAGAACAATACGATACCCAGAGAGCCGGAGGCCGCCTATCTCAATAGATAACTCAGGCGGTAATAGGAGCGAAATCAGCATTGCGGCCACCGGTAGCGGCAGATCCCGTTGCAAATTAGAAAACACTTCTTTGGCGCTCTACTTTCCGTTCATGCAATCAGCGTGCGAAATATTTTCGTGAAGCAGGCACTTTTGTAAACAGGAGGCCCGGCAAATCTGCGAAAATTGATTTGAAGTAGCGTCGCGCTTTTTCAGAGCCCATTGGCCCAAGAAACAGCATTCCTCTCAATGCGTTGCCCAGAGAAAAATACGTGTTGTCGTGGTGATGCATGACGTCGGCCCCCTCGTTTGAGCTAGTATGGCCCTCCGCTATAAGATCGATACCTAACAGATAGCTAAGAGGACTCGTCGCCCAAAATCTCGCATTACACTCAATGATGTAAATATTGCCGTCGGCATCTATACGTGCATCGATATTTGCCGGACCCGAGTAGTTCATTGACTCACAAAGTAACTGTGAATACTCGAGCAAAGCATTGTGGCGAGGAAATGTATCACCTCCCTTTGATCTCTTTTGCGTGTAACCCGATCGAATTTGACCATTCTCAGCAATCAGACTAAAGCCAACGTCGTACCCTCTTATGAACTCCTGAACGACGAGCGGTGAAAAATTATAGTTTGGGTCCTCAACGATTTCATGAAGTTCCGCGCTATTTTCGGCGTTTCTTATGCCGATACTGCCGCTCATATTCACTGCTTTGACGATGACGGGAAATGAGAAATTTTTGTCGGCTAACAAATCGAGCAAGGCTTGCTTTTTATCGACGATCCAGGTGGTCGGCGTGGGGATGCTGAGTTTATTGCAGATTTTCGAAAAATCTGCCTTGTTCCCGATGCTTAGTCTGGCTTCAGCATCCATGGCGTGTTGCGTCGCGGCGCGGAGAGCTGAGGAGATTTTTATCAGCGCTTGTGTGGCGATATCGCCCGCGGCCAGACAGGTATAGCCAGGCTCATCAAAACCTCTCTCTCTTAATATGCTCAACAGCTCCTGCTCGATGCGCGACTCATCGACTTCAAAGAACTGTTGGCAAGCAGCAGTCCATCTGAGCCACCGACAACCTTTACGGGCGATCACATTGACTTTGTAGCCTCCAAACCTTGCGGTTCTGAGCAGCCCTAAACCGACGACAGGATCGTTGATAATAAATACGAGTTTTGTGTAGTTAGACATCGTTCTGAAATCCCCGTTCTATCGTAAATTTAGGATACTGCTTAATGAAAAAAAGGATCATCGTGATCAGCAAAACTGCCGCCAAAGTTGCAGAAACATAGGGAGGGTTGATGTCGATGACAATCTCAGCCGTAATAAACACCATCGACGTCAACCAGAGCATGATCATTCCAGAGACAGCTGGTGGTTTTACCGCGTGGGACACAGGCAAGTTGAGCGAAACCAGACCGACAAACAAGGCAAGCACCTCTCCAATGATGCCGGCAATAGGGACACACTCTATGGGATAGCCCATGGCCAAGCCGATGATCGCTATGGGCAATGCGCTGGCACGAACCAGGTTCGCGTATAACTCACAGTAGGGCTTCGCTGTTGCCAAGGCCAGCATGGATGTGGCAATGCGTAAAATTCTCACAGACACCATCAGCACGATCCAAGGAAGGACTTCCAGACCTGGTTCGTATTTCTCGCCGAATAAAAAAATGAAAAGCCAAGGCCCAAGCAAGATAGAAAACAAGACATAGGCAGTGCTTAGCGCGAAGAGTGAGTGCCAAATCAAAAATTGTTGCGATTCGAATCTATCGCGGTGCCGAAAGGCCTTCGACAAAGAAGAGAGAAAGAGTGAGTCGTAGACTTTGTGGAGTAGCTGACTCGGCAGCAGGAAGGCCGTCAAGACAAGCGAGAAGAAACCCAATTCGTGCATGCTGAAGTAGTGGCCAACAACCGCTCTATCACCATGGAAAACGAGGAAGAGCAGGAGCCCGCTTAACATCAATGGCCAGGAGAACTTCAGCAGCTTTCCGACAAGCGTCGGATTCATGCTCAGTCGGTACGGTCTTTGAGATGTTGTGTGGGATAGTATGCACCTGATCAACGGCCAGCCCAGGCAAGCGAGGAAGATAGCACGATAATCCGGCCAGATGACCACCGCGGGCAGGGTCAGCATGGTCACGAGAACATCTGGCATTGTCGAAACAAAAACAGCGGCCTTATGGTTCGATTCGCGCTGCATTGCGCTGTAGTCGTAATGAGCAAAGCCCGCGATAACTGGACCCAGTGCCACAACTTGAAATGCCCAGAGCACGTCCGACAAACCGAAGAAGCTGCTAGTGGGACCTGATGCAAAAAACATCAGGACCCCACAAAAAAGACCTCTGATGACGGCTAAGGTGTGGACCGCAGCAAGAAACTGATCAGTTCCCCCGTCTTCGTCTTGAAGTACTTGTTTTTCACCCGCGATGGCCGTTGCCATCTGAACGAGAGACATCGAGGTGAGCAATGCTGTTGCAATGCCGAAGTCTTCAAGTGAAAAGCCGCGTGCTAGCACCAAACTTCGCACAAAAGTAAAGACAGCGACAAGCGCCACGCCAATGGAAAGCAAAGCACCGTTGTAGATGAACTTGTTCGACAAAAATTTCGCGACAGGTTCCCTAATGGCAATACCGATGCTCATTTAGAAGATTTGGATATTGGGAATTCAGTGGATAAGCGCTCAGACATGAACCCATCCTTCATTTTTTTATCGCTGACTTTCCGCGCTGAGTGCAGGCATCCTTGCCAGTAGACCGCAACATCCAAAAGCTGGACCTTCAGGCACCTGAACTTGCCAGCAAGCAAGCTGATCCATGCGATAAAAATTCGCCTGCTATCTCGCGAATTTCTAGACGCGGCAGCAGAAAAGGCATTCGCTCCTGTAAACTCGTGTATTGCTTTCGCGCGGACGCTTTCCATAGGTGCAAAAACTGGCTGAGTGGCATGTCGGAAAAGCAATTCCTATGCCATATTTTTATTCACGCCGTCAGACAACGTCGTGATGCCGCAATTATTTTGAATGACCAAGACCCTTTCTAACGATAGCGGATTTGTTGTGAGTACCTAAAAAAAAGGCTTTCTTATTGCAAATTAGGAAAAAAAGCGACCGGCTTTGCGTGGTGCAATGACAGATTGCGAAATATTGCGTCAGTGCCCTCAGCGTGGCGCCCTCGCGCAATGTACAACGCTATTTGCGATGCAAAATAGAACCCTTACAGGCGACCAACCAGATACAGACTGTCACCGAGATTCTCAACTCACTGATTTTTGTCACTTATTTTCCCCTACACGCCATGCCGCACCGTTGGCATGTCACTTGCATCGCAATAGCAAACCTGCACTCAGGCATGCACACAATTTTTGATACGAGGAATAGCCATGATTTTTGTTACCGTAGGCACGCAGTTACCCTTCGATCGTCTTGTGAGGACGGTTGATAAATGGGCTTTCGAAACGCAAACGCACGACGTTTTCGCGCAAACAGGCGCAAGCAATTACCAACCCTCCGCGATTTCCAGCTTAAATTTTTTGGGCGTTGACGAATTTGAAAAGAAGGTTGCATCTGCAGAACTGCTGATTTCCCACGCAGGAATGGGCTCCATCATTACGGCTATGGAAATGTCCAAACCCATCGTAGTGATGCCCAGAATGGCGAAATTTGGTGAGCATCGCAACGATCATCAAATGGCTACTGTGAGCAAATTCAGCAAGTTAAGTAATGTTTTCGTCGCAGAGAGCGAAGCGCATTTACCGGAAGCCATCGATGCAGCTTTGTCGGTAAACAGTATCACCATAGAAAGCGAGCTCGCTTCAAGGAAAGCACTCATTTCCTCAATCTCTAATTTCATCGGCTTGAACGAAACACCGCTGAGTCTGAGCGCATAGTCTAATGAGAGAGAACAAGCCGGGATCCGACCCTTTTCCAGCGCAAGCGACCGTTATTATTCCGGCTCACAACGAGGCTTCAGTCATTGACCGTTGCCTTGGGAGTATTTACAACTCGATAAAGCCAGGAGAGTTCGAAGTAATCGTTGTTTGTAATGGCTGCACTGATGACACAGCCAAAGTCGTGGCAACGCGTTTTCCGCTGGTTAAATTACTAGAAACACCGATTGCCTCCAAGGTCGATGCATTAAACTATGCTGATACGGAAGCCAGATATTTTCCCAGAATTTTCCTTGATGCGGATCTCACCGTCTCCGCAGATAGCTTGAGGGCGCTGATTAGCCCTTTACAAGATAACAAAGCACTGGCTTCTTGTGGCCGAATGGAAATAGACGCGTCACGCTCTAATGTGGCTGTTAAGGCGTTTTATCGCGTCTGGCAATACAATAGCTATTTCGAGCAAGGCAAGTTCGGCGGACTTTTCTCCGTCTCTGAGCGCGGTCATGCGCGCATCACTCCATTTCCTCATGTGGTCAACGATGATGAACTGGTTCGGCGCAAATTTTGTACTTCTGACCGGGCCTATGTTGAAAGTTGTTCATTTAAAATGACCGCACCGCTGACGCTGGACGGACTCATAAAAATTCGCTTAAGAGCCATCAGAGGCACGGTCCAACTCGAGAAAATGGGCTATGCCAACAGTGATGGCGCTTCGCTTAAACGACTTTCCAAAATGATGGCGCGAGTGATACGTAAGCCGTCAGCATGGCTCAGTTTGCCCGTCTACTTACTGCTCAGTGGATACATCAGATGCAAAGGTATGCTCACTCGACCCAAAACATCCGATTCGTGGGAGCGAGATGAAACGAGCAGAAAATACGCATGAATCGCCCGTTAGCCGACCCTAACGGGGAGCGGCGCGATGGTCCCACTGTCTTGCCTGGTGCTCACTATGAGAGCCAAATTTCACAAGTAACCCATTTGATTGACGAAGATCAGCCAACGCCTGATATCGTCAATTGGTTCATTCGGGGGTTTCGGGGAAAGATCAAAATGCTGCTTGCCGCTGGGTTTATACTCGGCGCTTTACTCGGCACCGCGCTATTTCTAGTTGCCAGTCCAAAGTATGAAAGCAAGGCTATCATTCGTATTGCCGCCACACAGCCGTTCATCATGTACGAGGGCAACTCTATGGCATCTCGGACCTTTGACGCTTTTGTTAATTCTCAGGTTGGTATGCTTTCGAGCCCAGGACTTATCGAGGAGTCGGCAAAGGCAATTAATGAGTTCGACCCAGAAAATAGTATCAGCCCCATCGGTCTGAGTCAGCTACTGCAGATATCGGAGTCTAAAAGCGTAATTAAGATTACCGCGACATCAGATGACCCTGAATATGCGGTCCTGTACGCCAACACCTTGTTGGATAATTATCTGGAGGCCCAACGCAATCAAGTACGCGACCGGGGCAGTTACCGTCTTCGCGAATTGAAGAATCGAGAGCGCGAATTGGCGACCCGACTCTCTGAAAAAAATGAGGAGACGCTCGCCCTCGGTGGCGAATATGGCCTAGATTCAGTGGTTAAAGCCCATAACGATAAACTCGAGGTACTACAAAATCTGACCAGAACCATCGAAGAATTGAAAAGAACGGTTCTGGAGATTGAAACCTATGGGACAGCGACAGGCGCAGGTATCGCAGACGATCTTTTACTAAAGGAACTTGTTGAGGATCATGCCCTTGACCTTATGCTTTTTGAGCGCAGCAAAAAACTTAGCACGCTGGCAACGCTGCAGCTTCGTTATCAACCAACCAGCAAAAAGGTAATTGAGCTTAAAGCTGCCGTCGCAGTACTTGAAACAGCGATGGAAGACCGGCGAAAACAAATTAAAGCACTCAAAATGAGTGGTGAAATCCCTACAGATGCGACTCAACGACAAGGCCGGGTGGGAGAGCTAAAGGAAAAGCTCGACAAAATGGAACCGCAAAAAGAAAAGCTTGAGCAAGAGGCAAGACAGCTACACGCAAAAACTATTCGTCTTCGCACACTCGAGAAAGAGTCTTTAATGCTTCGAGAATTACTTGATGAGACGCAGAGGGCGGTGGAACAAGTGCAGCTGGAAAGCCGCTTAGATGTGCCTGGTTCTGTTGAACTGGTTTCTCGCGCACCTCTTCCGCTCCAGCCCATTAAGGACCAACGAAAGATATTCGGCGCACTCGGCTTTGTTTTTGGGTTTTCTAGCGTCATCGGACTTTTTCTCGCAACACTGATCGTGATGCCAAAGATTAGGTATACTGACGACCTAGATACGTTTGATCGAGATGCACCGCTGATCGGACAGCTAAAAGCACTTAATGCAGGGCCCTTAGTCGGTACTGTAGACATGAATGTCTACCGCCTTAGAAACAACATACAGTTAGCCGGCATCCCGTTATTAAATGAAAACCGGCGCGCAAAAGTGATGGCAGTTATATCGGATTCCGAACGCGTCAAAAATGAAAATATTACTTCGCAACTCGCCACAAGCTTTTCGACTTCAGGATTGAAGACACTTCAAATCAATACCACATTAGAGGCAACCTCTGTTGACATCGAGACCGGAGCAGCCGGCTGGAGGGAATATGTCGTGAATGGCGATGTGCAAACCGAGCCAAATGACCATGGCCTCGAAGTCATGCCACTTGGTGTTAGCGATGCTATCACCGAGGAGCAAATGTCGCTGGTCCAGATTCGTGCAGCGGTTGAAAAACTGTCGCAAAACTACGATGTAATCATCGTCAATATTGGAACGCTGGGTAAAAACATCGCAGCCGACTTTGTTGTCTCCCAGTGCGATCTAACCCTGGTCGTGACCTGCCCTAATTCAGCTGTTGGACCATTGCGTCGGACGGTTAGTCATCTTAAAGCAATGGTCCCAAACAGGGTGCGCCTGATGATGAGCGAGATGTCGAGCAATGACCCAAAATTTAGTCAGACCTAGTCCGTTATCATCCGCTTTATTTTAGAAACTCAATTTGCACAAAAGGTTCGAGCACATTACTCACCAATCGGAAAGTAGGTGCGATCTGATTAATCACCGCATTCCAATTAGCGACAGGTTGGTTAGGAATAAACACGATGTCTCCCGGTCGAAGCTGGAAATCCGGCCGACGACCTCGCAAAAAATCAGTCACATCTATCGTCAACAACTCCCCTTTTACGGGAGAATAGGTACGTATAATCCGAGTGTCGTTAAGTTTAGCCTCACCATTGACTGCGCCTCCGGCTGCAGCAATCGCAGCCAAGACACCAATATCCTTCTGATAAGGCTGAACACCGGGGTCTTCCACAGCACCAAGGACATAGATTTTTAAATCTTCAGTGCTTGGAACGTACAGCGTATCTCCAGCGCGTAACCGTACATTTTGATCGAACCTCCCCTGATTCAATAAAGCTTCGACATCCACCGCAACGATTTTTTCTTGCCTCAGCAACCGAGCACCCTCTAGATAAGCCTTGTCCGTCATTCCGCCGGCAAGGCCAAGCGCTTGCGTGATGTTAGTGGGTCTTTCCATATGGATGACGCCAGGGGACAGAAACTCTCCAAGCATGTAGATTGGGCGACTTCGATACTTGGAAATGGAAACAACAACCCAGGGAGCGATAAACTCTCCTGAGTAAGCCGAAACGAGGTTTTCCTGAATCTCCGCAACATTCAGCCCCAACACACTGATCCGGTTAACGATAGGCAGCTGAATGAAGCCGCTGCCATCGACGCTCAACCTTAGCGCCTGCATGAATTCTTCGCCATTGACGTTAACTGTCAATTCATCTCCCGGGCCCAATACATAGTCGCTGCTTGATGGTGGCGCGCTGTCTCGAGTAACAGGCTTGACTGACACTGGCTGTCTCTTCACTGCCGCCTGGTCGAGTTTTTTATCCGTTTCACCCAGTGCTACCTCCTTGTAATTGATCGGGGATTGATTCGAACTGCAGGAGATCAGTAAAAGCGGTGCAATCAAGATTTTCATGCATGTTGCAAACTGCTTCAGGATCCTAATTTTTCCTTCTCCTTTTTGTTCGCTACACTTCATGCAGGCGGATGCGCTGCCGCCGCACCTGAAATTGAAAGGCACAAATTAAAGCACCAGAGACTGTGCTTATGATGACGCCGCATCAAGACGCGAGAGAAATAGAGTCGTTAACTGTGCAAATCATTAGCTGCTCATTTACCGCAGAGCAGGTATATTTCAGGTCTCGGCCGATATGATGTTCTGGCTTATTCCAGGTTTTTCTTTGTTGCCAAACTGTCAGCCAATGATGAAATTCGTCTGTTATATTATTGGTCAGAAGACGCCTCGCGCCTAAGACCAGCAGGCGAGTCAACACGTGAATATTAAGGATGAGCGCTGCGCTAGTTGAAACCAGCCAGCCATAATTTTTCTCGAAGTAAAGGCATTTACCGCGAAATAACTTGATTGTCTTGTAGGGTTTAGAACGTTCTGATGCGCCACCGATATGAAGCACACGTGCGTGCGGAAAAAAAATGCGGGCGATGCCATGTTTTGCGGCTCGTAAACAGAGATCTGTTTCTTCGCTATACATGAAGTAATCGACATCAAACCCGCCAAGCTCATCCCATGTGGTTTTCTTTAACATCAGAAAACATCCTGTAATAACATCTACTTCTTTTATTGAGTCCCGCTGCCAGTCGGGCATCTCTTCAGGATTGAGTACCTTGGAATTTTTAGCGAGACTGGAAATGCCTAACGCCCTCATAGACAGTCCCCACAAACCAGGCCTTGCCCAGCAACTCCTGTAATCAACAGCACCTCCGGGTGTTATCGAGGCCCCGCCAAAAATCCCCCTTTCATTCGTTTTAGCCGCATACTGAAACAATCGTTCGATGCCTTTATCGAGCACCTGAGTATCCGGATTTAAAAGCAATACCCATTCCCCCCGCACTGTTTCGACTGCAATATTGTTTGCAGCGGCGAAGCCAACGTTTTGATCAGACCGAATCACTTTTACTTTGGGAAACAGTGATTCAATCAATTCAGCGCTACCATCATCTGAAGCATTGTCGTAAACAATCACTTCGTGGCGCATTGGTAATTTGCTGTCGTCAATCGACCTGATGCAATCGCAGGTCAGATCTCTCGTGTTGTAGCTCACGACAACGATAGAGAGATCCAACGGTTTGTCTGACCCTCGGTCTTCACGAAAATTCGAGGCCTGCGTTGCAGTGTTCTGTGCGTTCATTTGTTCTTACCTGATTGTCATCACCATGCCTGATCCTCACATGGGTTTTGTATACCAAGGGCTTTTTTATCCTAAGGAGCTTTTTACTCTATGGAGATTTTGCTCTATGGAGAATTGCAAAAATTGTGCCAGCAACAAAATGGGACGGCCAACGCGCGTGTTCGCCTTTTGCAATTGCATATTGCGAACTCCGGTGGTTTTTTCATTCAGTTTGCAACGAGAGATGGGTTTACGGCTTGGCAAGGAAATTGCAAAACCTTCCACAACCAGAAAAATATCAGGCACAACTCATGCATGCGACAAAGGCCCATCATTCACTGAAGTTAAACATAAAGATGAAGTTGAGAGCGGCCTTCAAATTCCTTTCGCCTTTGTATCGACTAAGAAATCGGATCCGGTGCAACGAGGCTTGGGTTATCGTCCTCGCCAGTCGATTCCACACCAGAGAACTTGTGGAACAGCTTGCCAGCCAGGGACACAAAATTTTCCTATTTGACTCGTCTCCTGATCAAGCGAACTGGCGGTTTGCTTGTCGTTCCTGCGCCCTCGACATTTATGACCGCGCATATGTTCCTGTAATCCTGAAAACGGCTCGCAACCTCGGCTGCAACACTGTGCTCATGCCACAGGATGACAACCTAATTCCAATTTATGCGGAGGTGAACCGGCTACTCGACAACGATACAAGATTCTCCGAGGACGCCGTTCAAGCGAGTATCAGCAAAACCTTCATGCGTACAAAGTTAACCGAAGCTGGTATGGAAGTGCCCGCGTGGAAAATCATCAAAGGCGCTGACGACATAGCCGCAGTGCCCTTTCCTGCCGTTGTCAAGCCACCATACGGACAAGGCTCTAAGGGAATAACCTATGTGAAATCTGAGGCTGAAGCCGGCATCGCTGTTAAAAGCATTTTCAATGACCTCGGTCAGGCGCATTGCATCATCGAGGAGTTCCTGACTGGTCGACAATTCGATGTGGAAGGTGTCATTCAGGATGGCACTCCGCATGTGCATTTGATCACAGAGGAGTGTTACACGGACTTCCTCCCTGAATTCACTAAACCATCCTGGTACCTGCACGGCCCGGATCTGCCTGAGGACATGAAGGCGGAAATCTTGCGTGAGACGTTTGCCGCTTTAGCAGCATGCGATTTTTATTCGGGTGCTTTCCATTTGGAACTGAAATTTCAGGGCGACCGGGCAATGGCCATTGATCTTGCAAATCGTATGGGCGCTGACTTTTTCAAGTACACAAAGCTCGTTACTGGTATCCCAGCAGTCCATGAATACTATAAGTCGATGAATAAGGGCGTGTTGGATACTAGGCTGCTTGACTCGATCCCACGTCATCCTGTTCTTCGATTTTTTAACTACATCGATCGCCCGGCAAATGCAGCGATTAGTGATCTCGCCAAGTCGCTGTCTGAAGAGGGCCGCGTGAAACTTTCCGTTTTTGGCAACCAACTGGAACTCGCTGGCAATGATTCAGAGCTCAGAAATTTTCTTAAACAAACTTACGCACTAGGTCAGCTATTGCGCAAGCGGGTACATCCCGAGGAAGAACTGAAGCTAGCGATCTAACACGAAGCCGTTTTCAGGCATGGCACAACAATTGCTGCTCCTTACTTGAAACCACGTCAGCAATCAGACAACCATGAGCAACCAATTACCCGTGAACACATCAGGTCAAGCAAGCGAAGCAGTGCCAGTAGCATTAAATATTCGAGCAGCACTTGGTAAAGACGCCGCACACTTGCTCGATGGCAAATGGGACGCACTGTTATCGAAGCAGCAGATTCCAAATCCCACCAGCTCTGCTGCTTGGCTACGAGCAACAATGCAGCTCGACGAATCATCTATACCTCTGGTTATCACTGCTGAAATTGGTCAGCAGATTGTTGGCGCAGGTGCCTTTGAGATAAAAAGTAGTAAGGGTATTCGCGTTGCTCGATGGCTTGGTGGCAGCGGGCGCCCAGCAATCACCCCGGACCTCCTGATAGACCCCGAATATCCTGAGGTCGCGACTGATATCATGGCCAAACTTAGGGCAGCATCTGATGTAGTCTCACTAGGGCCAAGCCGAATTGCGGGGGACCTCGGCACGTCATTTGATCGTCAAGACAAAAAGGCATTTGTTGAAAAAACCGCGGAGGCTTGGATTGTAGCCTTGCCGGCACCAAAGATTGAGAAACTACGAAAGAAGAACAAAACCAGACTAAAACGCGCAGAGAGAGACGGCGCGACCATCCGCATCAATACTTATTCAGAAACAGACACCATCAAAATAGGCCTTGAACGCCTTTTTGTGCTCCACCAGCGACGCTGGAAAGACCGTCATGACATCTCTCGGTTTTCTCATAATGATTTCTATCGAGATTGGACCCGTGACCTTGTCGTTGAACTCGCTGAACGTGATCAGGTGCGCATCATCGAAGTACTAGAAAATGGCAAACCCGTCGCAATGATTTTAGGCTTTCTTTTCGGTCGGGGCGCACTCTTCCACACACCGGCAGTCGAGCCGGGCGGCATCTTAAAAGGAGCAGGTCATATAGCAATGCAAACATGGGTTGAGGCTGCGCAAAACGCAGGCGCTGAAGTGATGAACCTCGGGCGGGGTTCTGGTGAACCTCAGGGGCCCAAGGGAGCGCTTGGCCCAACCAGACACCCCTGCGGAATTTTTAAGGCTGGTTCAAGCTCTCCGTTTCAAATCATGGTCTCTGTCACCCATCGAACAAGA
>Ga0208950_1000957_pt1 | contig 14019 bp, 8 predicted proteins | sample AOAMet_54_BLW_10_2_FD_188234 | JGI IMG/M metagenome (GOLD analysis project Ga0208950, IMG submission 188234) | Ammonia-oxidizing marine microbial communities from Monterey Bay, California, USA - CAN11_54_BLW_10 (SPAdes) | ecosystem: Environmental > Aquatic > Marine > Intertidal zone | place...
TGCAATTACATTTTTCGTTATAACTTTTAAACATCAATGCGTACATCAATGAGTTCCATTTGCCTTTTAAATACTTATTAAACTCAATAAGCTTTTTACCGATTTTTACTAAAAATTTTCCCATACTATTTTTTTACACAGTTATTAACCATTTTGACTTTACCTCCTTTAGTCTTTTTTCCGCTAGGAGATTTCTTTTTACCCTTAGCGACATAACCGTCCCAGCAGGAATTTGCTTTGTTGAATATTGGTGATCTCATAATTTATTTTTTTAATATGTCCACATTGTCATTTTTGGTGCTCCAGGGTAACCTATACCTAAATGCACGAAATTATTTTTTCTTGATACTCCTATTCTTATAAATCCTATTTTTAAGGCAGCTTTAACAAGTCTTAATGTTGCTTCGCCACCTACACATTTTATATCTACAGCTGCTCCATAAGCATGCTCGCCAGGTTTATCCTTAGCAGCTTCTATAGGATGCTCTGGAGACCTGTAAGATGATGTTAATATTATAGGGAATCCATACTCAGCCCTTAATGCGTCTAGCATTCCTAGCAGCTTAGGATCCATTTTATCTATATTACCTTTAAAATCGTTTTTATCGTTGAAATACTTTAATTTCATTTATTTCTTCTTTCGATTAAATTATCAATAAAGCTAGCTCCAAGAACACTTATTTTGTCGATCATGTTTTCTTGTAGAGTTATAACCATTTTTTCTAGTTCATCTTTTTGTTTAACCAAAAGATCGTTAGCTGTTTGTAAAGAATCTACTTTTTTAGTCAAAGAGTCTACTTCATCTGGATTACGGCCTATTATAGTATATATTACAACTGATAAACTACCAACCACCATTCCCGTCACTGTCACAAAAATATCTTTGTTAACAGGAGGTACTTCATTGAAACTTAAAAATAAAAGTAAAAATATAATTAGAATAAAAATACCTGCTGCTCCAGCGTAGTGTCTTAAATCATTTTTAGCTTTTTGGCTCATTTAGTTTTCTTGTTTTTGTTTGTTAATAATCGCTTCTACTCTATCACTTTCTAGTCTTAAGGCTCTTATTTCTTTTTTAGTGAGCCCTAGTTTTTCTAATGCTTGTATTTGATCTTTCTTATTTAAACCAAACAAGCTATCTCTTTTTGAAACTTTTATTTTTTTAATGCTTTTAGGATCTAATATAGCTTTAACTCTATCTTCTTCTAGTTTTAAAAGCTTTATTTGTTTTTTACTTATACCTAGATTAGTTAAAGAATCTATTTGTTGTTTTTTAGTAAGATCGTAAAGCTTATCCATGTCTGTTTTAGGTGGAGTAACTTTACCTCCTTTTTTATCTATACCTAATTCCCACGCTGACCATCCTAATGCAAGGGCTACTCTTTTGTAATATTCTATATCTTCATTACCAGCGTCAACTATATTAGTTATTTTCTTAACAGCTCTATCTAGCGGCACGTTTGTTGCTGCTGATATAACATTAGCTATAGCTAAGTAAGCTGGATTATCTATAGAAAAACCTCTAGTTCTCATTTCTTCTTGATTCCAAGAAAAAGATCTACCTGCTGACTGCAGTTTACCAACCTTAGACGATACAGGTGGAGATATTTGTAAAACTCCTTTAACCACAGCATCTTGATATTTAGGTGATTTTTTATCAGCTTCTTTAGCTAATCTTAAAGCTGTGTTTTTAACTACAGAAACTATAGCGCCACCAATACCAATACCACGTAATATACTATCAGACATTCCGTTTATAATATTGAAATACTTTTCGTTTTTCTTTTCTTCTTCTTCTTCGTCATCAAATGCGATTGCAAATAAAGCTTGCTGTAAAGCAGAGAATAGAAGGTTTTGTGCTACTCCGTAGTATATGATCTTAGATATGTTTGTTTTAGCATCTCCTCGGCCATTCTTAAGGTCACTAGCAGCTTTTTTAATTAGTCGCGCATATTGTGCTGGCGTGTTAGCAAAAGCTAATACTACGCGTCCTAATGGACCAGCCTGTTGTTGACTAATTTTATCAGGTCTACTTGACTGTTGAGACTCTTCAGCTATTTCTCTAAAATCTCTAAACGCTTGTTCTTCAGCTTCAGCCTCTGTTAAACCTTCTTTCTGTAAAGCTTTAATTCTATTTCTATAAAACGACGCTCCACCTGATGCAATTGCAAAACTATCTGCTATTTGCGTAGGTAAAAAACCAGCTTTTAGTATTCCAGCAATAACGTTTCTAGCGCTGTTACCTGGACCTTTAGCCATGTCAGCAATATCAGCTTCATTTACATTGAGTTTTAAGCCGCTACGTCTATCTAATAAGAATGGTGAATTAAATAACTTTTTAAAATCAGACCAGTATTGAGGTTGATTAGCGAACGCGGCACCAGCTTTTAATATGTTGTTATCACTAAAGTTTATAAAGTTTACAGCAGATATAGTCTGAAGTACAGCTGATCTAGTATTAAAGAACATAATAGCGCCAACTGAGTTTGTTAACCAGTCTGTAAATCTAGCAGCTAATCTATCAGATCCAGAACTAGTATTTTTACCAGTCTTCATACGTTTAAGCATGTCAACCATAGCTTCTCTATAGTTAGCACCGTAAGCAGCTTCTAGCTTGTTAAGGTTTGCTTCAGAGAATATTTGATCTACATTTTGCTGCCACACCTCAAGATACTTAGATCTTTTAGTTGTGTTTAAGGCTTTTATAAAATCCGTATCAATAGATCCAGCAACCCAACCAGCATCAGGAGCAGCGTAAGCGTCTCCCTTGTTTATATCAATCAATTGATCCGCAAACGTGGTTAGATTAGCATCTTTATTAACAAAATCTACTAAAGCTTGCTGATCTTTTTGAGATAATCCAGGTATTTCCATACCTTGTTTATCCCATATATAAGCTCTAACAGCTTGTTCTTGAGTAAAGTTACTGTCTTTTATTTTTTTACGTAGGTTTTTAGGTACAATTTTTAAAGCTTTTTTAAGTCCTCTAAAGTCTTGCATCATGTTAGCTCTATCATTAGCTAAGTTTTCCATTGCTCTCGCAAACGGATTTAGCAAATGAGCTTTATACCAAGCCATTTGAGCGTCACCAATAGATCCTTTGCCCAGAGTAGAGTATAATAAGCCTACAAAATCTTCAGCAGATGGCGGAATAAAGAAATTAAACTTACCTTTATTAGCTCCAGCAACTTCAGCTTTAACTCTAGCATAGGTTTTGTTGGATGCTATACCGGTTTTATTTTCAATAATATCATTAAAATCTTTATCAAGATTTAATTTTCTGCTAAAAGCTATTATTTCTTTAGTAGAATCACTATCAAAAGAAGACATTCTATCCATAATCTGCTTATTGGTAAAGCTTTGTCCTTTACTAAAAGCAACAGGCGGCGCTTTTGAATTATTTGAAACAGAGGATGTAACTATTTCAGGCGCTATTTCTGAGTATGTGTCAATGTCACCAATAGAACTAGCTTCTTCTCCTATTAACTCTAAACGTATTAATTCTTGTTGAAAAGCTATTGTTTCTTTATTTATAGCAGAAGACTGAAGATCTACATCAAAACTTTTTGCTACAGTTTTACCGTCGATAGTTAGAAGGTTTGGATCAAAACCTCCGTTGTTATTATTAACTAAAGTATCAAAATATCTTATTAAAGATGGTATTGCTTTTGAAAAATCTCCGGTCTTAACGGCTTTATTTAACATCTCTGTAAATAAATCAGTCATACTGTTTCCATAATTATACACAGGCCCAAATGTTCCTTTAGTATCTTTTAATTTATCATTGTTTTCTTGAGTTAAACCAACCATGTAATAGTTATCTCTTATAAAATCATAATAACCATTTGTTTTAACGTTACCGTTAACCATCATAGAAAACATAAATTCTCCAACTTGGTTTTGTTGCCAAAGATGTTCTTTTTCTGTTTTATATTTTTTAAATAATTTTTTCTTATCTTCTTCACTTATTGACCCTTTTTTATAATCAGCGGCAGCTTTAGCTTTTAGCTTTTGAAATTCACCAAAACTAGAGTCAACAGATCTAGGCATTGCTAATTGTCTAACAAAATGATTACTAGACTGGCTAGCGGTATTAAATATAGCTGCGACGACTGGAATGCTTTCAGGGTTGTTTTTCATCATTTCCTGAAGTTGAAACAATATATACTCACCTCCGTCATAATTGTCTTTAGATAACTTCTGATATTCTGCTGATCCAAAATCAATCACCTCTAATTCTCCATTTACGCTTTTTGTAAAAGTTTTACCTTGAGCCGCTATTTTTGTTATGTATTTTTCTCTAGGGCTAAATTTTCTTGTATTGTTATTGTACTGTTTTTTAAATTCAGTTAATTCATCTCCCGTAAAAAACTGGCCATAAGACAATCTTAAATTTTCTTTATTACCTGCTGAAGCAAAATTAGCAGAATTAATAAACTCAATAGGTATATAATCTGGAAAAACATCAAGTAAAATATATTTAAATAACTCTACGTCTTTAGCATTTTTGTTATTTAACACAATAGGACTTTTTACACCTAAAGCCTTTTGAAACTCAACACTAAAACCATCTATAACAGCTTTAGCAAAAGCAACGCTATTACCCTTACTAAAAGCTAAATCAATTGGTCTACCTATAGCCTTAACAACGCCTTCTGTTGATTGATCTTTGAAGAGGCTTTGTCTTTTATCTGCAACAGCTTCGGTTTGTATAGTTTCAGGTGTAGCATCAAAAGCAAACTCTTCAGCTAAAGTTTCAGCCAATGCATCTTTTCTAGTACCTTTTGTAGACGTGCCGACGTCTCTACCTAAAAAGTTTTTAATAAACTCTGCTTTAGATATTTTTTTCTTTTCAAAAACAGCATTACCTTGAGCTGTTTTCTCTCTTACTTGCTTACCATTTTTGTCTAATACAGGTTCTTTAAAAGCTTTAAATCTTTTATTTATAACCTCTTGAGGTATAGCTTCGTATATAGCTTCAAAGTTATCTCTTAAAAATGTTTCATAAGAATCTCTAGTTCCTAAAACTTCTTTAGCTATAGTTGTTTTTAGTTCAGTTCTAAAAGCTTTTCTTAGTTCTTCTTTAAAATCTTTTGATTCTACAGAAGGCAATCTAGTTCCAAAAGTCTTAACAACAGCATCTCTTACTTTCTGAACAACTGCATCGCTTATTGGTATAGATTTTCTTAAGCTTTCTTTTGGCTTTACGGGCTTTTCTTTTTTATTGTCTAGATCAATCTCAGAAGATGTATCAACAGTTTGCTTAGCTTCTTTAGAATCTATGCTGGTACCTTCTTGAGTAATTCCACCTATTTTTTTAGCTCTTTCTAATATTTCAGCCTGTCTTGGTCCTAAAAAAGTACCAATAACAGTATTAACTTTACCTTGATCTGGATTGTAGCCTTTAAATAAAGGCACGTTTCTTCCAGGAAATATACCTTGAATTTGTTCCGTTACAGCTGTTTTAACAGCGTCCATAGGTATACTACCAGTTGGATTAAATTTTATAGCATTACTTATAACAGGCCAATTTCCTTCCACAACAGCCTCTATAGCACCGAATTTGTCTTCAGAAGTAGATGATGGAGAGTTTATGATATCTACTAAACTTTCGTTGGTTATAACACCTTCTTTGTTTAGTTCAATAAATTCTTGAGCTTTAGGTGTTATTTTAGGCTTTGATGCGGCGAATGTAGAGTCAGATTCTTTAACAGCTCTATCTTTCATTGATTGAGATAGTTTACCTGTTTTAATACTTTTTTGAAAATCTCTTAAAAAATCAGTTAAATCATCTTTTTTAGTAAAAGTAGGGTTTAATCTTCCTCCAGTTATCTTGCTAATAACCTGCTCTGTAAACCTAGCTATCTTTTCAAACATACCAGGCTTATCTATTAAGCCCATTTCATAAATTTGAGTTAAGTATTCGTCAGGTCTTCCCGTAAGGTACTCTTCACTATAACCCTGTTGAGCCATCATACTTTTTAAAGCTCCAACTGTTTTAGAATCAAAAGTATCATCCAACCAAGATTCAACACTTTCTTTAGTCATTTGACCGTCTTTAACAGCCTTAAAGAGTAAACCATGTAGCAATTCATGAGAAGCTGTTTTTGCTTCTATAGATCCCTTTAAAGCGGCATCATTCAGGTATATAACATTATTTTTTATAAAACCGTATTCAGTTCCTTCAAAGCTTGGTTCTATTTTTTGAAGATCTTCAATGGAAAGTTCTTTCTCAAGAGTAAATCCAAGGTCTTCAGCAAAACTTTCTACAGTTGAAGTATCGTTTATTCTAGCTATAGATCCTTTTATTTGAAGTTTAGTTATTTCTAATTGACGCTGCTCGCTAGTGCTTAAATCAGGATCATTAATTTTTTTAATTGTTCTTTCTAATGCATTTCTATAAACCAATAAATCTATAAGAGTTTCTCTAGAAGCTTTATCTGCATTTACAGGTATAGAGTCATAAGCGTTTGATATTCCTGCCAATGCAATTGACTCTTCTTGATGCTCTTTTTGAGTTATAAAGCCATTTTTAAGTCTCTTGTCTAAATCACTTTGTATGTTAGCAAAAGATTCTTTAGCTATAGCAGATGCTTGAGCAAAACCACTTCCAGGAAAAAAGTTTATTGCTATATCTCTTGATATGTTTCTAAGCTCTACCTTTGTTTGTGACGCTATAGTACCTGCAAATGGAAGCGCAAAACCTACTATTCCACCTGACTTACCAGCAGTTGCAGCTGAATCAAAATCTAAATATTTTTTACCACCACCTGGTCCTCCTATTACTAAGCCTTTATTAATTTGACCTAATACTTCTTGAAAATACTCAGTAGCAAACTCAGTGGCTGTAGCTTCTCCTTTGGCTAAAATTCCTGATAAAAGTCTTTTACCTGCTTGATTAAACTGTGTTTTATAAAAAGATGCTAAAGACTCACTTCCTAGACCAAGAGCTTTTTGAGTTCCAGAAAGAATCTTTTTAGCTCCAAATTTTTCAGCAGCAACCATAACAGCTGTCATAGCCGCAGTTTCTAATTTGTTAGAGTAATCTCCACTTTCCATGCCTTGTATCATTAAAGCATTTCTTTGTTTTTTACTCATACTACCCCATGCAGCTCCGGCATCTTCTCTAACACCAGTTTCAAGCGCATCGTAATAACCCTCACCAAACATAGTCGTAAACATAGTAGCCGTACCAAGACCACCCAAAACACCAACACCTGTTAACGTGCCAGCAGTAGCTAAACCTATTTGAGGTAAAGCAGCTCCAATTGTTAATACAGCATCGCTTAAACTAATATCTCCGTCGTCTAAGTTTGCTTGCTTATAAAAACTTAATTCTTTGTTGCTGTTAGCTATATTTTCTAAAGACTTTTCAATATTAGACTTCCAATCATCACTTTCTGATTTATAGTATTCTAAAGCTTCTTTAGCTGTTCTTTGTCCACTGGTAAAAGGTGAACCTGTAGACACAAAAACCATAGAATCTTCGTTTATTTCTCCAGATTTTAATTTTGATTCAATGTCATCTATAGCTTTCTTTTTACCTTGAATAAAGTTTTCTTCCATAGCCATAAAAGAAGCTTGACCACCTTTTTTAATCTGCAAAAATCCTTGTCCTACACTTTCTATAAGATCTAATCCTAAATTGTTGGCTATAGGCGCAAGTCGTAAACTCTGCATGGCGCTTAAAAAAGCATTATTTTCTATTCCAGCTTGTTTATCTTTTCCTTGCATCACGGCACCAGCAACGTTGTATATAGAGTTTATTCTATCGTTGTAGTCTTTATTTTTCTGCAACACATCATCCGTAACGGTTTTGGCATAAGCTTCTAACTCTTTGGTGTATTTTTCGTTGCCATCAACGGTGTCGGTATTGTATTTTTTAGCTAATTCTGCAGCTTTAGTTTCTATAAGAGGTATAGATTTAAGCTCAATATCACTTTTTATTATCTGTATAGCAGGATCATTAGTAACAGCTAAGTACATAGCCTGCTCTATATTTCTTTTAACTAATTCTGGATCTTTAAGCTCTGGATTGTAATCTTTAAAATAAGTTTTAGAAAATAAATTTATAGCCTCACTAGTTGGATTCTGTACGTCTATTGTTTCGTCTTGGTTTTGAAAAAAGAATTGCGTCCAAGATCTTTCATTGTATTGACCTTCATCTACAGATTCTGAAATTTGTTTTATTTCATCGGTAACCTCTTTAGGTGTGTCTTTTCCTATCCCTTTATCATAATACGTTTTTTTAATTTTATTTAACTCTAAAACCCTTAAAGCTTTGTTGTAGGTTTCTTCGTCTTTAAAATCTGTAATTTCAAGTTTACCATCTTTTTTAGCAGCTATATTATCTACTTTATCATTGAAAAGTAAATAAGGCACTTTTTTAGTTCCTTTAGTAGTTAAAGAAGGATATTCGGTTAAATTTTCTTCTCCTTTTTTTCTAGTTTCTATTATACTTTGGTATCTTTTTTTGTCTTCCTCTCTTTGTCCTAAGTAATTACTAAGTCTATCTCTATCTAAATGAGCAAACTCACCAGCAATAGCTAACGCCGCGTCACCGTCTGCTTGTATCCATTTTTCAGAACCTTCTTTTTTAGTAAAATAAACACCTTTGTTTTCTTCAACTTCGTATTTATAATCAAAACCATTAGATCTTATAGTTTGACCTGGAGTTACTGATTTTCTTGCTAAGTTTTCTGATTCTTTATTTTCAAAACCATCAAAATTAAAAGATCCGTCTTTATTAAAGTAAGATTTTTTTGGCTTCAAATCTCCATCTTCCGATTCTAAAGGAGTATTTTCGGGCTGAATCGCTGCATCCACAGATTCGCCCTGATCCGTGGAGTTGCTCTTTCCCACTAAGTCTGGTACTTCTAGTTTGTTTAATTCAGAGTTTTTTGCTAAAAGTTCACCAACAGTGTATCCTTTTTCGTTAGCAATAGCTTCAATCTCTTCGTCGGTGTATTCTTTATCTTTAAATGTATAACTCATACTAATTAAATTGATCTGCTGTTAATGCTTCTTGTTCAACCATTTCAGGCTGTGCTTCTTTTTTAATAACGTCAGTAGTGGCACCTAAAGCAACCACTGGTAACAAAGGTTTTACGCTTTCAAGCATAAGCTTTTGAAACTCAACTTGCTGCTCTTCATTTACATTATTTCCATTTGGAGCTACAGTAAACTTTAAATCTTCTTCCATGTTAAATACATTTCTCCATACGTTATTGGCTAACGTGTAATCAGAAAGCAAAGAACTAGCTTTAGCTCTTAATTTTGGTTTTATAGACTGTATAATCATAGACATGTTAGCTGGTATAAACTCTGTTTGAGTTTTGCCGTCATCAGAAATTTCTTGATAAGCTTTGTCTAGTAATAAAAAAGGATCATTATACTGTAAGCTTTTGTCTAGTATACCTATAGGTTCGCCAGCAGAGTCTAATGTACTAGGAGACTGTAGCATTTTAATATTATCACCTTTTAAGTCAAGTATAAGACCAGGATCATAAGCTAACCATTGCAAAGCTGGTTTGTCTACAATTTCACCATTTAATATAGAACCTGAATATCTAAGTCTAACCTCACCGTCTTCGCCTATATAATATTTTTCTTCAGAATTACCTCCATCTAGTCCATTTCTTATGACCATAGTTTTACACCATGTAGGTGTTTCTCCTCCAACTAAAGCCATACCACCTGGTTGACCTGGAAACTTCATACCATCTCTACCAAAATACTCTAATAAAAATAAAGGATCATTTTCTTTACCTAACTCTATGACTTTATACAGTTCTTGAAGAGATTTTTCTAAAGAACCAGTTTGAATACCAGCGTCTCTTCTTTCTGTTCTATCTTTAGCATTTTCAACAGTAGCACTAGAATGGTATATGCCCCAAATCAATTCATTTCCTAACTCAGCTAAAGCTGGGTTTCTTACGCTACCCTTTTGAGTTTGTATTAAAGCGGCTTCTGTATCTTGAAAAAATCTAGCAGAAACATCTCTTTGTACTTGCGCAGCTTCTTTTTGAGATTTAGACATAGAAGCTTCAGCTTTGCTAATACTGCTAGAAACCTCTTCAACAACACCATAAGCAGCGTCATCCCAGATTTTATTAACCTGTTTATTTATTGTAGTAAAATTGTTGTTTTCAGCCATTTTAATTTTTATTTATCCTGTGTATGCCGCTGGGTTGCCAAATATATTTCCAACAGCACTTATTCCGCTTCCAATAGCCGCGCCTTTAGCTGCGTTAGCCGATTGCATTCTCTGGCTTGCATTATCTATTTGACCTTGTTTTCTGTTTAACTGCTGCTCATCTCTGCTTTCTTGAGTTTCAAACTCATATATAGCTCCTTCAACTTCAGCTTTTTGTACTTTTTCAGCTTGACTAAGATTAGTGTTTTGAACGCGCTTAGCTTCATTCATCTCTATACCTTGAAGTCTTTCTTCGCCTCTAGCTCTCATTTCTTGATTAGCAGCTTCTTGTTGTTCTATACTGGCTGATACGCCTTTTTTGCTTTCTAATGCCATCCTAGCTAAAGCAGTGGCACCACCAGCACTAGCTCCAGTAGCTCTTAATGTGTCTAGCGTGTTAGCTAAAGCTATGTCAGCTTCTTCTATTTGCATCTCAGCCGCAGCTGTTGATACAGAAAGATTAGCAAATGGATTTGAAGCCATACCACTTACATCAGAAATCAAATCTGATAAGTTTTCTACATCTTCATAAGGATTTATTACGTCTTGTCTGTTTAGTTCTAGTTCCTCTAACTCTCTTTGAGCTGTCATCATTTGACCTTTAGCTCTCTGCTTTGATTGATGCGCACTTATAGCACCTACTGCCGAACCTGCTACGGCTACTGATGCTCCAACTACTGCTGCTACTACTGCCATAATTTATATTCTTTTTGATATTTCATAAGAAGGATCTTCATCTATAGTATATCCAAGATTTCTATGTGTTTCTATTAATCCTTTGTTTCTTCCCACACTAAGTATTATCTCACAACCACTTATCTTAGCTACATGTTCTATTCCGCTAACTAACAGTTCGGCTGCTTTTTTTCTATCTTTTTCTTTGTAATTTTTATTTGAAACTATCCACTCTATCCAACCTACTTTAGAATTAGTTGTGTATAAAAATCCAGCTATAATAGCTTTTCCGTTTTTTTCAACTATAAGTCCACCTGTTCCGTTTTCAGGAAGCAGAGCTTTAGTTGGATGTGTTTGCCAGTCAGGCCACATTTTCCAAAGACTAACTAAAGTATCCCAATCAGATTCTTTTAGTTTTCGTATGCTTAATTCCATTTAATTTAATTTAATATGATGATTCTACGTAATCAGAAGATACCGCAAACAACTCTTTCATTCCACCTGGATCAGTAACGTTATCTGTTGAAGCTGTTACAGTTGCAAAATAACCTTTTATACCGGTCATTGCTGCACCCCAAGCGTAACCAACTTTTGCTAAATCTGCATTGTTTTGAAGTTCAACTTCACCAGCTGACGCTGGACTGTTGTTTACAAGATTAGCCATATACTTGTTTTCTTTTCTAGTAAATCCAGCATGATTGATAGGCGGTATTAATCTAGTTGTACCATCTCCATATTCATTGCCAAAGTTATCATAAGAACCTTGATTATAGCTATACACCTGAACTGTAGTGTCTTGATCATTAGCCGCACTATTTACTGTGTTTGGTGTATTTACACCTGTAATGTCAGACGCAAAAGAATTTATTTGCCAACCGTTACTACCCTCGTAATTAACAGTTTTAAACACTTTAGACATGCTTACTTTAGGATTAAAAACAAAAGTAACACTTGATTTGTTTTGAACGCCGTAGAAATTACCTCTTTTAGCTCTTGAAGAGTGATGTAAATAAAGAACACCATCCTTCATAGTGTAGAAGTTATTTTTTAAACTAACGCTTTGATCTGGTTTGAAACTAAAAAAGCTTGGGAAACCATTTACACTATCATCAAAGGCTAAAGTAGAATAACTACCGTCTGAAGGTTGTAAAGATAATATATATTGTTTGTTATGTATATCCCAACCACCTACAGATCTACCTAAACTAGACACATTAGAATCTAAAGCGCTTAATTCGTCTCTAAAGAAGTCAGACATACCATAACTAGATATTTCTGTTAAACCGTCATTAGAAAGCCTTAAAACGGCATTACGGTCTTTATCGGTAAAGTATTTTCTAAACCCATAAACCGCAAAACTTTCTGGATTTCTACTTATACCGTAGTTACCTTTGTAAGGCTGTATAGCTCCAATTACTAAATTAGATGACGTTACCGTTCCGCCTCCTTCTGCAGAATATATAGCGTCTTTATCTATCAAGGCTCTACTGATTTTAGATTCTTGAAATATAGTTAGATTTGTATTCTCAGCGTATAATCGCTGTATTGATCCATTGGCCGGATTAACACTTTTAACAATGTCTTCTCCAATAGAAAAAACATTAGTGTCGTTTATACCTGTTCTAGAATTAAATATACCTGAATATATCATAGAATTAATCCTAACAGATGCGTTTGGATTATCTTCTACTAAATAAGCTTTAACACCCAATTGAACAGAGGTGTTGTTATAACCTCCTCTTATTCTAGATTCTTCTACAGCCCAGTTTTTAGGGTCAACTACGGCTATTTTAGGGTACGTGTTGTCTCCTCTAGAGCCGTTCCACACAGGAAGATCTGATGCACCAAGAGTTTTTCTTAGTATAAAACTATTGAAATATTTAACTTCTATTACTCCCATATTATATTATCACCTATTATTATTGAAATGTACTATGATTTTATTGGCTTAAATCCCCGCTGTTACAAGGTTTAGCTGTTCCTTTTATTTTTTTACCAGTGGAATCGAATTGAGCAACCCATCTTCTGTTCGCTATACTAGATCCACTTAACAAAGAAGGTGTGTTCTTAGTACCAAATCCAGAAACTCCAGAGTTTTCAGATCCACTTTGTGTGTTTAAAGGATTACCTTGATCGGTTAATGCAGAATAAGTATACCAACTGTCGTTACCTATAAATCCAGTGGCTAACTCAGTTAGATCAGCGTCATTATAAAATTGAGTTACATATTTGTGAGACCACTCTCTTGCCCAAACTTCTTTGACTGGGGTTTGAAAAGATGCTATTTGTTCCCCGCTAGAGTTTGCAGTAGACATTAAATACCCAAAAGAAGAAGGCGTGTTAGCGTCTTTGTAGTAAAAGTCTCCAAAAGAAATCCTAACGTCTATGTTAAAATCAGTTAACAAAGGACCACCAGCGTAAGCGCCGTTACTTCCATTTAAAATCCAATTAGGCATAACACTGCTCCATGGTCTAGGAACCATTTGTGCGTATTGCGGTTGCTGTATGTTTTGTGGGTATTTAACTAAAAGCCTATACTCGCCAAACTTATCAGGGGTCGATTCATATCCTTGATCTTTACCAAAAACAAACACTTTAGAAGATATAGCCGAAGGTATTTTATTATTACCTTGAGTAGAGACGCTGGAATTTAAATTTGACGCTCCAACCCATTGCGATGTAGAAACAGCCATGTTTTCAGCTAGTTCTTCTCCTTGAGGCAATGAATAAGGGGCAGAAGTAGTAGAATTAACTAAAACACCTTGAGTTAAAAAATTATCGCCACCTATACTCGAACCTGCGCCCGATAAACCTAATTGATTTTGTTGGGTATTTCCAAAACTGATATCTTTACCTTCTACGTCTGTCGCTGTAGTCCAAGCGCTCGTGCTGTTTGGTCTATATTGTAAGTAGGCTAACCAAGATACTCCAAGTTGATCTTCCGCACTAATGTTTTGTTCTCCTCCAGATCCTGCAAGTCCGTAAGAATCGCCACTGTAACTAGGCCAGCCTTTAAATCTAAAATCTAACTTAATATAAGCGGTACCTTTTTTTAAACTACTATCAGAATTGTCACCAGTACCAAAGTAAGAAGGTTTATAATTTTCATTTTTCCATCTATATTTATTATCTTGATTATCAACGGGATT
>Ga0208950_1000990_pt1 | contig 13635 bp, 10 predicted proteins | sample AOAMet_54_BLW_10_2_FD_188234 | JGI IMG/M metagenome (GOLD analysis project Ga0208950, IMG submission 188234) | Ammonia-oxidizing marine microbial communities from Monterey Bay, California, USA - CAN11_54_BLW_10 (SPAdes) | ecosystem: Environmental > Aquatic > Marine > Intertidal zone | place...
TCTTTGCCAATTTCCACCATCTTGATGATAATATTGAGCCATTTTTCGATGAGTTTCATCGATGACTTCTGGAGAAGTTATCGATAGATTGAATACTTTAACAGGCAAAAAAGTATTGACAAATTCTTGTGCTCGTGGGTCATGGGTTCCAGCGATTAATTCCAGTTGGTCTCGATTCCATTCTTTGGGTACTATCGATATATCTTCGAACTCATATCTATTGGGTATAGTGATACTTTCGGGAGACTGAATGGATTTTGTTGTAGCAGAGTACGCTGTTTGAACCTTTAACCAATCTTCATCAGAGCGGAAGTTCTCACGAGTAAGAACGGTTTTGCGAATTTTATCGCTACTAATTGTATCACCACGGAGGAGTCGAAGAAATATTTCACTTGCTTCCATGAATATTTGTCCTCTTAGGGCAGGCCATGCTGCTTCTTCGCAGGGATTTCTAGGAGTAACACCGTAAGGTCTTGCCATGAATTCAAATCTACCAGCACTAAATCCAATATTCAGTTTCCTTTTGTTATCAATCATCGAAAGAAATTGTACAGTATTTGCTATTCTTTCGGCTTGTGCAATAGGTCCTCCACTTGCTAATATACTCATTACAGCAGAACCGATATTGATGTCGGAGGTTTTACGAAAACTTTCCAAAGCGAGTTGGGGGAAATCAGTACAGAGCCCTACTTCGCCTTGCCAGTGGGGTACTACAGGTTTGCTGTTTGATTTTTGAGTTTCAGTTGATAGATGGGCTTGAGCAATCCATCCAGTGCCAAATCCAAGTGTGTCAGCATGTTGAAGTTGTTGGAAATAATTTGCGAACATCTTAGATTCACTTGGAATCTCACCGTCTGTATCTGGTGTTTGACTTATTGAGAAGAAAATGTCGTGTTCCATACTATCACCGTGCTTGCCAGTCGCTTTCATGTCATAACTTTGTGTACTAAATTCGATTACTCATTATTCTCTGGAGGTTGTTGGATATTAGTCAGTGCTTCAATCCTATCACGCACCTGAGGTGGTGCAGTAATACCAAGGGCGATAAATGAATGAAGACAGTCAGAAAGTAGTATCATTGCAGTTTGATAATCTTCACTGATTTCAGCAATATCTGCTAGACCCCACCTGGCCACCAACTGCCCAGATACGTCTTCGAGTTCGTTTGATAATTTTAGAGATTGATTATACAAGTCTTGAGCAGCGTCAAATGAACCAATTGTCGCCTGAGTGTGAGCAAGGTCACTCAATGCTTCAATTTGTCCTTCTAGATCATCGAGTTTCATCAAAATCTCAAGTCTGCGAGTGCCGTGAACTATTGCCTCATCATTCAGGTTTTGTCTTTTACAACATGCTTCGAGAAGTGCTAAACCATACACAATTCCAGCCTCATCTTCAACAGATTCTCTAAGACGAAGGGAGCGATTGGTGAACAGTTTTGCTTCATCATAGTTTTCTTGAGCCAAATACAACAATCCAAGGTGGTGCATAAGTGCAGCAGAAAGGGAACTTCCATCTACTAAGTGTTCGATTTGTGATGATAGTTCTGCGAAATCTTCTAGCGGGGCGTCCTTAAGTTTCATGATTTCGAAATCAGCCCATCCTTTCTCTACATCATCTTGACTCACATCTAATGCGTGCTTGAGTAATCTTTCAACCAAATCCTCGTCATCGAGTTCTTCTGCAAGCGGTATAAGGCGTAATGCAAGTGAGGTATTGACATTCTCAAGTGCTTCACCTTTGGTCAGCATATCAAGAATTTTACGAGCCTGCTCAGCAGTGACTTCGCCGTTCATGACTGCGCCAACACTACGTTATGAATAACATATTCTAACGGAAATTTTCAAGAATCTTAATTACATATAGGCCTCTGGGACAATAGTTATGGGTTCTTTAGATGGTTATCTGCAGGCTTTGAGTTTGGTTGCAATTCTTATTCTTGCTCCAATGACGATTCATTTAGCAGTTCACAAAGAAGAAAATACAGTTTTTGTTTTTGTCGAAAGTGATGAAGATAATGATGACTCGGAGAATGAAACAGTGGCTCGAGAAATACCCGAACTTAATCGTTCTGAAGTAGCTAAAATTGCGACTTTCAATATTCAAACATTTGGTAAAACGAAAATGGGTAAGCCTGAAGTGATTAGTGTGCTAGTGGAAACTGTACTTCAGTATGACTTAGTTTCAGTTCAAGAAATAAGGGACATTGACCAGTTAGTACCATATCAATTCCTCGATGAGATAAACAATCAATCCAACGGAACTTGGGATATGTTACTAAGTGAAAGAAGTGGAAAGCAAGAAGACGATACTTATCAGGAGCAATATGCATATTATTACAATACTACAGTATTTTCACCAATCAACGGTACTTTGTATAATGATTCAGAGTCCGACTTATTCCAAAAAGAGCCCTATTTGGGTAGTTTCGAATTGTTAAATGCCAGTGGTAATTCATCTGGTTTTGACTTTACATTAATCACAATCCACACAAAACCGGCAATCGCAATGGAAGAGATTAACGCACTACACACTGTTGTACAGGATTACCAAGAGCAGAATCCAGAAGAAAACGATATTATTGTTTTAGGAGACTACAATGCTGATTGTAGTTATGCATCTTCCGAAGAACTATGGTCATCTCCGATGAGAAATATGAATTATACTTGGCTAGTTCCAGACTCTGCAGATACTACTGTGTCATCTTCAGACTGTGCCTATGACCGAATCGTGACTACTGGGGACTTGAGTGGGCGCTTGGTTGGTACTTGGGGCATTGACATGTCATCATTTAGTACATCGAATGTATCAGACCATTATCCGGTTTGGTTCGACCTTTACCGCTGATCAGATGCCGCGAAGTCTTCCGCCATCGACCGCTAGCGATACTCCTCTAATTCCTCCAGATGCTGGAAGTGTCAAGAATAGAATTGCTGAAGCAGTTTCTAAGGGGTCAATCAATCGACCGATAGGAACTTGCTCAATCCACGATTTATGGATGTCTTCAGGACTTTTGCCAGTTCTTTGGTGAATCGAATCTGCTAAACTTCCAAGTCTTTCAGTATCTGTGAAGCCAGGAAGTACATTGTTGATAGTAATGCAAGGGTCAAGTTCTCGTGACAATGACTTTGCCCATGATGCCATAGCGCCTCTAAGGGTGTTAGAAAGTCCAATGTTTGGAATTGGTTCTTTCACTGATGTTGATATGATTTGGATAATTCTACCAAAATTTTCACTAACCATTTGTGGTGCTAATAATTGAACCAAGGTATGTGAGGCGTGAAGATGCCTCTTGAATGGAGCGTCAAAATCTTCAACTCCGTTGTTTAGTAATGGTCCGCCTGGAGGTCCTCCAGAATTGTTTATCAATATGTGGACAGGGCCATTTCCAGCAATAATAGATTGAACCTTTGAACTCAATGAATCGATCTCTTCAAGGTCCATGATACAAATTTGATGACTACCATTTCCTAGTTGCACGAGTTCATTTTTGAGTTCTTCTAGAGCGTTTTGATTTCTCGCACAGATTGTAACATTCGCTCCCGCTTTAGCAAGCATTTTTGCAGTAGCAGCACCAATTCCACGACTAGCACCACAAACCATGGCATGTCTTCCAGTCAAGGAGTTTTGTGAGTATGGGAAATCAGAGCCGAGTAGTTCCATGTCTTACTCCAAGAGGTCTTCCATGATAGGTATTCGCATCAAAGCCAATCTAGGATTGTGTTTAGTTCTACCAACCAATCATCACTTGCAACATCAATGATTGAGAAATGGTCGCCTGGTAGCCATAGTTTCTGAACATCCGCTCCTTTTGCTTTCATGACTCTTACATAAGTTTCAGATTGTTCATGTGGGACTTCATCATCTTGCTCACCGTGTATTATCAGTACTGGTGCGATAGGCGGATTGTCAACAGGATTGAGTTGTGACCACAGTTCAGGGTTCTCTTCAGGGGTGCAACCAAGCCACTTGCGTACAGCATCGCCTTCATCAGAAAGTTTAGCATGGTCTGCTCCTATCAAATCAGTAATCGGTGCTTGTGCGATTGCTAGCCAAGGTTTTCTTTCGGCCTTCGATGCTAGAATCAGGGCTAACTGGCCGCCTGCTGAGTGTCCCATCACCATTGAACGAGTAATATCGATACCCGGTAAAAGTGCTAATTGCCCCCATGCTCTCATTACATCAGAAAGTGTGTCCATCCAAACTCCTTTTTCATCATCATTCCATCTTTTAAATTCAATATTCCATGCCGCTACGCCAGCTTCTGCTAAATCTTCAGCAATTGGTTTCATCAATTCAGAATCATATTTTTCCTTCCAAAATCCACCATGAATTAACATGATACAAGGAATTCCGACATCTTTCTGGTAGGGGGAAGGGTCATCAGGCATGTACAGGTCTGCGTACTGCCAAGATTCAGCACCCCATTGCATACGGTCAACGGCCATGCCAAATGCTAACAGTTGTCGCCTATCACCCTTGCTCTTATTCAATTAATACAAGATTTCAAGAGTAGAACTATTTTGTGTTGTTTATGGGCAATCCACTAGACATCGAATTTGACACAATGAATGGACAAAAAACAACCTTGAGGACGCTAGGTGAATCTGGAACAGAACAATGGTTAGTGGTAAATGTTGCAAGTGCTTGCGGTTTTACTCATCAGTATGAGCAACTCCAAGAAAAATCAAAACAAGATGGAATTACAGTTGTTGGCTTTCCATGCAACCAATATGGGGCGCAAGAACCTGGGACTCACCAAGAAATTTGTGATTTCACTTCCTCAAAATATAATGTAGATTTTCCATTGATGGCAAAGTTAGAGGTCAAAGGAGAAAATCAGCATCCATTATTTGCAGAATTGAGTCAGTCAACCGGCTCAGATGGTCATACTGGAGATATACGCTGGAACTTTGAAAAGTTCGTAATTTCAAGCGATGGAAGCGTCACTCGATTCTCCGCAGGTGACTCACCATCAGATATTATCTGATGATTTGAAATCATCAAATGCGCCTGGTCTAAACACCCAGCGGATCTCATCATCGTTGTTATAGTAATTTTTCACTCTCTCATCGTTAGACATCTTTTCATGAAATGTCAGTAATGCAGGATATTTTGCTAACATCTCTGGCACAACTCCATCAAATTGTCCTGAAAACATCATGAAGGTGTCCATGAATCCTTTGATATCTGCGATGGTCATGTCATCAGTGCTCGCTAGCCATCCAGTTGTTGAATTCTCAACGATATCTGATACTGCCTTGAGGGCAAGGTCCATCTTTCCGCCATCATCAAACATTACTTGACGAGCAGCAATTTTCTCATCGAGGTCGTCTATTGCAAAAGTCGGAATGAAATGTTGTCTCCAACCATTTATCACTTCAACGAGTTCATCCACTTTGGCTCTTGTGAAAAGGTCTTTTGGCTCAATTCCTGCTAGAGCTCCTGTGTAACGGAGCAATGCATTTGATTCGCAGATAACACCTTCGGGGGTGCGGATAATTGGTAGGTATCCCCAAGGTAACTCTCCTTGTTCTTTCATCTTGGTATATCCGTCCCAGTCTACCGTTGTATTTTTCCATTCTAATCCAGAAAGTTCTAGACAGAAACGTGATACTTCAGCAAATCCGGGTGAATCAAAATAGACAATCTCGTGCATATCGCTCGCTATCAAAACAGGTTGATAACTCTTACACTCTTGTTATCTAAGGGCTAACTCTCTTTCTATCACGAGGGAACAGAACGGTTTCACGAACGTTCTTGGCTCCAGTTAGTTTCATCAAAATTCTCTCAACTCCAAGTCCCCAGCCGGCGTGCGGAGGTACGCCATGTCTAAATCCAGCTACGTAGAATTCAAATTCTTCAGGGTCAAGTTCCATGTCTTTTAGGTTCTCAATAAGTACATCCATTCTGTGCTCTCTTTGTCCACCCGATGTTAGTTCATCTCTGCCAAAGTTAAGGTCAAAACCACGACTTAGTTGCTTACCAGTTGAGCCAATCTCACCTTCGACATGGTGTATGTAGAATGGTTTGAGGTCCATTGGCCATTGCGGCAAGAAATAGAATTGAGGTAAATCTTCTGCTAATAAATCAGAGTTTTCAGCATCGATATCATCGCCCCATTCGATTTTTCCACCCTTTTTCTTGATGATGTCAATAGCGTCGCAATACGAAACTCTTGGGAATGGAAGTTCGGGTACTATCACTTCAACAGGCTCTTCGCCTTGGGTCGCTCTGTATTGATTGATTGTCGCGATATGTTGTTGTGATTCTTCGTCCTTTGATACAGAATCCCACATATGGTGAATCATTCGCTCTAATACTCCCATCACATCGTCGTCAGTTGCCCAAGAACATTCGATATCGAATGAAATGAATTCGTTTAGATGGCGGTATGTGTCATGCTTTTCAGCCCTAAATGCAGGTCCAACCTCAAACACTCTTTCAAGTCCACCAGACATACAAAGCTGTTTGAATAATTGAGGAGACTGATTGAGGTAAGCCGGTATGTCGAAATATTGCATTGGGAATAAATCCGTTCCACCTTCTGTAGCAGTAGCAACAATTTTTGGAGTATGGGTTTCAAAGAAACCTTCATTGATCAATGCTTCTCTACCATATTGTAGGACCTTTCCTCTAAGTCTAAACATAGCGGCTACATGGGCTCTACGCAAGTCCAAGAATCTGTTGTCGAGTCTAGTGTCTAGTGCGACATGAACGGTATCTGTTACTCCCAGAGGGAGAGGGGCTTCTGCTCTTGCAATTACTGTGACCGAGTTGGCAACCACTTCGTATGCTGGCGGCGGAACTGGCTCTCCTTCCTTAGTTTTTGGCGGTCTCTTTTGCGAAACAATCCCTGTGAATTGTAGTGTTGATTCGCGAGTCATACGTTGGACTAGGTCCAAAGATTCCTCTCCAACATTATCGGCTTTGAGAAATATCTGTGTTTTTCCAGTGCCGTCTCTAAGGTCCAAGAAACATATTGCGCCCTTGCCACGATTTGCTTCCATGAATCCAGCAACAGTAACTTCATTTCCTATCAACTGTGCTCCATCGGATTGAATTTCACCCAATGTGTGTGTTCTGTATGCGGTCGCAACATAAGTGGTCATATTCGGGCGGAGGCGGTTTAGAACATCAAGCATTCGTCTATAATCAGTTAAAACTTGTAAGACGAAAAAGGAAACTTTGACTCTTTTATGACTATAAAGAATATTGATACTGCCGAATAGGCGATTTATTCATAAATGGTTGACATGGCGGGTCAATTATGACGAATGTACTATTTTCCTCAGAATCAGTTACTAGCGGACACCCTGACAAATTGTGCGATGCAATTTCAGATGCAATTGTAGATGCGTGTCTAAGTATCGATCCGAACGCAAGGGTTGCGGTAGAAACCTGTGTCAAAGGTAAGGAAGAAAAAGGTTTGATTGTTCTTGCTGGTGAGGTTTCACTAAACGGCGCTGCACCTGATTATGAATCGATTGCTAGAAAGGCAGGAGCAGCAATTGGTTATGTCTCTCACCACATAGGTATGGATGCAACTAGTTCGGAAGTTTGTGATGTCCAAGTTCATATTACTACTCAATCGGCAAATATTGCTCAAGGCGTGAATAAAGATGGTCTTGACCAAGGTGCTGGAGACCAAGGTATGATGTTTGGATATGCATGCAATGAAACTGAGAATTATGACGGCCTAAAAGGTCGCTACTTCCCATTGGCAGCAGCACTTTCGCAAAGATTGACACGACGCTTAACAACAGTTAGAGAAGATGGAACTCTGCCATGGACAAGGCCAGATGGAAAATCTCAAGTCACAGTAGAATACAATTCTGATGGTTCTATTTCTAAGGTGCATACAGTTGTAATCGCCATTCAGCACGATGATAAACTCAAAGACCAATTTGACGGTTCTGAAGAGAAAGAACTCGCATATGTTAGGCAACAAATTAGAGAACATGTAGTAGAACACTCGATACCTGCTGAACTACTAAATAATGATTACAAACTAGTTGTCAATGGTACAGGAAGGTTCGCTGATCCTGGAGGTCCTTACGCTGACGCTGGACTGACTGGTCGTAAGATAATTGTCGATACTTATGGCGGAATGGGGCGTCACGGTGGCGGTGCATTCTCTGGTAAAGATCCATCAAAAGTAGACCGTTCAGCTGCCTATGCATCTCGCTGGGCTGCTAAACATGTTGTGGCTGCAGGTCTTGCTGATAGATGTGAGATTCAATTGGCATATGTGATAGGGGTTGCAGAACCAGTGAGTGTAAGAGTCGAAACATTTGGGACCTCGGCTGAATCCGAATTTGAAATTGCACGCAGAGTAAACAACACATTCGACTTCAGACCAGGGGCTATTTCCCGTGACCTCAACCTCCAGAGGCCAATTTATTCAGTAACTGCTGCTGGTGGTCACTTTGGCAGAAACGTTGGTGTATCTGGTGAATTCCCTTGGGAAAACCTTGACCAAGATAGAATCTCATCATTACAACAAGGATGATATTAATTCTATCAGATTTTGGCGCTTATATCCGATTCACTCAAGAGGGATGTGCTACTGGGTTGACTGGGTCTTATGTCGAATTATGCGGGTCGAGCGCTAACTTTTGTCGTAATATTACTTCTTGCAAGTATCTCTCCAATTGCTTACAATGTATCTGCGCATCCTTCGATACATCTCTCAGTCGATAAATCTCACATAGTTCTACAAGATGGTCATACAGATAATTTGACTCTTACCATTGACAATAATGGTAGCTCGATTGAATCCTTTAATATCACTCTAGACTTATCGAACCTTCCAAGTGTGTGGAATGTGACTTCAGTTAACGAAACAGTGGATAATGTACTGCCAACATTTTCTGCTGATACTACTTTCATCGTCCGATTGGACGAGGGAGCAGTACCTTCAGATAGCGGTTCATTTGTAATTATAGTAACAGAACCGGATGCAGACGTTTCAACCAATATCACAGTTTACGCATCCGTTGATCCATCATACGAGACCTCCGTCTCATTTTCTTCAATGAACGGTCCTCTTCAACAAATGAATGCAGGGACCTCGGCGAATTATGTTGTAGACATTTGGAATGATGGCAATGTCGAAGATACAATACTACTGAATGTTGACTCTGAGCCAGATTTAGCTTCTTTTTGGTCGAATACTTCTAATGGGACAGGAACCGGAAACGGCTCTGGTAACGGAACTGGAAATGAAACCGGTAACGGAACTGGAAATGGTTCTAGTAACGCAACAGTCCCTTCAAATGTTCTAATGTACGGGAATAGTTACACTGCATCTAATAATCTCGCGAGTTTGCTCGAATCCTTGGGAGTAGTCGACACAGAATCGATTGCGCCTGGTGGCTATGATTTGGCAGGGCACTGGGACGATATCAATACTTCAATGCACATCTCAAATACCACCTTGCGTAACCCTAGTATCGATTGGGATTATGTAATTCTACAAGACCAAAGCCAAATTCCGTCCTTACCAACGACCGATACGAATTGGCAGGAGAGTAAGAACGGCGCAGTAAAAATAAGTACTGAAGTTGAGGCGGAAGGCTCAGAAATCGTTCTCTTTATGACTTGGGGCCGCCGAAGTGGAGAATCCGGTGTTCAATGGCATCAGAATAATAATATCAATCAAAATTACTCCATCATGCAGAGTCGATTGGCTGACGGCTACATCCACTACGCAGAAAATATTAGTGCAGCAGGAAATACGGTTTGGGTTGCCCCAGTTGGACTTGCGTTCCAACACATTCACGATGCAGTAGAGGCAGACGGAACCAATGCAAGCCAGAGTGGAAATACATTCTATAACCTGTATACTTCAGATGGAAGCCATCCATCACTTTCAGGAAGTTACCTTTCTGCTTGCGTCCTTTATGCTACCATGGTCGGTGAAAGTCCAGTGGGTTCAAACGATACTGTGGCATTGTCTGCATCTTTGAAACTCGAGTTACAACAAGCCGCTGCTGCTACAGTATTCAATGAGACTTCTCACATGTCTTATCCTTGGGAAGAAGTCTCAGGTTCTTCGATTTCTCCTACCAGCCAGTCCAGTAGGTCTATACCAGCAGGATGGAATGTATTGTTCGATGATGCTGAACTAACAGATGTTCCTGCAGATTCATACCAACAAGTCACTCTCCAAATTTCAGTTCCAAGTGACGCTGTGCCCGGTTTTTATGGTTTTAACTTATATTCCGCTTCTACCAAAGGAAATGTTTCGAGTTATTCGACAATGGTTGTTGAAGTAGTCGCTGAGAATGATATCGGTGCGGTTTTCCTTGACCAAGATGCTAATTTCATACCGGGACAGACAACTAACACATCAGTACAAGTAACAAATTTAGGTAATGCTGAATTAGATATGGATTGGACTGTAGAATTGATTAGTGGGCCATGTAATATTTCGCTTTTGACTGCCTCTTCCAATAACTTTGCACCCGATGATGTTGTCGATGTTGGTTTGCAAGTCATCGTTGAACCTATGACCACTAGCAGCGACGAGTGTATTGCTAAACTTGGGGGCTCAGCATCTTATGGTGAGCAACAATATTCTCCAGATGACTTTGATTTCACAATCGGAATCGATGAAAATGTTGAATTTGAGTTATCGGCTCCACAAGGTGGAATCAGTGTCACTCCTGGTACTGATACATCATATGAAATCAGATTGAACAACTCTGGTAGTGAAGATGCCGAATTTTTCCTTGATGTTGGCTCAACAAGTGGAATTATCACAGACTTACAATCATCTACAGGCGTAACAGTTGCCTCGGGCTCAGTCGGAATCTGGACTCTTCATACTGATGCTGATGCTGGCATGGTTGGGAATTATAGTCAATCATTTAGCGTGACATACAGCGGTGTAACCAAGGATTTGGTTTTGAATGTGAATGTCGCATCTGTACCATTGGCTTCGCTGACTGGACCAATCGACGGTAGGATTTCAGTTATACCCGGTCAAACTGTATCAGTTGAACTTGAACTTTCCAATGATGGTACTCAAAGTCTAGGGCTTATTGCTGGAGTCTCGGGACTTCCAACAGGAGCCGAGGTATCTTTTGACCCGACCACAAGTATCCTCTCTCCTGGTCAATCAGTAACAGTCAACATGGCTTTGAGTATGGTCTCAACTGCTAGTTCAGGTACTCATCAAATTGTTGTCACCTATGGATCGTCTGAAGTATCGGCTTCTCTAAATCTCGAATTACAAATTGCAGATAGTGTTGGTCTAGCGGTTAACTCAGTATTCAGTAGCATTGCAGTGGGCCCTCTTAGTAGCGTTGATTATACATTTGAAGTGACTAATTTAGGTTCTGCTCAAGATACTTTTTTGATTACTTTGAGTTATGATGATTCTAATAATGCAACAGATTGGTTCGACCTTGTTTTGTCTACAGCTTCAGTAAGCCTCGCTCCATCCTCGACTCAAGCGATTACTCTTTCGATTCGAGAAATGGCTGTAGGTGCCCCGGTAAGCGGAGTCTCTGTAAGCGTTATGGCAACTTCGACTAGCGATGAAATGGTATCAAGTTCCAATATGTTTAATATTATTCCTGTTCAAGCAAGCGCACAGATCACTATTCTTGAGGATAGCAATGGTGGTAAACCTGGTGAACAGGTAGCAGGAACTGTTGTTGTGACAAATACTGGTACTGGATTAGATCAATTTATGCTGACTACCCCTGGTGATAGTTGTGGTCTTTCTGAAATATTCACTCTAGATGCGGGTTCTTCATCACAAGCCTACTCTTGGTCTTGTGCCATAGACGAAGATTCACCCTATGGCTATGAATCGATAATTTTCCGAGTTACTAGCGGTGCGAGAATTAATTATGTTCTCGAAGAAGTCGAGAACTATGTAGTAGAAGCAAACTGGGGTGATGACGGAATCGCTGAGATGAGTTTTGGAACTGACTCCATCTCGATGTCTTCTTCTGGTGGTTCATCAACAACCTTTACTGTCAAAAATCTAGCCAATGCTCCTATCACAGGAACGCTATTCTTACTTGGTACGGATGAATCATTATTTGATTCAAGCCTTACTTTGGTAACTACTAACAGTTCATCCAATCAATTTACTTTGGATAATGGGGAGTCAGTAGTCTATGAGTTATTACTAAACTCTAGAGTCACCGAATCTCAGTTAGCCAATCTAATGATTTCTGCTAGTGTGGAAATAGATGGAGCAACTTATACACTGGAATCTGGAAACCTATCTGTAGAAATTGAAGGTCCGGAAATGCCGCCGGAAGGAGTAGAACTACTATTCGGTGTTACTTTGGATAAATCTCAAACACTTTACACAATGTTTGGAGGTTGGATTTTCTCAATATCTCTCCTCGTGTTGATGAACATGTTACGCAAGAGGCGAAAGAATAATCCCTCATATGGGACTGAAGTAGAGGATCATTCTGAATCGGATGAAGATGCTGAGGAAATGAAGGATGAAGAAGTAGAGGCGCACAGTTTAGCAACGAATGAATGTCGAATGAGTGCTGACAACAAAGTCACATGTCCATCTTGCGAAGCACGTTTAGGAGTTCCTAGGGGAAGTGTTCCACCGTTCAAATTCACATGCCCAAAGTGTGAGATTAAAATAAGAGTTATAGAAAATCAGAAATTCTAATCATTCTTTATTGCTATCAAAAGAAATGCAGTGTGTCCAAATGGTCCATTGACCGGGCGCATTCCTCCACGTGATGCACGCCCCCACGGTCGTTCAATCAACTCGCCGGCCCATTCCACCTTCAAGCCGTTTTCTTCACATGTCTGCCATGCGGATTCTACTTGGCTTGTAACTGGGCAATAACAACAAATTCTTCCACCCATCTCTAACAATGGTGCAATTGCCCTAATCGCCTCGCTGTGTTGAGGGAGGTCAAGTATTATCGAGTTGAACTTAGATTTGATTGATTTTATATCTTCAACAACTTCCTCAATATTTCCTTCAACATGATGATGTTGAGGAAACTCAGGCAAGCAAGATTTTGCTCTGCGTAAATTCTCGAGTCCAACCTTGGCATGTTCATCTCTAGGTTCAACTGTCACATGAAATCCAGAATTGCCTAGTACGTGAGCGATGTGCATGGATAAGCCTCCACTACCAAGGCCTGCTTCTAAGACTGAACTCCCCGAGCCAATACCCATTTTAGAAATCATCATACCAGCATCTTTAGCACTGATGGTTTGGGCTCTACGGATCATCGATTTGCTCAATTCCGGTAGACCAATTGGTAGCCTCTTGAATGACTTATGACCCAGTTGAATAGATTCTCCAATTTCTACTTGCGTCAAAGCTTCTTTGGGGTTAAGAACTCCAATACCCTTTATCTTGTGTACTTTGTCTAACATTTCAACTAGAAATACACGACCATCTTCCTGTTCGAGTGCAACCCATGTCTGCTCGTCCATGATGATACCCAAATACACATTTGATACAATCTTTATCCTTAGCCAAGACATTCACCAAATATCAAATTAAACCGGAAATAGAGGGTTTCATATACTGTCTGATGACTCCACGATTCATGAAGATGTCCGCTCGCGTATTATCAATTGTCATCGTCGCACTATTTATTGGAAGTATTATGACTTCCTTTACTG
>Ga0208950_1000998_pt1 | contig 13589 bp, 9 predicted proteins | sample AOAMet_54_BLW_10_2_FD_188234 | JGI IMG/M metagenome (GOLD analysis project Ga0208950, IMG submission 188234) | Ammonia-oxidizing marine microbial communities from Monterey Bay, California, USA - CAN11_54_BLW_10 (SPAdes) | ecosystem: Environmental > Aquatic > Marine > Intertidal zone | place...
CCGAACAAACCCCATCACATATTGAGGCGGCGGCCTTAAGATTGGGTAAAACCGTTGTTTACCCTCGAGTATTAGGTGCTGGGAAAATGGTCTTCAAGGCTCCCGTGCCAAGAGATACTTTTGAGGTCGGCCACTACGGTATTGCTGAGCCTCCAGCCACCGCGAAAACTTTAGATATTTCAGCGATAGACCTCTTCCTCATACCACTGCTGGCCTGTGACCAATATGGAACTCGGCTGGGCTATGGTGGGGGTTACTATGATCGACTGCTCGAAGCAGCATCGGGCTTCAGATGTGGTTTAGGTTTTGATTTCCAAAAAGTCACAGATCTACCCCGGGAGCAGCACGATGTGCGAATGCAGGGATTCCTCTCGGAATCAGGATTTGAGATTTTCTAAAACGCGCTGGGCACCAAAATTACTGTACGAGGATTCCCGCTTGCTGAGGAGCCATACGGGTATCGGGGGCGGCATCCGTTATGAAGGATCCGGTAACGGCTCCTAAAACCACCACGAAGGCAATAATCAATAGGATGTCGGGTTTTTTGTGACCCATAGTGTGTGCGCCCAAAGCAAGATGACTTTTATAGGACCCGCGCCGGTTAAAAGGTGACGCGTGTCACAACTTAGCCTGTAGAATGCGCCCTCAGCTATATTTTGTCAATATTTCACAAAATTAATCGGCTGAGGCGGTTTTGGGCTTGAGGTAGGCCTCATACGCGGGATTGCTGGTTTCTTCCCAATGGGGATAACCGACATCGGCCAGTACCTTCAACAGGGCAGAACGACGCCCATCTGCCAGCCTGAACCCTACTAATATTCTGCCGTAGGCCGCTCCATGATTGCGGTAATGAAACAGAGAAATATCAAAATCATTACCAAGGGCATTTAAAAATTTCAGCAAGGCGCCCGGACGTTCTGGAAATTGGACTCTGAAGACACACTCGCTCCCCCCGGTACAAGGAGCCTGTCCACCCACCATGTGTCTAACGTGCAGCTTAGCTGTCTCGTTATCGGTCAGGTTATCGATCGAATACCCTTTCTTCTCAAGCTTGTTGGTCAACTGCTCCAAATCTGCGCTGTTTGGCGTCACCGAAAGTCCCACAAAAACTTTTGCCACGCGATCATCAACATAACGGTAATTGAACTCGGTGATATTGCGCTTACCCAGCTCGTTGCAAAATCGGCGAAAGGCGCCGGCACGCTCAGGGATGGTGACGGAAATGACAGCCTCTCTTCGCTCTCCTATTTCAGTGCGTTCGGAAATATAGCGCAGCCGGTCAAAGTTCGTGTTAGCACCGCTCACCGTAGCCGCCATCGAGACACCCTGGAGACCGTGCAGCGCCGTATATTTCTTCATACCCGCCACCGCTAATGCTCCAGCGGGCTCAGCGATTGCCCGGGTATCCTCGAAAATATCTTTAACGCCCGCACATATCTCATCGGTAGTCACTGTAATGACATCGGTGACGTGGCTTTTTATCAAGCGCAAAGTTTCTTTGCCGACCTGCGCAACGGCGCAGCCATCGGCAAACAAGCCGACTTCTCGCAACCGAACACGCCGCCCCTTATCAAGAGCAGCACGAACGCAGGCAGCATCTTCGGGTTCAACGCCAATGATTTGGGTCTTTGGCCAGACATACCGAAGGTAGGTGGCCATGCCCGCAATAAGCCCGCCACCACCCACGCAAACAAACACGTAATCTAGGGGAGCGGGGGCCTGACGCGATAACTCCACAGCTACTGTACCCTGACCCGCAATTACATCTGGGTCATCAAAAGGGTGGAGGAATGTCATACCCTCAGCTTCAACAATTTCCGCCGCTAGATGCGCAGCCTCATCGAAGGTGTCGCCGTGCAAAATGACCGAGGCCCCATAGTTTCTAACCGCATCGACCTTGATGGCAGGGGTGGTCACCGGCATCACTATTTTAGCTTTGACCGATAACTTCTGAGCAGCTAAGGCTACCCCTTGGGCGTGGTTTCCAGCAGAAGCGGCAACAACACCCCGTCGCCGCGAGGGCTCATCGAGGTTGATCATCTTGTTATAGGCGCCACGCAACTTGAAGGAGAAGACCGGTTGCAGATCTTCTCGCTTTAAAAATATTTGATTCCCCAGGCGCCGGGTCATCAGCGGCGCATCGCTTAAAGGCGTTTCGTGGGCGACGTCATAGACTCGCGCATTTAGGATTCGTTTGATGTAAGCATCTGTCATGGCCGCTTTCCCGCGGAAGTCGAAAGGGGATAATACGTGTAAATCAGTAATTACGTCATGATGTGGTCGAGTTTCATTTGCCCGTGGACCTTCCATCACCGACAATGCGTCTTTCCCCTTCGTCACACCCTCGGAGCCACTATGACGTCACGCTTGCAACTCGCCAATGCCATCAGGGCGTTAAGTATGGATGCCGTGCAAGCGGCCAATAGCGGACACCCCGGTGCCCCTATGGGTATGGCGGACATCGCGGAAGTCCTCTGGAACGGCTATCTGAAACACAACCCCAACAATCCGGACTGGCCCGATCGTGACCGCTTTGTACTGTCTAATGGTCATGGCTCAATGTTGCTCTACAGCTTGCTCCATCTCTCGGGGTACGACCTTACTATTGAAGATTTAAAAAATTTCCGGCAATTTCATGCTAAGACAGCGGGGCACCCCGAATACGGTTATGCCCCCGGGGTCGAAACCACGACGGGGCCTTTAGGTCAGGGATTAGCCAACGCCGTTGGTATGGCGCTTGCCGAAAAAACCCTCGCCGCTCAATTTAATACAGAAAAACATACGCTAATTGACCACCGAACCTGGGCCTTTCTTGGGGATGGCTGCCTTATGGAAGGCATCTCCCATGAAGCTTGCTCCCTTGCAGGAACGCTTGGGCTGGGCAAGCTTGTCGCCTTTTATGACGATAACGGTATTTCCATCGACGGCGAAGTGACCGGCTGGTTCACCGACGATACAACCAAACGCTTCGAAAGCTATGGCTGGCAGGTCATTCCAAATGTCGACGGGCACGATCATGCCAGTATCAGCGCTGCGATCGATCTCGCACTTCAGGACGGAGAAAAACCAACTCTCATCTGCTGTCGCACCATTATTGGTAAAGGTGCGCCCAACAAGCAGGGTACCGAGTCATGCCACGGGGCGCCTTTGGGTGCGGATGAGATTGCCGCTACGCGGGCTGCACTGGGCTGGGAGCACGGGCCTTTTGAAATTCCGGAAGCCGTCTATGAGGGCTGGGACGCCAAAGCACGAGGGGCCGAGCAAGAGCAAGACTGGCATTCGAGATTTGCCGACTTTTCAAAGGCGGCACCCCAGCAAGCCGAAGAACTCAAACGGAGGCTGGAAGGTACTCTTCCTGATACGTTTGAGGCGCAAATGGACGATTACATTACCCAGTGTGCCGAGGCCGGTACAGACATGGCCTCACGAAAAGCCTCGCAACAAACCCTCAACACACTCGGGCCATTGCTACCCGAGATGCTGGGTGGCTCAGCAGATCTTGCGGGCTCTAACTTAACCCTGTGGCAGGGCTCCAAAGGCGTCACTGCGACCGACGCCTCAGGTAATTACGTTTACTACGGCGTCCGAGAATTCGCGATGTCTGCCATGATGAACGGTGTCGCATTGCATAAGGGTTTCATCCCTTACGGCGCCACGTTCCTCATCTTCATGGAATACGCTAGAAATGCGGTGCGAATGGCTGCACTCATGCGTCAACGGGTGATCTTTGTGTACACCCATGACTCAATAGGTCTCGGTGAAGATGGGCCCACCCATCAACCTGTTGAACAACTCACAGCGCTTCGCAGTACACCCAATCTCGAGACCTGGCGCCCCTGCGATACGGTAGAGTCCGCTGTTGCGTGGAAAATGGCGGTAATGCGCGACGCTGGGCCAGCCGCGCTCATCTTTTCACGTCAGACATTGCCCCACCAAGACCGTGCAGAAGAGGGCGTTAAAGCAATAGAGCGCGGTGGTTACACCTTAATTTCAGAGACGGGAGAACTCGATGCCATCATTATCGCGACCGGATCTGAGGTGGGTCTCGCAGTAGCCGCCGCTCAAACCTTGGCCGAGAAAGGTCGGGGTATTCGAGTCGTGTCGATGCCCTGTGCCGAACGTTTCATGGCCCAAGAGGTCACCTATCGTGAGTCCATATTACCCAGTGACGTACTGGCGCGGGTTGCGGTGGAAGCTGCTCATGCAGACTATTGGTACAAATTCGTCGGCCTCGATGGTCGAGTTGTCGGCATGCAAAGCTTCGGTGAGTCTGCACCCGGCGGGGAGCTGATGGCGCATTTCGGCTTTACTGTCGAAAACGTGGTGGCTGCGGTAGAAGACGTATTTCTCGACTAACGCGCGCTGAGTCAGTAGCACATCCCCGTGAACCAACGTATAGCCATTAATGGCTTTGGGCGCATAGGCCGCACCGTCTTACGTGCCTGGACGGCGAGAGAATCGTTACGCCAGACGGTTAGCATCGCCGCGATTAACGAAATTGCCGACCCAGAGACGGTTGCGCACTTGACCCAATACGATTCAACACATGGACGCTTTCCCGGCACGGTTGCACGTACCGATGACGCGCTGATCGTTAATGGGCAATCCATCGCCCTGCTGCGCCATACCCACATCGATAAACTACCTTGGCGCGATTTAGGCATTGACCTGGTGATAGAAAGCACCGGAGCGTTTAGCGACCGCGTCACAGCAGAGCAACATATAAACAGCGGCGCCCGCCGAGTTTTGTTCTCTCAGCCGGCACAGTCCGACGTAGACGCCACTATTGTCTGGGGACTCAACCAATCAGAGCTGCAGGGTAATCACCAAATTATCTCTGCGGGGTCTTGCACCACCAATGCGCTGTGCCCGGTGTTAAAAATCATTGATGATGTTTTTGGTATTGAGGCCGGAACCATCACTACGGTGCATTCAGCAATGAATGATCAACCCGTTTTGGATGCTTACCATCACACTGATCTGCGTAAAACCCGAGCCGCATTTCATTCCATTATTCCTGTCGACACGGCACTGGCTGTTGGCATTCCGAGAATCTTACCCGGGCTTGCCGACAAGCTTACAGCCCATGCCCTGCGAGTACCCACACTCAACGTTTCGGCGCTCGATATCACACTGCAAACCCGAGGCAACTGTAATGCCGCTTCAGTAAATGGAGCTCTCATTGCTGCTGCGGAAAGCAGCCTTGTTGGAATTTTGGGCATCGCTACGGAACCGTTAGCTTCCTGCGACTTTAACGGAGAGAGCTGTTCTGGTGTGGTGGATGCCAGCCAAACACAGGTTGCGGGAGACCGCTTAGTAAAAATATTAGTTTGGTTCGACAATGAATGGGCCTATGCCCAGCGACTGCTCGATATTGTTCAACATTTGGGTGCGCTAGACAAAAGCTGAAGCCCAACCTGGAGTTTGCCATGAAGCTAATGCACGAGCTTGATCTGAGTGGAAAGCGGGTACTGATCCGCGAAGATCTCAATGTGCCGATTAAAGATGGGAAGGTTACTAGCGATGCTCGCCTGCTCGCCACGCTTCCCACCATACGGCAGGCGCTGACGTCAGGTGCTGCAGTCATGCTGATGTCCCATTTGGGCCGTCCGGAAGAGGGCACTTGGGAAGATCGTTTTTCACTGGCACCGGTGGCCCATCGATTAAGCGAACTTTTGGAGGTAGAGGTTAAATTAGTCACAGACTGGGAGTCTGCGGTGCCCCAACAAGGGCAAATTCTTCTACTTGAAAATGTACGTTTTAACTCGGGAGAAAAGCAAAATTCAGATGCACTTGGGCAGCGGTATGCAGCGCTGTGCGATATCTTCGTCATGGACGCCTTCGGCACCGCCCACAGGGCTCAAGCTTCCACCCATGGTGTTGCTCGATTTGCCGCCGCGGCCTGTGCGGGACCACTGCTTGCAGCCGAGTTGTCGGCGCTAAAAAGCGCTCTGGCACAACCTGCACGCCCCATGCTGGCCATCGTCGGTGGCTCAAAAGTATCGACCAAACTCGCCGTGCTTGAACAGCTGGCCAAGACCTGTGACAGCCTCATCGTAGGCGGAGGTATTGCAAATACTTTCTTGGCTGCGGCGGGCTATCCGGTAGGCCGATCACTTCATGAGCCCGATCTTATCGATACAGCGCGGGAGCTACTGCAGAAGAGCCATATTCCCTTACCGCTGGACGTGGTCGTGGCAAAAGACTTCAGCGAAAATGCCACGCCTACGCTCAAGTTGGCCAGCGAAGTCGCGGAGGATGACATGATCCTCGATGTCGGCCCTCAGTCAGCAGCAGCCATGGTAGAGCAGCTTAAACAAGCAGAAACCATTCTTTGGAATGGTCCTGTAGGTGTTTTTGAGTTTGCGTCGTTCTCACACGGTACCGAAGAACTTGCCAGAGGAGTTGCGGCTTCTCAGGCTTTTTCTCTGGCCGGGGGTGGGGATACACTGGCTGCAATAGATCAGTTTGGCGTGAGTGATCAGGTGTCCTACATCTCTACCGGAGGCGGCGCTTTTCTTGAGTATGTTGAAGGGAAAATATTACCCGCTGTGGCCATACTCGAGGAACGTGCTCTGCAGTAACAGATCTATGTGCTTAAGACGCACCATGGACCGAGCATTAATGACAACGTCTTGCGGAGAAAACCAACCGCGCGATGGCGAACGATACAACAGGAGACTAAAACATGGCACTGATTAGCCTAAGACAACTGCTCGACCACGCAGCCGAGTACCAATATGGCGTACCGGCATTTAACGTGAACAACCTCGAGCAGACCCGCGCCATTATGGAAGCCGCCGATGCCACAGATTCGCCAGTCATTATGCAGGCAAGTGCCGGTGCCCGAAAATATGCCGGAGCCCCCTTCCTCAAAGCCCTGATGGATGCAGCAATGGAAGAATTTCCTCACATCCCAGTGTGCGTGCACCAAGACCATGGCACGTCTGCGGCTATTTGCCAGCGTTCAATTCAACTGGGCTTCAGCTCAGTAATGATGGATGGCTCCTTGGGTGAAGATGGTAAAACCCCCATGGACTATGACTACAACGCTGGCGTCACGCGAACGGTTGTCGATATGGCCCACGCTTGCGGTGTCTCTGTGGAAGGCGAAATTGGCTGTCTAGGATCCCTTGAAACGGGTGAAGCCGGTGAAGAAGATGGCATTGGCGCAGCAGGCAAACTCACCCATGAGCAAATGCTGACAGACCCCGAGGAGGCAGCACAGTTTGTTGCCGATACCCATGTCGATGCCCTGGCCATTGCTTGCGGCACTAGCCATGGGGCTTACAAGTTTACTCGCCCGCCCACCGATGACATTCTCGCAATTGATCGAATAAAGGCCATCCATAGTCGTATCCCAAAAACGCACCTGGTGATGCACGGGTCATCCGCTGTGCCCCAGGACTGGCTCGCCATTATTAATGAGTTTGGGGGTGAGATACCCGAGACCTATGGCGTGCCCGTGGAGCAAGTAGCGGAGGGCATTAAATACGGTGTACGCAAGGTCAACATCGATACCGATTTACGCCTAGCCTCTACGGGTTCAATTCGCCAGTTTTTAGCTCAAAATCCGACCGAGTTTGACCCCAGAAAATATTTTCAAGCCAGCTTAGTGGCCATGCGCGATATTTGTATTGCACGTTACGAGGCTTTCGGCACCGCCGGTAATGCGTCAAAACTTAAGCCCTTATCCCTTGCAAAGGTTCAGGAAGCCTACAGTCAGGGGCATTACTAACGGCCAAAAGCTGAATTCAAAACCAGCTTAGTGCAAGCCCCACTGCCACGGAGTGCTTTTTAGTCGGTAATCCGCAGTCGCCAGAGCGCTGCGCCTGTAAGAGTGGGTGCGAGCCAGGAAGGGGCGGTTCGACAGTCCAAAATATCCCGACCCAACATAACGGCACAGAAACAGCTGAACCCATCGCCGGGTCACTAACTGATCTTTTTGGTGCAGTAAGCCCGCATTCACTCAGGCATTGATCTCGGTGGTTCTGGACTGTCCAGCGCGCCACCAAAAATGGCGCGCAGCGGCCCATCATAATTACGCCAGCGCCCTTGTCTCGAGGTCGTCAAAGGCTCCCTGACCTGCCACACACTGGCCGTGCGCACCGAATTTGTTAGCTCATGAAAGTTTAGGCAGTCGGAGTGCCATGGCGCCCCTAACCACTTAAATAAGGGCATTAACTGTTTTTCCGGATCAGTCACTAGCGCCTCATAACTAACACGATAAACACTTTTAGGATAATTTTCGCACCAAAAGTCAGCAATTTTACGACAGAAGCTTATATGCTTAGCAATGTCTTCAGGGCTCGTTGCATAACCATGCTGCGGATGTAGGCGCGTGCCAAATATAGACACTAAAGTATCGCGCCAGTCGCGCTCAGTAATAACGAACTTCGCCTCAGGCAATACCGCACGGATGCTTGCCATATGAAATAAGTTATCGGGGCGCTTATCGGTGGCGACTAGACCTGGCTCGACATTGCGCTCGGTCAAGTGCGCCTGCCATTGCTCACGTAGCTGCGCGCATTGCTGGGTATTGGGCAAGCGGCCGGGCGACACCATGCTCCCCCCCAAAGCGTGAATCTGTCTGGGCCAAAACTCAGATTCACCCAATGGTGCAAAACCTGAATGGGCCGCCAATATTTGCTCCAGTAAGGTCGAGCCAGTTCGGAACAAACCAAGAATAAAAACAGGAGTCTGTTGTGGCGAAGTAGGCACAGTAGCGCTGGGGGCTACGGTCCCGTGGGAATCTAACGGCGGAGGCTGCTGCGACTTCACCTCGGCCAACTGACTCAACAATTTCGACTGAACAGGCAGCGCTTGCCAGTCGGGGTAAGCTTTTTGATCGACCGCATTTACCGCAATAAGGGCTTCCCAAGCCGCGTTATACCGCTCTGCCCGCTCCTCATAACGAGCCAGAGCCATCAGCGCGTCGGTGTCTTTAGCCTTTGCAAACTGACGCAAGGATTGAACGGCTTGCGATGCCTCCGGTAGCGTGAGGTTGGCTTCGATCCAACGCGCCACCGGATAAGCCTCACCTGGGGCGAGCTCGGTCGCGAGCTTGAAGTACCGACAAGCAGTCTCACGATCACCCATTTGCTCTGCAATATGAGCACGATTAAAAATTGCCGGGTAATAATGGGGGTTTTCTAATAAAGCGCGATCAAGCCATTGCATTGCCGGTTCAGTTTGACCCAGACGCTCTGAATACACTGACGCCATGTTTGCCATGGCCTCTTCCGGGGATTCAATGCCAAAAGCTAAGGCTTGTTCATAAGCCTTTAGGCTAGCTGCAAATAGGCCAACCTTTGTCGACCACCAGCCTAAATTGAACCAGGCGATAGCGTTGCTTGGCTGACTCTGCGACTGCGCCAGCCAGTGACGATATTGTTGCTGAGCTTCCGTCATTTCAGAAAAATCCAAAGCAAAAAAAAGCGGGCCATTGGCCCGCTTCTTATTGACGCAGCTTACGCTGCTTCATTCAAGCCTTACTTATAGACGGAAAGTCACCTGAGCAAACAAGTACTGACCGAGGGTATCGTAGAAACCCGCTGTCGCGTTTGCGTTAGAGGACAATGAACCACCTACCAGTGGTGGCTCTTCGTCTAAGACGTTGTTGATACCGACCAGGATCTCAGAATCACCCAAGAAGCGGATGGTTGCGTTCAGATCGAGGTAGTTCTCACCGCCGTCGCTCTCGTCCTGTGCGATGGTATCGATACCTTCACTACGACCGTTGGTCAAACCACCGTCATAGTCAACACCGCCAAAGTGACGCCATCGGATGCTGGCTGCCCAGAAACCGTTGCTGTCGTAAGACGCAGTAGCTGTGTGACGCCACTCAGGTGAGGGGTAACAACGGCTGCTGATCAAGCCAACACAGTCGTAAGTATCAGCACCAGGAATCTCAACTTCCTTGGTCAGCATGTAAGTACCGATCAAGCTTAAGTTGAAAGATCCACCCAGAGCGTCAACGCCCCAAGCACCTGCAACGTCAACACCTTCCCAGGTATTCTTACCGCCGTTCAAGCTAGCGTTCAGAACCGAACCTGTCTCGCCCTGCCACAGTGAACCGTTGCCTGAACGCGTAATCGCGTCACAGAACAATCCGTTCTCAGCACACTGGCGAACGATGTTCTCAGCACCGATACTTGTAACGGTCTCTTCGATTTCGATACTCCAGTAATCCGCAGAAATTGTCAGATTATCGGTAGGAGTCAGTACCACACCGAAGGTGATGGTGTCTGCTTCCTCAGCGTCCAGACCTGGGTTACCACCCGTGATCTGGTTGTATTGGTCAGCAGGACTCAAAGCGATGTTGCCATATTGACCGGCTGTAACACCCGTATTCGCACATTGTGCCTGTGAATACTCTGGCGCCTCGCCATTTGCAACGATGCCGCCACAGGGGTCAACACCAGCCCAGAGGCCCAGATTCTGCTGTGAGTACAGCTCTGATACGTTTGGTGCTCGCACCGCGCGGTTGTAGCCCATACGGATACGGAGCAAATCGATAGGCTGGAAGTCAGCACCGATTCGATAGGTATCCTGACCGCCAACCGTGCTGTAGTCAGAGTAACGATATGCCAAGTCAAGAACTAAGCTATCGAGGACTGGGACGCTAGCTTCACCAAAGAATTCAGAGACGTTGTAGCTGCCTCCCAGTGAAGGTGTTGGACCGCCTTGTCCTAACAGCTGACCTTCTTCGAAGACAGTATCAGCGATACGCTCAAACTTCTCGCCGCGCCACTCATAACCGACAACGACCTTGATGGGGTTGCTGGTGGTAGGCAGTGAGAACAAGTCGCCTGTTACATAGCCGTTGATGACTTCTGTTGACGTTGTACCGTTCAGTACGCCAACACCTGTCAGGCCTGCAGCCTGCTCAGGAGTAACGCCTTGATAGGTGAAAACGTCCCACAAAATATCAGCGGTATCGGGATCAATGTTCTTCGTGATCTTAGGTGCGAAGAAGTCGTTAATGTACGTCGCAGTCGATCGTGTTTGTCCGTACAAGTAGCTGATGTCATATGACCATGTGTCATTGATATCACCCTTCATACCCGTAACCATACGGAACGAATCGTGCGTAGTATTGCTTGAGCGTGGACCGCCCTCTACGTTTCGCTTACCAACGTATACACCAAACTCGTCATACCCTGGGCCATAAAGATCAACCAGTGCATCCTGGAAAGGAGCAGGGAAGTCATCGAGGTCAAGGATATATGCTTCAACGAAGAAACTGCCTGACTCAGCAATTTGAGCGCGTGACTCGTTGCTGGCATACATAGTTTCGAAGTAAGGCGTGAAGTGATCGTTTAGCTTGTACTCAGCAAAAGCGCCAATTGACCACTGCTCGATAGGACGCAGGAAGTGGTTGATTGGTGCGTAGTTGTAACGGTTAGTACCGTCCCAAGGTGTTAAACCACCTGAAGAGTTGATGTTGCCGAAGAACTCTTGGTCGTAGTCATAGTTACGACCATTGGTACCCGCAGGGCCCTGTCCACCAACAACTGTAGGTGCCAAAAAGTAGTTTGGAATGATAGCGTTAGCTGAACCACCTACACCTGTAGCAGCACCCGTCAAAGCGCCTGAAGAGTAATCTCTTGATTCTTGACGAAGTTCTTTCTGCTCACGCCATGTACCGTAAACAGTCGCATTACCTTTGCCGTCAGCAAAGTCGCTACCCATGATGAAATCGATCTGGTAGTTCTCACCGTCGGGGCCTTCGGTACCGGAGGGGTAATCAAAGTTACGAGCGTCTAACAGTGGCTGAATGTAGCCGTTGTCGTTGTCGTGTCGGTAACCTGACCAACCGCCGCGGATTTCAATACCATCCATCTTGCGGGTAACGAAGTTAACAACACCAGCAACCGCGTCGGCGCCGTAGGTTGCAGATGCACCACCGGTCAATACGTCGACACGCTCAAGGGCAATAGTCGGAACCTGACCAACGTCTGGCGCCTGCGAGTAAATACCACCCGCCTGCATACGTCGACCGTTAATCAATACCAAGGTTCGGTTAGTTCCTAAGCCACGCAGGTCGACTGTCGCCGTACCGGTTGCGCCGTTAGAAATGTTGGCGTTTTGGCTGGTCTCGATTGAAGGCAAGCTGTTCAGCACTTGCTCAATGTTCACAAAACCCAAGTTCTTGATGTTTTCAGCATTAACTACGGTTACTGGGCTAGTAGCACCAAAGCCGTCTTCTGTCTTAATACGTGTACCGGTAACGATTACCTCTTCTACGGTATCGTCTACAGCACCATCAATATCTTCGTCTTGTCCGAATGCCAGACCGCTGGTCAGCGTGGTTGCCAAAGCCGCGGTAACGGCAAGGCTAAGCTGTCGCTTATGCAGTGACTTCATGGGAAAACCTCGTCTTCTAGTAATTTCTAGTGTTAGTTAAGAGCGCTCTGTCCGGCTCGAATATCCGGACCGAAGACGCAGAGTAATCAATTGTGGGCAGTAAGTGAGAGCCTTTAGAGGCTACTTTGTGCATTATTCACGCTCACAAAGGGGAACTTACGCTTTGCAACCCATTCAACTGTGAATTTTGCGGCCTCTAGCGGGGCTTTATCGGCCTCAGTCAATGCGTCGAACCCCCACAGAACGTCCAGTCGACAGGACTGTCATCGTCCACAAGCCTATAAAATTCTTTTTGAAGTGCACCTTATTATCGCCACGAGTGTGTCTATATTTACTGCTCCCAGTACGTTGCCGCCAGACTTGACCGTTATCGAGGGCAAATATGGACTTACCGCTCCAGCCGGAGAAATTACCCACGATCATGGCGTCAAAGGGCTCGGTCAGTGCCTGAGCTTTTGCAGCCTCGAGTTCCTCAGCCGCCGCAAGCTCCTCATTGACCCGACGTTCAACCTCGGCTTCGATCGCTTTTTCTTGCTCAACATCACTCAAAGTGGCTGCGCCCATGCTCTGGACATCGCCTACCGGTGTCGCGGTGTTCAATCCTGTGGGTAGAAACCGGTCTCGCAGCCAATTATCGAGAAACTCTTGCTGTTCACCCGAAAGAGCACCTACACCCGAAGCCTCACGCTCTGCAGATGTCATCTCTTTGGCAAGACCTTTAAAAAGATCTGATTGCGTAAATGCCCACATAGGCAGTAGACAAATGAGACAGACCGTTATTACACGCAGCATATGGTATCTCCTGTTGCGAAGGTGAGTGGGAGGCCGCTCCACAAGAGCTGGTCGCGAGTCAGTATATAGCCGGTAGAGGCTTCTTACACGAATCACGTATTTGCAGGAACATTAGTGGTGGCCATACTGACTAGTGGTGGCCGTACTAGCATTACTATTGAATGCGCTGGTTATAGTGCTGACGCGGGCATTAACGTTATAAACCGCCCTCGGAGCACCGGACCTGCGATAGGTTTAAACTGTCCATCAGCTCCACTGAACGTGGCGCACAGCGTCTTAAAATCAAAGATGCAAAAAGCAAACCCTCAGGACAAAGAGTAACAATAGCAGTGACTAAAAAGCAGCCAATGAATCTCACCCAACCGCCTCAAGCTATGAGCGCAGCACTCAGCGCACTTCTGGGACGTGAGCGCTTTTTAACGGATAGC
>Ga0208950_1001002_pt1 | contig 13568 bp, 11 predicted proteins | sample AOAMet_54_BLW_10_2_FD_188234 | JGI IMG/M metagenome (GOLD analysis project Ga0208950, IMG submission 188234) | Ammonia-oxidizing marine microbial communities from Monterey Bay, California, USA - CAN11_54_BLW_10 (SPAdes) | ecosystem: Environmental > Aquatic > Marine > Intertidal zone | place...
TTCTAAAAGTGTGTTCCGGCTTCTAACATCCCCTGTGAAAAATTCTAACTCTTGGGTCTTCTCTCTAGTCTTGGCCTCTGTGTGCCAGCCCACGGCAAACGGATCTCCTGGCGAGATACAAAAAAGTTTTGCATACTTTACATAGGAACTCGCGAGATCACATTGAGATCCGTTTGCCGTGAGGCTGCGCACAGAGGCCAAGAGTAGAGAGAACGCTCCAGTTTTAGAATTTTTCACAGGGGATGTTAGAAGCCGGAACACACTTTTAGAAACCCGAGCACATTTTGAGACGGCGTTACCAAGGGGTCAACCCTCTGGTACGACGCAAAACCCGAGCAGTTTTAAACTGTAAGGCTGGCCAGCCATACGGTTTGGGAGACTCAGACGATGCCGCGGGGGCGGGAATTGTTGGCCAACCCCAAGGGGGTGTGATAGTCGTCGACGCGGAAGGACTTGTATTTTGGGTCTTGGTAGAACTGCGCGTGTGTGAGGGAGGAGTGTCAAGAATGTACGCGTGTGGCACAGTTTGAAGACTTGCCTATACCTTTTGGCAGCCGATCATGGCAAGCTGAAGCGCAATGCAAAGGTCGTCTTGCTTTCCGTAGAGCTTGCCCGTGTAGGTCTGCGCACACCAAAGACCAGAGTTGGCAGGCAGTCGTTCGGGGAAGCAAAAGGGGCGATCGCACCTTGCGAAACTTGCCAAAGGTCGTCTTGGGCGCCTCGCTCACGACGCAGTAGCTCGACAGCTCGTCCTTGATCCGCTGACGTGCCTCGCGGTCGCCCAGCTCGGTGGAAAAGAAGCAGTCGGAGAGCGCAATCTTGCCGACGTTCATGGCCTCGCGGAGCAGCAAACACATTTGCTCCTGCGCACGACAAGAATCGCACGTGAGGAGTGGAGCACCAATACGGTCCTTTGAAGAACCACCCTGCCCACCTTGCGCTCGTTGGTCTGCGCACACGCAAACGATGACGCGTGAGCAAACGCGTGGTTGGGGTAAAAGTTGATGCACACGACGCACCGTCAACCATCCGAGCGACCCCTGCTGGCCCTCGCTCAAGCTGACCCAGTTTTTGACATTGGCCGCCTCGAGCGCGTGCAGCAGGTGCTGAGACTCAAAGGCGAGGTTGGACCTGCACACGCGGAAAATCGCACTAAAATGCCACCGTATGCCGCGTTCTTAGTCAAGTATCGTTTCGTGCATCCGCTTACTCAAGAATCAGCACCGTCTTGGTGTGCGACAGGATGTTGATTTGGCGCAGCGCTAAGATGTGCTTGATCAAGAGGCGATGGGTGTGTCGAACGTCGCGCGTGTGCAAGGCCTCGACGCCCAGCACCTGCGCACGCGCACAAATACGAGCGATGATCACGCCCGCCAAGGACCAACTGAGAGCCTTGCTGTTTGGGCAGCCGCTGACGGCCCGTGAACGGCTTCACCCCGAGGCGCTGTGTGCCGATCTGGACGCCTGTTTGCGCGGGGCCATGCTCATCCTGGCCGAGGAAGTGGGCGAATGCGATGCGCTGGACCAGGCCCGTCTGGAGTGGTCGCGGATCGTCGCACTGCAGCCCACCGTGCACGGCATCGCGGCCAAGCGGGCGGCCCTGCTGTTTGCCTTGCACAAGGAGGCGGGCGTGCGCGATTCGTTTGCCGGGAGCGACCCGGAGCTCGTGGAGGATCTCAAGACGCGCGTGCTTCCAATGTGCATCCCCTCCTTTGTGGCCGGCATGGCTCAAACCCCCGATGCCTTGGTGGCGCTCGTGTGCACATTGTGTGAGTTGTGGCCCGGGGAGGCCATGGGCATGGACTTGGAAGAGGAAGAGGATAGGAAAATGGAGGTGTAAGGGTTGCGGGTTGAGGGTTGAGGGTTGAGGGTTGAGGGTTGAGGGTTGAGGTGGGTGTGTGTGTGTATGCGCAGTCGCACGTGCATGAACCCGTTGGGGTCTTGAAGGATGGAACAAATTGAAAACGCCGATGCGCCCCCACCCGACGGGTCGACCGCGAGGAAGACGTGTTGGGTGTTGCGACGCGGGTCGCGAGCCGAGTATTCGAGCTCGGGTGCTTGTCGAGCGAGCATGTCTTCGATGTCTCGTTGAGCAAACGCCTTCTCGGAGCCGTCGGCCGAGATGCCCAAGGACTCGCGCAACCTGCGCACAAACAGTTGTCAGAGCAAGACGACGGTGGTTTGATTGCGACATGTGGCGCACAGCATGGCCGGATCCTCTGCGAGCAACTTACGAACAACCTCCACCTTGGCACTCGATAGCCAACGAGGCATGGACGCAAGCTTATGGCGACACTTTTCGGCTGGAGGTGGTGCACGCACAGCGTGAGCATTAGCAAGTGGATGGGTTCAAAGGCGGCGTACGATGGTCGGTGAGCAGGCAGTCGTCGCAAACCTGTCACACCAAGACGACGCGTTAGCTTGCAAGCAACTGTGCGGTCAATTGACCGCACACTTACCAGAGTGATCTTGATTGTCTCAAAGACCGTTTTGCCAAAGTCTGTGAACTCATAGTGCGTGGTGTTAGTGACAATTGATACTTTTTAACTGTTCAATGGACGACTGACCATCGACTAGCTCCATCATCTTCGTGTACTGTCGCGAAAAACAAGACCACGTGAGTGTCACGTGGCAGTGCAAGGTGAGAGAGTGGAGCGCACATGGTTTCCCGAGTCGAGGATGGTTGAGATGCAGAGGAGCACGGACGATTGCATACTGCGCACGCATGGGGGCGGGAAGCATTTACAAGTTGACCGTTCCATCGAAAAGGTCCCACATCGGCATAACAACACGGGAAGTAAAGGCCAGGTTGGCGCGCCTCAGCAAAGGGACAACCACCTGCCACGATGCCAAACAACCAGTGTGACGATTCGGACTCGGACTATTGGCTTTAGGAAAGTGTTTTTGAACTAACCTCGCTGACGAGGCCAGGATCACAGTAAGCCGCTTCTTCGAGAATGATAACATCGCCACTCACGCCTTTCAACGACTGGTCGCGTTGGCACACGGAAAAGGGCACGGGTGAGCGGGCAGGCCTACTCCCTAACAAAAAAAATCTCTCTAACGCCGCCGCCGAGGAGGAGGAAGGAAGGGCGTCTCCCCCCCCCGTGGTCGTTTTTTGCACACCAAAGGTCGTTAGCGGCCACCCACTCGCCCGCGTGCGCACGCACGCGTGCGTGCACGGGCTTCAAATACTCTTGCGGCATGTGCTCGCGCAACCCCGAATACAAGGGCAAGCGGCGCGGCGGCGGCGTCGCGCCGCGCGTTTGTGAGCGACACACACCGCCTACGGCCTAAAAGTTCCACCATGGAAGGAGAGCTAAAGCGCGAACCAGAGCCCGAAGACGACGACGACGAGGATGTCGACGACGACGATGTCGTCGTTGCCAGCAGTCAACGGGCCAGTCGCGCGGCGCGGTCGCCAGCGCCCACTGACGCCGCGCAGACGGCTGCCTGGAGAGAGGTGGCTGAACTTGCGACACGCCTTGAGACTCGCGGACTCGAACGTGTGGGACGTTTGCCTCCGACAACCTTTGTCTCTCGCGGGAGTGGTCGGATTGGAGGTGGCGGGGGCGGCGCTCCGCGTGGCAGCGGCGGCAGCCGTCGTGGCGGCGGCAGCGGCGGCAGCGGCGGCAGCGGTAGCTCCACGGCGCTCACAACCACAAACGACGCAGCAGACAAGGAGCCCGTGCTCGACGCGGGCAAACCAGCCAATCCGACGGCACAGCTTAGCCACGTCTTTTCGCTACAGAGGCCGATTGATGCCAATGCACGCGAAGCGTCGTTTCTGACCTACCAGTCGGTTCTGCCATTGGAGACCACGCAATTGGCCGCATCCGGAATGCGGTCAAACTCGGTTCGTGCGAGCCTGGTCAACAAACCCAAAAAGACGTGTGGTGGGGGTCAACAGACCACGCGGAACAACCTAGGGGACCTGGCAGCCGCGGCGTCGTCGCAAGCAGTGTCTGTGGCGATTGCGCTCGGTGCAGCCCGTCGTATTGCGCTCGATGCACACGGTGTCAAGCCCGACGATCCGAGGGCTACGATTGCGCTCGACACATCGTTGCTCGTGGACGACACGCGTATTCGTCACGCGTCGTTAAATCAAAAGGTCTTCATTGTCGCCACCTCCGCGCGACTAATTTCGCATGCACTTCCGACACGCTTGTCCCAGCACTCGTTTTTGGAATCGATGAAGGAATTTGCCAGAGGCGAACTCGAGACGGGCATGATCCGCCAGCGAGTTCCACAGCAGGTGGATGCTCTTCGCAGCATTTGCAACGCGGTTGTCGACAACACTGAAGGAACCAGCGTCTGGGCCGCATGGGTGCTCCTGGTCCACATGCTCTCCGACGCACGCCTCCGTCGCCTCATCCGATCGTCTGCCATCACCGACATGGACGCCGCCACCGCGGCATTGTTTCAGTCGTATGCCCGAGGCGAGATTACGCGTCGCGCACGCATGCCGCCCGAGGCACCGCCACCACCACCACCACCACAACCACCACAACCACCACAACCACCACAACCACCACAACTGCAACGAGCACCCTCTCCGCCGCCACCGTCCTCCCCGCTGGTGACAGAGACGGGCCTTTCAGAGCTGGATCCATACGCGGAGCCGCCCATGGATCCCGACGATGCCGCCAGCCTCGCGAATGCGCGCAAGCTTTTTGGAAACGCCTTGGAGGACGCGGGTGCTGTACCAAAGGCCGAGAACCGCGTGGTCGTTGTGGCCAATGCGCAGGGTGCCAAGGCACAAGACGAGTCTGTGCAGCGCACTGAAAAACGGACACTGTCGCTCAAGCGCAAACGTCCTCCAACCTCGGGAACGGTGCCGCACACGAGCACCTCGCACTTTTTGGAGTATTGGCAGGCCGCGCTCGGATCCGAGTACGCCTCCATACTCAAGACGATGATCACGCAGTCCAAGTCGGCCGCGAGCGCAGCGGCGCTCGACACGCTGTGTGGCCAAACCCCCGAAGGCATGCGCGTCAACTTCAATCCACTCCTGCTTGACATTTCGAGTAAAAATGCAATCAAGTCGGCCGAGGCCATTTCGAGTCTCGTGGTGACTTCGGAGCCGCGGGTGCCCAAGATAATTGTGTGGAGGGCACGGGACGCCGAGAATCACATCCAGCTCCACGCCGGCATCATCCGCAGTCCAAATGATGCTTCCAACAGCACGCTTCACGCGTGTGGCGTCGCTCCAAGCCACGTGTTGCCGCTCAAGGGCAAACGCAACCACACCGTGCCAATTTGGAGCCTGGCCGTGCGCAACACGACGCCGCACGATCTCACGACCACGATGCTTCCCGGAGTTACGGAAGGTGCGAAACTGCGCTTGAACACACTTGCGACCGCATGCACACACCTCTACTACAATTCGCAGGCGCGGTTCACCTCCAAGCGTTGCAGAATGGCAAGATTACGCTGCCCAGCAGGCACCGGCTTTCCAAGGTGTTTGAGAATGTCAAGTCGCGTGCGGCGCGGGGCGCCTCCGATGGCTCGCTGGACACGACGCTCACGGGCATTACGCGTGGCATCCTCGTGATTCGCGCCAAGCTCTGCGTGAGCGCCTCGCAGGTGCACGCGGGTGCCAGCATCGCCAACGAGTTGGCCCAGGCGCACGCAGAGGCTGCACGGCGTGCCGGCTTTACGCCCCAGTCCGACTATGAGAGCTGCGCATTGCTTTCCCACGAGAGTCTCGACGGGCAGCGGATCCGCGAGCCCTATGCCACGCCAGCGTCCAATTTGGGCTTGGCGCTGCAGGCCAACGAGGCAATCCGCATTCTGATGAAGGGTCGCTCTCACCGTGGCGACCCGTGCCGCGTGCTGTGCGGGGTGGCAACGCCGGTGGAGATTGGAGAAGCCTCCGTCGAACAGTACGACTTGCCACAAGCACTGCTGCCGATTGTCGACTGCAGCGTGGAATTCTTGGAAGATCCGCGGGGACCCGAGGGCGCGGCGCTGCCGAATCGTCGCGATGCCATGCTGCGCAAGGTGGCCATCACGCTGACCGTGTGCGGAGACGCACCTGTGCGCGCAACCGATCTCATAGATGCCTACATTCACGACAACGTGCACCGGCCGTTTGAGGGCATGGACGCCCAAGGGGTTTTCGAGGTGATGGCCTTGACGCACGCGGCGGCGGCCCGTGCCTCCGAGGTCAACGACCTGGCGTGCTCCGTGTGCGCCGGACACGTCAACACGAGCATTGCGAGCGCCAAGCGGATTCTTGTGGGCGACTTGAACATGCGGCTAAACCTCACCCTCTACAACGTTTGGCGCGTGGGCACCGCCAACGTGCCACGAACGTACGAGACCACGCCCTGGTCGGGCACGTACGGTTCGGGCTTTGATATTGGCACCTCGGGCGGCATCGGCATCCGCGCTTCGTCTGTGACCGCTGACAAACGGTATGTGCTCGGGTTTTGCGTGGGGCGTGCTCGACCTGCCCGCCCCGGGGCGGGCCCTGGGCGATTCCAGCCGCAATGCGGCTGGAATCGATTCGCGCGACACAAAACCCGAGCATTTCCCGTGCGTGTGCGTGTGCGCAGGAATCACGGCAAGGTCCTCATGAGCCAGGAGCAGGTCGACGACTGGTGCTCCGACCTCTCCAAGACGCACTACGTCCAAATCGACAACCGTCGCTACGCTGCGATCCCCCGCGAGTGCCGCGGCGTGCCGCACCAAACCGTGCCCGGCTTGCACGCCTACCTCGACGACTACGAGACGGCGCTCGAGCGTTCACGAACGCTTCTTGGGGTCCAAGAGCACGCGACCGTCGACTCGCTGCAGTGTCTCTCCTTTGGTCCCTACGCCGAACGCCTCGCGCCGTATGTCAACGAGCAAGCCGATCCAACCACGTGCAAAAACTTTAGAAACGCAGACGACAAGACCCATGCCGACGGACGCGCCTTCCAGGCGGATGCCACCTGTCCCGACCTGAGCATCTTTCGCGAACCGCTCGTGCCGTCGGTGGCCATCACTGCGCCACAGGATAACATTTTTGCGCAGGCCCAGCCGTTTTTGACAACCGTCTTTGGTGCCATCGCCGCGATTGCGCGTCACGCACGGACAGCCTACCGCTTGGGCACCAACGACGACACGCCGAGTCCACGTGCCGAGGTTGCCTTTTTACACCGCCAGCTTTCCAGTTTCCACTCGGGAGAGTCGATGGACGCCGTCAACCATTTTTTGTCAGCGAGCGTCATGGTCTTGCTCAACGTCATCTTTCCGGCGTCGCACGCCATGGCCGGCCACGTCGTGCGCGACGCCTACGCGCAAGCGCCCGCGCTCTGTGCCGCCGCCATTCGCGCCAAGGACGACAAGGGGTTCCACGAGCACGGACGCAAGGGGCCCACACTGCCCGAGCTCTTTGCCAACGACGCTCCCGAGGCGCTTGCCGAGGCGCAAGCCTTTTGGGCACCCTTTGCGCGTGTCAGTGCGCACACAAATGCATGGACCAGGGGCGTGGAGCCAATCTTGGTTGCGCTGCTGGAGGCCGACGGCACCTACGACAATGGACTCGAAACGCTCGATGGGCTTTGGCACGCCAACGACGCGCTCTTTCGTGCCGCAACTTGGTATGTGGCCTCGCCTGATGGCCAGCACGCTCCTGCGCACCCTTCGCCGCTCGCGGGAGTGCGCTCATGGACGCAGGTTCGTGCCGACCACATGGAGCCCGTTTTTGTGGGGTACGTGCACCCCGTGACCGGCAAGCACGTAGACGCACGATCCTCGCTCGTGGGCTGCATGCCCATGGGACTGAACCAATTGTTGCACCTGCTGATGGGTGCCGCCAACGACCCAGCGATCATCGTTCAGTACGTGCACAACTTTGGGGGCCTGATCTACCGGCCCAGTGCCGCTCCCGACATTATGACGTCCAAGAATCGCGAGCGCAGCTCCAAGGCCATCTCGGTGGTCAACGTCGAGGGCGACGATGCCGCCTTTGGCACTCGCCAAGAAAAGCTGATAATGTGTCGGCTACAGCGCTGTGCATGGGCGGCGAATCTAAACTTGGTCAAGCCGCTGTGTACGCGGATTGCGCCGCCCATGCCGGACGCTCGGCGTGCGCGTGGCGATCGCGCGGCCGTGGATTTTATCAAGCAACAGAAGCGCGATCTTGACGCAGTGGGCGTGCACACAAAGCAGGAAACCGAGGCTGCCGCGCTCTTTCACCAAGCCGTCCGCGATGCAACGCGACCAGCGGCGCAAAACTGAGGGCGACCGCGCTAACGTGCACGCGTGCAGGGATTTGGGATATACGAGCAGAGCGCTTGCACGCGAATACGCGCACACGCGCACACACAAACACAAACACAAACACACGAGTATAGCATGGCCGACGTGGAGGAGGCACCTGCAAAGAGGGAGGTCGTCTCCAAGAGCACCCGTGCTGGACTTCTTTTCCCAACCGGCCGCATCGAAAAGAAGCTGCGCAAGGCTGCGATTGCCGACCGGTGTGGCACGGACCCGTCCATTTTCATGACTGGGGTGGTCGAATCGGTCATCGAAACGGTGCTGCGGCTCGCGAATGAGCAGGCGTCCAGCGCCAAGCCCGCCGCCAAGCGATTGACGAATGCGCACGTCGTGGCCGCCGCTCGCTCCGATCCGGACCTGGCGCGTGTGTTTTCGGGCTTTTGCTTCAGCACCTCAAACGATGCTCCCAAGGCGGTCGAGCACATTCTAGACGCCGAGGACCAAAAGACTCGCAAGGAAGACAAGGTCCGCAAGGCGGCGGAAAAGGAGACGGAGAATGCGAATCAGGCCCCGCTGAATGATTAAACCCCGACTGGGGAGTGCGCGTGTTTACGTGTGTTTGATGGTTGGGGAACGAGCGTGGCGTTTTTAAAGTTTTTTTTGACACCGAGTCGCACCCCAACCGCGCCCTTTTGCGCTAACAGACTCCGTGTTTTCACACACGCGCACACGCGCACACACACACACACACACACACTTGCGGTGCGTGTGGGTGTGTGTGTGTGTTTTCGCCACAAGGGTGACGGCGGGGCACGCCCAATGGTCGACCACCCCGCAGCGTGCTGCCGCAGGTGTGGCACTGCCGTGCTGCCGCTTGCACAGGCCAAGGTGACGGTGCAGACGGAAGAAAGCTTGCATCTCACGGCCAGTGTGCCGTCCGCCGACGACGAGCGCGTGCGCATCGAACGACACCACAAGCCGGGCCTGCAAGGCTCTGGCAAGCAAACGGTGCGCAAGATCTCCAAGGTCTACTGCCGCGTCTGCGACAACAACCTTGGCAACGTGCAGCAGCTTGAGTCAAAGCGCGGCTTTCAAATGCCGCTGTGGTTTCTCAAGACGCGCAAGGTGGGATTTCGGCGGTGCCAGTCCGACGATGCCTCCGTCGTGCGCATCCTGCCAGCGGCCGAGGGATTTTACAAGTTTGTCAAGCAGGAGGGCACTGCAAACGCGATTCGCGCGCTGCCCATCAAGCTGCCGGCGGAACACTGCGCGCACTACAAGCCCGATGGCGTGTTTGAGCTCGAGGGCGCCCTGGCGGTCGCGCCAGAAGACGAAGTCGACGCGGTGCTTGACAAACTGACCAATGCGCGCATCTCCAACCCAAACCCTCCCACGCCACGGGAGCATCGCAAGGCCGTGCAAGACGTCACGCGCGCCTTTGTCAACCCACACCCACCAAGGCGTCGTCGGCCCGCGACGGACGACTACTGGCAGTGGACGCACGAGAAGACGGCCAACCAACAGGCGGACGCCTTTGAATCGATGACGCGCAGGGGCGAAACGCTGCTCAGGTAGCCACAAGTGGACTTGCGGTACCGAGTCGCACTTTCAAAAGGTGCCCTTTTTGCGCTAACGTGCTTGCAAAGATGCCAATCCATGCATCGACTCGACCCTAACCATGTTTGGCACCGCCCTGGTTCGCGCGGACGTGGCGTTTTCCCTGTCTTGCCAACCACGTGGCGAATGCGTGCCACTTGAAAATGCGCACTCGATTGTAAACGAGACGATTGCTAGGCTCCGTCGCGTGAAAGAGCTACGGGTTTCCACGCTCAACCCCCGTTTTGTGCCACCCCTTGTGGTATTTCCACATGCCCCCCGCAACACTGTGATCTGGAATAAAAACGAGCCATTGTCACTGCATCACTACACGGAAAAATTCAAACACGATCTATGGTTGGGACCGGTCATCCGTGTCTATCGCACGTTTTTTGCAAACCGCGCCTCGACAGATCCAGCCCAGCGTGGGTTTTTTGTCGAGGCAGGCGGCCTCGATGGTGGAATTGGCGGCTCAAACTCGTACCTGTTTGAGCGCTTTCTCGGATGGAATGGCCTGATGGTCGAAGCGAATCAACTCAACTTTGCGCAACTCCTGCGTGCACGGCCGGGAGTGACGCGCGCCGAGACGGCACTCTGTCCCGCTGCTGGGAATCTGAGCTTTGCTGGTGGCTCGGGATGTTGCACTGGGGTTGCTGGCAACCCATCGAGACATCTGGGCAATGGGTTGCGCGACGGAAAATGGGGCGACGCACACGTCGAGCCACGTTCCAGTGCCGAATACAAGGTGCGGTGTACGGCTATTGGCCCTCTGCTGCGTGCACTGCGGATTTCAAAGATCGACTTTTGGTCGCTGGACGTGGAAGCGTCCGAGTATGCAGTGCTGAGCGGAATGGATTGGGACATCCCAGTCTCCGTGTTGCTCGTGGAGCGCTGCAAGGGTAGTTGTCCACCCTTGCTAAAATCAAAAGGGTTTGTTCGGTCAATGGATGCCGAGTTTACGACTCCGTGGTGTCGACACAATCGTGACGCTCACGATTGTCCACGAGACAAGGTCTACTACCACCCCGAGCGCATCCGTCCATTGACAACCGCCCAAGTGCGCACGGCCGACGTGACTCGCAACTGGAATCCCTCGTCTCGCACCTTCTGAACCACAACCTTTTCAATCGAGGGAAACGCTCCCTTTTTGATGTTTCGTATCAACAAACTGCCTTGTCCACTGACACCCATCGAAAGCGGCTGTAGATCGAGTCTCTTCAGGCTGGGAAAGGGCGGCGTGTCAACATCAAAGAGCGTTTGCCAATCCGACATTGGATAGCTGGTGTCGTTTTCGGAAAGATCGAGATGCTCGAGTGCCAACCGCGTGCTGTCGGGAGCCGTGCGGTATGCGCGAACGAGCATCTTCAGCCGCGCGCCCGTGAGCTCAACTCTGGAAAGGCGCAGCGTATGCACTTGCAGATCGCCCTGAGCGATCTTGCCCGAAAGAAGCTTCATCGTTTTAAAAGTGTACGATGTCTGAGAAAGGGTTAGTTCTCCATACCGCTTTGAGACACACAAGAAGTCGACGAGCGATTCGTCGTTGACCATGTTGTGCGAAAGGTCGAGATCCACGTCGTAAAACGCATTCTTTGAGACAAGGGTTTCATAATCGGGCTTGAGCTGGTCCAAGACGTCATTTCCGAGGTATAGGCATCTCAATGAGAGTGCCTTTGAATTCTCCGCCGCCTTGATGATCGCTTGCGCGGTTCCGAGCGACGTCTTCGATTTCATGCCCAGGGCTCCTCCGAGGAGCTTCTTGTTGATCGGATCGCAATTGTCGACGGGTGACAAGTAAATCCGCGGATTGTTGCGAATGGCGGCGAGGCTTTTGACCGCGCCAGTCGTGAGGCGAATCAAGCAGTCGGTGTCTGCAAGCGCCTCGCCGAGCCAATAGGCAGTCGTCTCGTTGATCGTTTTGTCATCCTTCACGGCGGTCAGGCGCTTGCGTGTGCGCAAAGTCTGAAAATCGAGCTCGGGGACCAGCTCCTCTCCCTTTGGACAGACCTTGAGTCCAGGGACTACTTGCGAAAGATGGTTGATGACAAACTGCACGTTGCCTCGGTCACAGTCGTCCTCGTCGACGTACAACTTTTTACCACTCAAGGACTGCAGGACGACGCTTTGACACTCGTGGTTCATGCACGCGAGCGCTCGTTTCGATCGAAGGTTTAGAACATTGACGATTGGATCAATGCACTCGATCAATTCAAAAAAATTCGTCATGAACACGCTGCACACACACACACGCACGCGTTCGCGGACACGCGTGTTACATGCACGCGACACATGCCGCAAGAGTGCACCGTCGCGCGGTCTACGAGCGCTGATCGTCATTGAGGTCGGGGTTGGCGTTGAAATGCTTTACAATGTCGGGCACGGACCGGAGCCGCGGCTGTGAGCGGGTGGCGTGAGCGACGCGAGTGGCCGCCTGGCCCGAAAGAAGGACGTACCCATCAGTCTTAAGGGCGCTGCGTCCCATCTGGCGCTGCGTGACCAAGATGCAATAGTCGCCCTTGTAGGCAGCCGCGTGGTGTTCGTGCTTGTCGTCAAAGCAGAGCTCGCCGCGCGCACCAAGTGCCTTGAACTTGTTGTAGTCTCGAATGATGAGAAAGCCGAGGCAGTTTTCGTTCCAGTGCTCGGTGCCCGTAATAGTGGGCGAGGCCTGGTCGTCTTCGTCGCGCTTGCGCTTGGTCTCCTTTTTAGGGGCCGGGGCTGGCGCGAGATCCGGAATGACGGGCACGGGCTCCGGAGCTGGCACGGGCTCCGGAGCTGGCGCGAGATCCGGAATGACGGGCTCGGGCGCAGCTGGTTCCGGTGTAGGCGGTTGCGGTTCGACGGGCGTCATTGGCTTCACAATCGGCGTGGGCGGTGGCGCTGCCGGCTCTTTGAGGGTTGCGCGCGCAGCCTTCATCCATTCCTCGCGTGCGTCGGGGCGCATCCGTTGCCACTTTGGCTCAATCCATTCATCGATTGAATAAAACTCGACGGTTCCCGAGTTGGAGGCGGTCCACTGGCGACTTTCGCGACTGTATGCAGTTCGCATGCCATCCTTGAATAGTTTGCGCGCAATGCGGTAGACGGGGTCGACGGGCAATGGAGGCGGGACGTACTTTGGAACCGCCGTCTCCTCGTCGGAGGAATCCATTTCCACGACTGGATTACGGCCTCCTTTGGGCACCGGCGCCGGCGAGGGGGGCGGTGGCGGTGGCTCACTTGCGAGCTCGACTGGAACGCCGACGACCACTCGGGGGGCGGTCGTCGGAATTGGTTTGGGCGAGTCGACGGCAGTTCGGTGCCACTGTTTTAGCATCTTGCCGAAGCGCGCCGAGTGGATCGCGGCTGCAAACCCCTGAAACGTGCAGTAGCTGCCGTCTGCCATGTTACGCGCCGTTCCGACAAGCTCGTAGTCGTCCTGCTCAAGCTCGTTTAGTTTGCTGAGCTCGACACAGAGTGCGAAAAACTCGGAGCAAACTCTCCGAATGAAATTCTCGCGCGCTCCGCCACCCGCGCCGGCCCGCGAGCAGTCGACGCCGAGCAATTCTTGTCCCTGGCTGGATTGCAAGAATCGAACGAATCGGCGTTGCGTCAGGTAGCCCAGCGCGTAGGGTCGCTCCGAGGCCCTGTTCTTATCCCACACGGTGTGAAAGGTCGTGGTCGCACCTTCGGATCCCTCGCAGGTCGCCGTGGCCCAGAGCGACTTGGCCTTGGGATAATTGATTGTCGTCGTTGCCATCCAGAGCGATGTGCGTCGGCGGTGGCCCGTG
>Ga0208950_1001018_pt1 | contig 13467 bp, 10 predicted proteins | sample AOAMet_54_BLW_10_2_FD_188234 | JGI IMG/M metagenome (GOLD analysis project Ga0208950, IMG submission 188234) | Ammonia-oxidizing marine microbial communities from Monterey Bay, California, USA - CAN11_54_BLW_10 (SPAdes) | ecosystem: Environmental > Aquatic > Marine > Intertidal zone | place...
CCACATTACTGGATTTCCACCATATTTCAAGATCATATCTTCTAATGATTGAGAGCATTTAACATCAAACAAAATATCTTCTCCATTTTTAATAACCTCTGGTAAGAAGATAGATAATAATTGATCGGACCAAATAATTTCACCTTTTTCATCAACAACACCAACTCTATCACCATCACCATCAAAGGCTATACCTAAATCATATGATCCTTTTTTTATTTCTTCAACTAAATCTTTTAAGTTTTCTTCTACAGATGGGTCAGGGTGATGGTTTGGAAATGATCCATCTGGATCACAAAACAATTTTTTAACTTCAACACCTAAGGCTTTAAATATTTCAGGAGCATTAATAGAAGCTGCAGCATTTCCACAATCCATTACAATTCGCATCGGTTTCTCTATCTTAATCTTTTCTAATATCATTTTTTTATAATTCTTTAAAATTTTGTACCTTGCTTCTGACCCTTCGCCTTCATCATAATCGTTAGTTTCTATGATAGTATATAAAGATTGAATATCAGAACCAAAAAATGGCTTTTTGTCAATTGAAAATTTGAAACCATTGTATTCAGGTGGATTATGACTACCTGTTATTTGAACAGCACCAAAAACTCCCAGATGAAACATCGAGAAATAATTTACGGGTGTGGGCAGAAGGCCTAAGTTAATTATATCTATACCTGTCATGAGGACACCACTTTTAAAACAATTTATCAAGTTCGGCGTTGTCAGACGAATATCACCGCTTATTGCAATTTCTCTTCCACCAGCTCTTTTGATTGCAGTTCCAAAAGCTTTTCCAAGTTTAGTAACAATATGGTCTGGGAAATCATTTTCTACATTTCCTCTTATATCATATTCTCTGAAAATATCTGGATTTAATTTATGCATTCAACCTTTCCTTTTTAGTATTTTTTGAGACACAAAAAATACAACAAGACTATTTTATTATTTTAAGGAATTTTATTTTCTTGAATAAAAGATGTTATTCTATCTAAAGCACTTTGAACATATGTTTTTGGTGCTCCATAACCAATTCGTATATATCCTTCTAAACCATGCCATTTACCAGCTGTTAAAAGAACACTTTTTTGATCTCTTAAAGAAAAGACAAACTCTTCAGAGGGAATATTAATATTTAACTTTGCGAATGTAATTGCTGCCGCTTCTGGCATTGTAATCTTAAGCTCAGGAACTTCCTTCGACCATTGATTAATAATTTCAAAATTTTCAATTAGGCGACTTTTTGTTCTCAATAATATTTTCTTTCTTCTACTCTCTTCTAGTACAAGTGAGGCAATCCAATCACTTAAGAACGAAATACTGATTACAGTGTAATCATGTAATGACCATACTTTTTGAATGTATTCTTCCGATCCAATTGTCCATCCAATACGTAAACCTGGTAAACTATAAGCCTTACTCAACCCTCCATTAACTATTGTCTTAGGCGTTGCACCGGCGAATGAACGACATTCGACACCATTTAATTCAGACCCTCTGTAAACTTCATCAGATAAAATCCACAAATTGTTTTGTTTCGAAATATCAACTATAGCCTCGAATACTAAATCTGACATTATTGCTCCAGTCGGATTATTAGGGTTACAAATAACAACCATTTTTGTTTTAGTGTTGACCATCCTTTCTAATTCTTGAATATCCCACTGCCAACCAAGTTCTTGTCTTAATGGTAGTTCATTTACTTTGATCCCTAAACTTCTTGATAAGTGGGCTATTTGAAGATAGTTAGGAGTCATATATATAATTTCATCATCTTTATCTAATTTTGTTAAGACAGATAAAAAATTAGCTTCAGCTGATCCAGAGGTAATCAAAACATTTTTTTCAGATAGACCAGATTGATAAATATCTGAAACACGTTTTCTTAATAATGTTGTCCCGTTTGTGTGCCCATATGAAAGTTCTAAACCCAGAATTTCTTTTTGCTCTTTAGTTGTTAGTATTTCTGACATTTTTAAAGGGTGTATACCACTTTCAGATAAGTTATAGTCTACTTTATTTTCATATAAAGATTGATTTCTTTCAAGTTCAAAAGTTTCAAACTTCATATTCATTCTCCAAAAAAACTTCGAATACCTTGCTAGCTATTTTTATGTCTTGCACCGCGACTCCTGTTAGGTCTGAAACTATAATTTGATTTTTTTTTGTTCGTCCTTCTATAGTGTTATCCAAAACTTTTCCTAGCTCTCTTACATCACCAATCTCAATCTCATTATTTTTTAAAGAATGTGAAATCTCTCCTCTTAATCTACATTGGCTTAAACTATCTGTAATTATTAAATCCGCGAAAGAAAGGATCCCTTCTCCTAATTCTCGTTTTAATTCAGTATCTGATCCCACCGCAACAATGTTCATTCCAGGTCTTAAATGTTCTTTTAATAGAAGAGGTTTTTTACTTGAGGTTGCTAATATTATTAAATTACAATTTTTACTCAAAAAATCAATAGAAGAAGAAATATTCACATCAAAACCGTATTCAAGCATTATTTTTTTATAATTTTTTGCTTTTTTTACGCTTCGACCCCATAAAATCACTTTTTTACAATCTGTTATACTGGATAAATACTCCAATTGAATTTTTGCTTGAGTTCCTGTACCTATTACACCTATTCCAGTAATTTTATTTGAAAATTGTCTAGCACAGATTCGACCAGCAATTGCGGTTCTTACATCCGTTAAGTATCCATTATCTAGTAAAATAGAAATCGGTTTCCCTGTTTTTTGATCAAAAAGAAGCATCATTCCTTGCCCATTAGATAGTTTGAAATCGATATTATTAGGAAAGCCTGAAGCTATTTTTATTACATAATACTTTTCATTAATTATATAGCCATACTTGATATGTACTTCACCAGGTGGTTCAGAGAATAATAATTCACCAACTGGCGGAATTACTGCAAGTTTATTTGAATAAGAAATAAAACCTTGTTCTATTACTTTTTCTAAGTCAATATTTTTTAACAGTTTTTTTATTTCTAGCTGATTTAAAACGTACAATTTGTTTATGTTAATTAATTATTTTTTCAATTTTCCCCATAACTGAGCTATCCACTTTATCCATATAATTTAAAGTTTCAATATTTTGTTTCAGCTGCCCTTTTTTAGATGCACCCAATATAACGGTACTGACGTTTTTATTTTTCAAACACCAGCAAAGAGCCAAGTTAACTAGAGGGATATTTATCTCATCTGAAAAGTCTTTTAATTTTTTTACAATTTCATGTCTTTCAATAAATTTTTCAGATTCAAAATTATCTTTTATAAATTTATAATTCTTTAAACTAGTCCTTGTGTTTTTTGGAGAACTATCGATGTACTTTCCTGTTAATAAACCAGAACATAGGGGACTCCAAATTGTTGTTCCGGTATTATACTTTTCAAAAAGTGGTAAAAACTCATTTTCAATTTTATTACGATTGAACATATTGTATTCTGGTTGCTCCATTGATGGTGGAGTTAAATTAAGTTTTTCTGCTATTTTATAAGCCTTTGAGATTTGATTTAAACTCCACTCTGAAGTTCCCCAATAGCAAATTTTACCTTGTAAAATTAAGGTATGCATTGCACGTACCGTTTCCTCAATAGGTGTATCTGGATCAGGACGATGACAGAAAAACAAATCTAAGTAATCGACCTTTAATCTCTTTAAAGCTGCATGACATGCATCAATTATATGCTTATGACTTAGCCCATTTTGAGTTGGATTTTGACCACCCCAAAAGACCTTACTCGAAACAATATATGTATCTCTTCCCCAGCCTAAATCTTTGATTCCTTTTCCCATTAATTTTTCAGATTCTCCTGATGCATAAGCCTCAGCATTATCAAAAAAGTTTATTCCATTTTCATAAGCAAATTTTAACATTTCATTTACTTTTTTTTGTCCAATCTGGAAAGAAAAAGTGACCCATGATCCGTATGATAATTCACTTACTTTTAATCCTGTTTTTCCTAGTCTTCTGTAGTTCATTATTCCTCTTTTAGTATAATATTATTTGTAAAAAAAAAATTATTTTAAAATGAAGTCTTTTCACCTTTCATCGATCCATCGCTATTATATTCCTGAATAGTTTTTGAAAAATAATCGCAATACCTCTTAACAGTACCATTATCATAATAGGTTATTTCGTACAAATTTCTTCCTTGACTATCATAATTCCATTCTTCTAGAACAATTCCGCTTCTGTTATATTTTGACCAATTCCCAATTTTTTTTCCGCCATCATAGACACCTTCTTCCTCTTTTTTACCATCAGAATACCACTTAACCCATTGCCCTTCTAGTACTCCATATTTCTTATTTATCTCCATAAAACCCATAGAATCATCTACAATGAGATATTCTTCAATTCTTTTACCATTACTATAAAGTATTTCCTGGCTCATTTTTCCTTTTTTATTCCATTCTAAATATTTCCCTGACCTTTTGCCATTCAAATATTCTCCAGTATACTTTAAAGAGCTTGATGAAAACCATGCTCCCCATTTCCCATTTTTCTTTCCATTTTTATAATAGCCTTCTTCTGCTTTTTGACCGTTAGTATACCATTTTGTCCAGAGACCATCTAAAATACCATTTTTTTTATGATACTCTAAAATTCCAGTATCGTCTCTTATAACATGATATTCACTTATTATACGATCATCAAGATATTCTATACTTTTTGTAACTTGCCCATTCTTATCTAATTCAGTATAAATACCCTCAGCTCCACCATCATTAAACTTAGCACTATATTTTTTCTCTCCATTTGAATACCAACCATCCCAATTACCACTTTTTTTATCATTTTTATAAGAACCCTCTTCTCTTTTTTTACCATTTGAATACCAACTAATCCAAAACCCTGAAAGTTTTCCGTCTTTTTTGTTTATTTCTGTATATCCTTCACCTTCATAAGAAACTAAATATTCAGAAATTGGACTTCCATTACTATAAATTATATCTTTAATTAGACGCCCATCTTTATTCCATTCAGTAAAAGATCCATGCTTTAAATTATTTTGATAATTAATAACATGTTTTTTTTGTCCGTTTGTAAACCAAGATATCCATGGGCTCTTTTTTTCACCATTTTCATATAACCCTGATTCTTTTTTTTGACCATCTAAATACCATTCTGTCCAATTTCCAACCCATGGTACTGAATTTTTATAATTTAATTTTGACTTTTGATTTCCGGAAGAAGAGAAAAGAGTAGTGAGGCCTTCACGAACGCCATTATCATACAAGGCTTCTTCTTTTAAAACCCCTGTAGAATCAAAAAACATCCATTTCCCATCTTTAATTAGATTGCCATAATCATCATAACCTTTTACAATACCATCCTCTATTTTTTTTCCTGATTTTTGATGATAGGTTGTGATCTTTCCATTAGGTGAACCCTTTTTAAAATATTTTTTTGATGAAATAAAACCATTTTCATACCAGAATGTCCAAAGTCCATCTAAAACACCATCCCTAATTGAACCATGTGCACTAGTAAAGCTACTTAGTGAATCGTTAAACGAATTGGCAACGAGATAGATACCATTTAAATGCTTAATCGTATTTCTATTTTCAAAAGTTTCATGACTAATTTTTTTTCCTAAATGTTTTTTCCCATTTATGTCCCAAAATGCCCAATTCCCTTTTTCATTTCCATTTTTATTGTAATAACCTTCTTCTACTTTTCTGCCATCAACATTCCAATAAGTCCATAAACCATTAATACCATCCCTGGGAACTTTACCAATCTTATTTCTAGGATCATGTCCGCTACCATTATTATAACTTCCTGCACTTGCAATTCTACCATTTTCATAAAAAAATTTCCATCGCCCAAACATTAAATCGAACCGATAAGTTCCATTGACTTTCTGCTCACCATTAGGCCACCACTCATAATATTTACCCCATGCCAAACCATCTATATAATTTGTTTGTTGGATTATAGAACCTGTCTGACTTGACACCATAAATGCGGTTCCAGTAAAAGGTGTTTTAGAATCATTATAAAACCAAACCTGATCTTTTAAAACTAATTCATTAACAGGAACTTTTATTCCCCCAAAAAGGAATGAGATAGTCATAATTAAATGGATGATACTTTTCTTAAACATACTTAAATCTAGTTAAGGCAAATTAAACAAAGAATAGTCAAATTATTGAAGTTTTCAAAGTTTATTTAGGATTTAAATAAGTAAAGAATTCAAATCTTTTTTAAGATTACTAATATGATTCTGATCTTTATAAGGCTCAGAATTAACGAAACCATCAACATCTTTTCCAGTTACGACACGAGCTTCATTAAATTTTTCAATGGCCAACCCTTTATTCCCTTTTTTTAGATACGCTAGAGCTAAATAAAAATTTTGAGCTCTTATTACTTTTAATCTTCTATAACTTTCAATTGCTTTATCATAATTGCCCAACCAGTAATAACAAAGTGCTTCTACACCAAATAATAAATCATGGGAAAAAGGATCGAGTCTCATTGCTCTTTTAATTTCAGATAATGATTTTTCGAACTCACCAAAATAAATCAACATAGTTGCATATCTGGAGATTATATAGACGTCGCTCGGACATAATTCTCTAGCTTTTTCAAAGTGGTATTTCCCTAACTCATGATCTCTTTCAAACCATAACTTAATCGCGCCCATCACTCTATGTACTTCCGGCTCATTTGGATCTAACTCAAGTGCTAAATTTGCTGAATCAATAACACTTTTAAATAATTTAGGGTCTGAAGAGCCTTCCCAATCTGCAAGATTTCCTAAAGAACACGCTCTCCATGCATGTGCCCTTGCATAAGATGGCTCAGCTTCGATGGCTTGCTCAAAAAGCCTAACAGCACTTTCTGTATTCTCTTTAATAATATTACCTTTTTTTGCAAAATCTAATCCTTTTAATACTAAGTCATAAGCATCCATATTCTCAGGTCGCTTAAGCTTAATCGAGTTTAAGGTATCTGCTTCTACCCGACCAACAATTGTCGCGACCATTTCTTCTGCTATTTTATCTTGCACATCAAAAACTTCATCAACTGAAAGATCAAAGTTATTTGACCAAATAGAAGCTTCATTAATCGTTGAAATAAGATTGGCGTTAATTCGCATCCGACTTCCTAATTTTCTTACACTTCCCTGAATGACGTATTTTACGCCAAGCTCTTCACCAATCTCTTTAAAGGTTTTTTTCTTCTCCTTATAAGCAAAGCTAGCATGACTAGAGATAACAACTAGTTTATTAAAACGAGATAGCATGGATAATAAGTCTTCTGAGAATCCTTCGCAAAAATACTCTTGTTCTTCATCATTACTTAAATTTTTAAACATTAATACAGCAACCGAACCAGGCTCAGCTACTTTTACATTTACCTGAATTTCAGCTGAATCTTGAGTGAATCTAGGTGTCCCTTTATTCTCTAATACATGAAATGCTTTTATTGGAAATTCTATATTTTTTAAATCTAATTGACCAGCATCTTCAAAAGAAACCATAATCTTTCGATTAATCATATCAAAGACAGTTTGTGATACGCAAATTCCAGCTGGCTTAGCTGCGGCTTCTAACCTTGCGGCAATGTTAACAGCATCACCAAATAAATTATTATCGGTCACCATTACATCACCAATATTAATACCGACTCGAAAAGTCATTTGATCAGATTCTGCTTTATCTTGATTCATCGTTTTCATTTTTAATTGAGTAGCAACCGCTGCCTCAGCTGCTTTAATTGGACTAGAAAACTCAGCAATTACACTGTCTCCAGCACTTCCAAAAATAATTCCTTTATGCTCATCAATGATTGCATCAATTACCAATCGTCTTTCTTTTAAAATATTCAAAGTATTCACCTCATCATTTCCCATCATCTTACTGAATCCAACAACGTCTGATGCAAAAATAGTTGCGAGCTTTCTATCCATAATAATTCCTGTGTTTTTAAATTGAATAAACTTTTGTTGCGCCAGTCCGTCCTTTTAATTGAATTTCACCTTCAAAAGATGCGCTTTCATTTAATTTTTTTGTTAGTGCGGTATATATTTCTTGACTAAAAGCAATATCACTATCGTATTCTTTATTCGCTTGTTCAAGTCGTGCCGCAACATTTACAACATCTCCAATTGCACTATATTGAAGCATTCTTTCACTACCAATATTTCCAGCGATGATGCTTCCGGTATGGATACCTGTACGAGCTGTAATAGAATCAATCCCATGATTACGCCAATAACGAGAAAGTTCATTCTCATCCCACCTCTGATTTAATTCAACTAGCTTTTCTCTCATTTTTACAGCACATTTTACGGATAAATTTTCATGATTACTTAATTCCTCTGGTGCTCCAAAGACAACCATAATAGAATCGCCAATATAATTCAATATATGGCCATTGAATTCTTCGATAACATTATGCATCTCAGTAAAATATTCATTTAAAAATTCAACAGCAACTTTAGGAGACATATGCTCAATGATTGTAGAATAACCAGTTAAATCAGTGAAAGATAATGACACCCATTTATTATCTCCTGAAAGTCCGCCCTCATCATTTAACATTTTATTTGATAAAACATCACCAAAATAGCGCCTAAGCGTTTTTTGCATTAAGTTTTTAGTATCATCAATTGAAACAGTTTTTGCAAAGTTCAATCGATTATTGTATTCATTGTTATATTTATTCCATAAAATTAAAATTATTGGAATGGGTAAATTAAACATAATGATACTTGAAGATATTCCTGTGAAATCCATGGCTGGAATGGACGTGACTAATAAAAAAAGCATGATAGATATAGTTGTGATTAGGTTAAATGGAAATAAAATTCCAAGAAACATAAATATTGTTGGAATTGTTGTAAGTAATTCTAATGAATCCATTTCTGGAGCATTATCAATAGCGAAGGCTTGTATAATCTGAAATGTATGAATAACAGAAAAACTCACGGCAAGAAATAAACCATGTCTTTTTTCTTTGAACGATTCTGGTAAAATAAAAAAGGATAGAACGAGACCAATTAAAATAGGAAATCCAAGTAATATAGGCTTAAACCCACCAAATCTTTCAAAGGATGCAAAAGTATCTAAAATCAATACAAGAGTTAAAAATACAAGAGCAAAACTCAACCCTTTTTTTACTTTCATCCATTGAGACGCCATATATTGATCTTCCATTACTGGATTCTCAAATTTACATGTGTAGCGATCTATCCTAGGTAAATCATCAATTCTTGGACTCATATTTAGCCTTATTTACTTTTGGTTATATAGCACTATTAAAAATAATATTCGTATAACAAATTTATGTTTAAATTTATAAAATAATCATGCCAGGTCTAAATATTTACTATCATCCATTATATACCGATGGAATTGATTCGAAATCACGATTCCCGCGAGAAAGATACAAACTTATCTACGAACTATTACAAGAAAGTAATTCTAAAGAATTAATTAATTTCATATCCTCACCTATTTGTAATAAACAAGATCTTCTTTTGGCACATGATAAGATTTTTGTTGAAAAATTTTTAACTAATACTTTAAGCACAAAAGAAAAAAGAAAAATCGGACTTCAGCCATGGAATGATTATATAATTGAAAGAACGATGCGTATCATAGGTGGTAGTGTAAGTGCGGTTGATTCGGCAATAAAGGGGTCTATATCCGCAAATATGGCTGGAGGTACACACCATGCATTTCATCACTATGGAGCGGGATATTGTGTGTTTAATGATCTTGCCGTTTGTGCATATGTTGCAAAAAGAGATTTTAATGTTCAAAAAGTATTAATCATTGATCTCGACGTTCATCAAGGGGACGGAACAGCATCTATCTTAAAAAAAGATAAAAACATCTTTACATTTTCTATGCATTGTGAGAAGAATTATCCATTAAAAAAAGAAACAAGCGATCTCGATATAGCTTTGCCAAAAGACACAAATGATTCTAAATATTTGGAGATATTAGAAAAAAACTTAAAAGAATTAGAGAATATTAAAAGTGAGATCATTTTTTTCCAAGCAGGGGTTGATACTCTTAAATCTGATAATTTAGGGTATCTCTCATTGACCCACATTGGTTTAAAAATAAGGAATGAGATGATTCTTACTTTTGCAGAAAAAAGAGAAAATCCAATTGTAGTATTTATGGGCGGCGGGTACTCAAAACCTATTGATGATACTATACTCGCATTTAAAGATTTATTTATCCAATGCGCTTTATATGCTGAAAAGAATAAGATTAAATAATTTTTTTCGATAAAAAATCTGCGGAAGTTAGCGCTCCATCTATTTTTCCTAGACCAAAACCATCACCGCATAAACCTAAACTAATTTTGTTATTCCAATAACCCTTTTCATTAGATCCTGAATCTGAATAAGCATATTTCCAAAAGTGAATAGATAAATTCTTTGGATGTTTTATCCCAATTAGATTGAGCTTTTCCCTTATTTCTTTTTCTGCATCTTTTTTATTTAAAGTAAGTAATCGTTTTGTAAATGACTTGGATGTATTAATAGTATAAACATATTTTTCATTACGAAGCCCCTTAAGAGTATTATTGCAAATCCATGAAAAGTCAGAGCTAATTTGTTGCAAAATAGTATCCGTAACTAATTTGTTCACGCAAGTAATTGTAAAAAAAGAATGATAATTCACTTTAGGAAATATATTATCACCTAGACAAATATCACTTTTCAAGAATAGTTCTATATTTTGGTTTGTTGGGATGGATGATACGATTGTCTTTGATTCTAAATTCAATGTATTTGTTTTAATCAACCAAACATCATTTTCACGCTTAATAAGGTTTACTTTTGTGTTTGTAAGAACGGACACATTTCTGGCAAAATATTGAGGTACGCGGTTCATTCCAAGAGGTGATATAAGAACCTCTTTATTTTTTTTAATTTGAACTCTTTCTAATATATTTTGATCAACAAGATTATTTAAAATATTGATGGCGCTATTACTCTTTGGTGTGAAATATTGGCATCCATAATCAACAATATCTTTTTCGATTGGCTTTGTCGAGCACCTACCCCCGACACCACGACTTTTTTCTATGATCAGTACTCTTTTACCTTGATCTTTTAATTTGGATGCTAAGAATGAACCTGAAAGACCTGCCCCAATAACGATAACATCAAAAATCATATCTGAGCACTTATTGAAATTAATTTCTCAGCGGTTTTTATTCCTGAAACAACAGCACCCTCGATACTTCCATATGTAGTATAATCACCAGCAAATAATATATTTTTTTTATCTTCAATTTTCAAATCAAAATAGCCTGTTTTTTGTTTAATGGTCGCTTGTTTAATATTTATCTCTTTCATGAAAATATAATTTGATTTTTCATCACCATAATACGTTGAAAGTTTATCTTGAATAATATCGATTAATTCGGATTTAGATAGATCAGATTCTATAATTGTAATTGAAAACAATGTATTCCCTTCCGGAGAATAATTTTCAGAAACAGAGGATAATATGGCAATATTATTTATCAGACTATCATATGGGAAAAGATTTATGTACTTAGAGTGTTTTACTTTTACTCGTGAACTAAAATAAAATGTTCTTACAGAATTAAATTCAACTATATGATTATTAACCAGGGAATTACTTCCTCCTGTTAGTACCATATATTTAGCCTCAATAATTTCATTATTTTCTAAGACTATTTTCTCAGGATTTTTAGCTTCAATTACTTTATTCCCTAATAATAGATTATGAGGATTTAAATTTTTCACCATTTGATCTGGTATTGCTTGCATTCCATTTATAGGAACCGCGGCGTACCCCTTATTAAAATTTGAAAAAACATTTTTAAAAAATTTTGAAGAAGTTTCTAATTGGTTTTCTAAAAAAATCCCACTAAAAAATGGTTTAAAAAATCCGTTTATTATTTTATTTGAAAATCCATATGACTTTAAATATTTTAATGTGGTCATATCTTCAGATTGATCTTCTGATATACAATAGCTGGATAGTGCTCTTTTAAGAGTTAATATTTTAATTTTATCTTTAAAAGTAGTCATCCCTGAAAAAAAAGTCTCGAAAATAGTCGAAGGGTCTCTAAATGGGTCAGATAATATTTCAAATCTTCGACCATTGTAAATGGAGGCTCCAGGTTTAAAGACCTTTAATTTCAGCTCTTTTAAGTTAAGTAATGAATTGGTCTTGTAATATTCAGTATTGTATACTTGAAATCCCAAATCAAAAATATATTCATTTTCTTTTATTGATCCTACTCTACCTCCAACCCTATCAGATTGTTCAATTATAATAAAATTTCTATTATTTTTTTTTAATTTCATAGCGCAAGCTAGTCCTGCTATGCCTGCACCTATTATAACGATGTCAGTTTTTTTATTTACCACTTATTTCACTATAGTTTAAAACTTAAATAAAAGTTATGGATAAAATTAAAGATAGATATGCCTCATATTGGGTATATAAAATTGAAATGATAAATTTAAATTATTTAAGAATCTTTTGAATGCCAATAAGCTAAGTAAATAAATACGAATTGAAAAGGCAATCTACCCCAAGCAATTAGTGGTGTTGTGTTCATTGCTGAGCCATTTGTTAGTGCTAAATAAATATTTGCCGGATAGACAGCAATTAATAATGCAATTAAAGACCATCCAATTATAAAACGAAATTTTTTGAATAAAATTAAGATTCCAAATAAAACTTCAAAAAATCCACTTATATAAACTAATTCCAATTTATACGGTAGGAGTGGCGGTACAATCTGGAGGTACCATTCTGGCTCCTGGAAATGATTAAAACCAACCAATATGTAAAACAAACTCATTATATAAATTGTAATGAGTTTTATTTTTTTTTTAGTTAGCATATTCGTTTACAAACTACCAGTCAAAAGGACCATCAACAACTTTCCAAAAATAGATAGACATAATTGTTCTATAAGGTCTCCATAATTCTGATCGCAAAAGCATTTCTTTTGCTGATGGTAGCTCCTTTAGCTTAAAATATATCTTAAATCCTTTTTGCACACCTAAGTCTCCAGTTGGAAAAACATCTAATCTATTAAGAGTGAACATTAAAAACATTTGTATTGTCCATGGCCCGACACCTTTAATAGAAATTAGCTGATCCATTATTTCTGTATCACTAAGTGCATGAAAATTTTTATGGTTTATTATACCATTAGTAAAGGCCTCCGCTATGTTTTTAATATAATGGGCTTTTGCGTTTGAAATTCCAACAGAGCGTAATATCTCATGTTTAGTATTCAATACATCTTGTGGTAAGGGATAACTTTTATTTGGATATAACGATATAAATCTGTTGGAGATTGTCTTTGCCGCTTTACCACTTAATTGTTGATAGAGGATAGATCTAGTAAGAGATTTAAAATAGTTTTTTTCTAGTTTTAAGTCATCTATTTTAAAATGATTCAATAGAGTTACTATTTCAGG
>Ga0208950_1001021_pt1 | contig 13450 bp, 10 predicted proteins | sample AOAMet_54_BLW_10_2_FD_188234 | JGI IMG/M metagenome (GOLD analysis project Ga0208950, IMG submission 188234) | Ammonia-oxidizing marine microbial communities from Monterey Bay, California, USA - CAN11_54_BLW_10 (SPAdes) | ecosystem: Environmental > Aquatic > Marine > Intertidal zone | place...
ATTTTGATAGATCAATTAGAGTACAACACCGAGCGAGAGCATTTAATTATACCCGAGTATGGAAGACATTTGCAGAAAATGATCAATCATGCTAAATCAAGGCCAACCAAAGAAGAACGAAATAAGGTAGCCCAAGCCATAATTTCAGTTATGGGTAACTTGCAACCACACTTAAGAGATGTTCCTGATTTTAAACACAAATTATGGGATCAACTCTTCATTATGTCTGATTTTGAATTAGATGCCGATTCTCCATTTGATATGCCATCAAAAGAGGTGTTAAATGCAAGGCCAGAGCCATTGCCATATCCTCAAAACCATCCAAAATATCGTTTTTATGGCAATAACATAAAGACTATGATTGATGTTGCGAATACGTGGGAGACAGGAGACATGAAGGAAGCCTTAATGTTTACAATTGCAAACCACATGAAGAAATGTTTTTTAAATTGGAATAAGGATACTGTCGAGGATACTGTGATTTTTAATCATTTATTTGAATTATCAGAGGGTAAAATAGATATGAGAGATTGTGTTGAGGATCTCACAGACGCTGCTAGTCTGATGCGTTCTAAAAAACGTCATTCGAATCATAAAAAATCTAACCACAAAAAAAATAATAATAGAGGTCGAAAACGTTATTAATTTTTTAAGATTTCCAAATAATGAAAACATTTAGAATTGAAGGAGGTCATCAACTGCAAGGCAATATTCAGCCTCAAGGAGCGAAAAATGAAGCTTTACAGATTTTATGTGCTGTCTTGTTATCCCCAGACAAAATTACTATTTCAAATATTCCTGATATTATTGATGTAAATAAACTCATTTCTCTCTTGGGAAAATTGGGTGTAAAAATCAATAAGCAATCTTCAGGCTCTTATAGTTTTCAAGCCGATCAAATAGATCTTGGTTATTTAGAATCAGAGGAATTCAAGGAGGATGGTCGTGGATTACGAGGCTCAATTATGATAGTTGGTCCATTACTCGCTAGATTTGGAAGGGGTTATATTCCAAAGCCAGGAGGTGATAAAATTGGAAGGAGAAGACTTGATACGCATTTTGAAGGTTTTATTAAATTAGGAGCTAAATTTCGATATAATAAAGAAGATTATTTTTATGGTGTAGAATGTGACCAACTAAGAGGGACTTATATGCTTTTGGATGAAGCTTCGGTAACTGGGACTGCAAATATTGTAATGGCTGCTGTTTTAGCTGAGGGTATCACGACTATTTATAATGCTGCTTGTGAGCCCTATTTACAACAACTTTGTAAGATGCTTAATAGGATGGGCGCAAAAATTAGTGGTGTTGGTTCGAATATGTTAACAATAGAAGGTGTTAAGAATTTAAGTGGTACAAATCATACAATGCTTCCAGATATGATAGAGATTGGAAGTTGGATTGGTTTGGCTGCTATGACGAAAAGTCAAATCACCATCAAAAATGTAAGTTGGGATGATTTAGGTCAAATTCCTGACGTATTTCGTAAGTTAGGGGTTAATATTGAAAGACGTGGAGATGATATTTATGTTCCAAAGCATGAAGATGGTTATGTAATTCAAAATTACATTGATGGTTCTATTTTGACAGTATCTGATGCTCCTTGGCCAGGATTCACGCCAGATTTATTGAGTATCATTTTAGTCGTAGCTACTCAAGCTAGAGGTAGTGTATTAATACACCAAAAAATGTTTGAAAGCCGTTTGTTTTTCGTTGATAAATTGATTGATATGGGTGCAAAAATTATCCTTTGTGATCCGCATCGGGCAACGGTCATTGGTCATGATTTTAAATCAAATTTAAAATCAACTACGATGACGTCACCTGACATCAGAGCTGGTATCTCACTTTTAATTGCTGCGCTTTCTGCTGAAGGTGTTTCAACTATTCATAATATCGAGCAGATAGATAGGGGATATGAAAACATCGATGAACGTCTACGCGCAATAGGTGCGAAAATTGAAAGAATTGAATAAAAAATTTTAGGGGTTAATAATCTAATATTTTTATTTGTAGATGTTAAATGCTGTGTCCAAACAATATTCACAAAATTACTAAACGAATACTCTTCTGACATAGTTAATTCAAACGTCTGGCTACTCCCTTAGCCTTTTGTACATCTCCCACATACGAATACTCAAATTGGTACGTTGAGTCTGTTGTTGAAAGTATTTTTAAATGTATATCTTTTCTTTCAGCCATGTTCTTAGGATTAATTGTCTTAAAAATCACTTCACAATCATTGATCCATCTCACCATTGACGAGTCTACTTTACCTTCAAATTTTTCTACTTGCACATTTTTAGACCTGCTGAACGTTGATGTATAATTTATACCATCTATGATAACATCACTTTTATAATTTCCAGTATGATAATTTAGACAATTACGTTCGATTGGATAGCAACTGCAAAAGGAAATTGATATAACAAAATAAAAAAAAAGACGCATGAATAAATTTTCAAACAAAGGTACTAACTTAAACTTAATTTTGATAATGTTTAAATCTGCCATCCTTATAGAATATTATAATTTTTTCAATATTATTAGATTCCATTGTGAGCGTTTCAGTTGTTTTATCGATTTTTTTATTAGGTTGGTGTTTAAGATGGTTTGATTGGTTCATTAAAAACTCTCCTTGTCCATTTAACAACCAATAAAGGTTGATTTCTTGATAGGAGGAAAGAACTTTTAGAATAAATTCTAAACTAGGCTTATTTCTTTCCGATAGAATATGTGAAATACTCGAACGTTGAACACCAATTTTTTCAGAGAATGAAGTAGCATTTTCATTGTAATAGGCCATGATTTTTTTAAGTCTCAAGACGAATTTTTTTTGATTTATCATTGTAAACAGATGGGGTGTTAAATACACTGCTAATTTAATTAAATATTTAATTAAATGTGTAAAAATATCTTATTATTTAATTATTCTAATTGATTATTTAGTTTATATAAAAATAGTTAATTAACTAATTTAAAGTATATTATGTATAAAAATAATTATTTATGTGATATAATTTTATTATTGTTTACAAATTACAAATTTACCTTCATTTGGTTGTTTACATATGTAAATTAACAATTGATTATCTTTGTTTTTTACCATTCATAAATATGATATCACAATTAAAATTACTCAATGAGAATAGAGAAGATTCTTTAAAGAATCGCTATGTGTGTAATGACGACATTATGCCACTGCTTGATACTTTAAAATCACATTTTAAAGTATCTATCGTTGGTTATTCAGTAAAAAAAAGACCTGTTTTTTCAGTTACATTAGGAAGTGGGCCGAAAAAAATACTTATTTGGTCGCAAATGCATGGTAACGAAACCACGACTACCAAGGCTTTATTCGATATTTTCAATTATTTTAAATTAAATAATAACGTTGGAACATCGATATTACAGTCATGTACCATGACTGTAATACCTATTTTAAATCCGGATGGTGCTAGTTTGTATACACGCTTAAATGCAAACAATATTGACTTGAATCGAGATGCTCAAGATTTATCACAACCTGAAAGTCTAATTTTAGACCAGCTTTATAAGCTATTACAACCTGACTTTTGCTTTAACTTACATGGACAGCGCACGATTTTTAGTGCGGGTAATACCAAATATCCTGCTACAATTAGTTTTTTGGCACCATCTCAAAATTTTGAGAAAACTATCACACACAATAGAAAATCAGCAATGAAGCTCATTGCACGAATGCATCAATCTCTCCAATCTATAATTCCATTGCAGGTGGGTTTGTATGATGACGCTTTTAATTTAAATTGTGTTGGGGATACCTTTCAAAGTAAAAATACGCCCACAATATTGATAGAGGCAGGCCATTATCATCGCGATTACAGAAGAGAGCACGTCAGGAAATTTATCTGCGTCGCAATACTTGAGGGTTTGAGTTGTATCGCCAAAGAGGCTGTCTCAGGACACTCCTTTGATGATTATTTTAAAATCCCTTTAAATAAAAAGTTGTTTTTTGATGTTATTATTCGAAACACAAAAGAAAAAACAGGTAATCAGTCAAATGATATTGGTATTCAGTTCAAGGAAGTTTTAATAGATAATACCATAAACTTTGTTCCAATCATTAAGACAATCGGAAATTTGAGTAGGTTTTATGGTCATTATGAAATTGATGCAAATTTTCTATCAGTGACAGGAAAGTATAAAGAACAATTGCAAGTAGGGAGCGAAAACGATTTCGTTTTAATAAATAATGAATTATTCGCATTAAAACCCGATAATTATTAAATTTTGATACATAATTATTAAATAATTTGAAGTATTTTTGTTTTTTATTTAATAAAAATACAATTATGACTAAAATAAAGTTAGATGAAATTGATCATCAAATTCTTGATATGTTGATTGACAACACCAGAGTTCCTTTTACTGACATTGCTAAAAAACTTTTAATTTCTGCAGGTACAGTTCATGTACGTGTTAAAAAAATGGAAGATGCAGGAATTATTAAGGGGTCTTCCCTGACATTAGATTATCAAAAATTAGGATTTTCATTTATTGCTTATGTTGGTGTATTTTTACAAAATACATCTCAAACACAATTTGTTTTAGAACGTATTAACGAAATTCCAAATGTCACTGTAGCTCATATAACTACAGGAAAATTCAATATTTTTTGTAAAATTCGTGCAAAGAATACAACTCATGCTAAGGAAATTATCTTTAAATTAGATGATATTCAGGGGGTGTACCGAACCGAGACCATGATATCTTTAGAAGAGAGTATCAACGATAAAAAACGATTGATGCATTCTATTTTCAACGAGTTGTGATAAAACCCTCTTCAAATGCATGGCTTTACAAGAAAACACGATTTTTTGACTTAGAAGCGCTAGATTTTTTGGTCAAAAATTGTATGTTTTTTTAATAACTTTTTAATGTGTATTTCATTAATTAAGAAAGATAATATTTAAAAGCCTCTAGGATTAACAATTCGTCTACATGACAATTAATTTTGGTATCACCAATATCATGTAATAATACAAAATTGATATTCCCATGTGAATTTTTTTTATCAAATTTTAAAAGATTAATGATTTCTTGATAATCCTTTGATTTTAAATCAATTTTCCCAAATAAATCAATCATTGTTGATTTAATAGACGATAATTTTGCTAATGGAAAATTTAATAGTTTGTGTGATATAAACGTGGCTAAAATAATTCCAACAGCAATGGCTTCTCCGTGTAAAAGTGTTCTTTTAGTGTTATCTTTTAAAAATAAACTTTCAATAGAATGACCAAGGGTATGTCCAAAGTTTAGTGTTTTTCTTAAGTCAATTTCATGAGGATCATTAGCAACAATATTTTGCTTAATTAGTACTGAGTCGTAAATTAATTGTGGTAATTTCTCTTTTTTTAAATTTGAAAAATCTTTTAGCGTACTCCAATAGCTCTCATTTTGAATAAGACCATGCTTCAGCATTTCGACATATCCTGACTTTAATTCATTATAGGGCAGAGTTTTTAGGTAAGTAGTATCTATTAACACCATGGCACCAGTATTTATAACACCAACTTGATTTTTTAAACTACCCAAGTCAACACCAGTTTTACCACCTACAGATGCATCTACCATTGCGAGAAGTGATGTTGGCACATTAATAAATTCAATTCCCCTTTGAAAGGTTGAAGCAATAAAACCACCTAAATCAGTCACAACTCCTCCTCCTAAATTAATCATCAAGGACTGTCTGTCTGCACCTAATTCGGATAGTGCATTCCAAACTCCAACACATGTGTCAATGGTTTTATGTTCTTCCCCATTTTCGATTTCAATGATTTCAATGTTAGCGGTCGTACTAAAATCACTTAAGAAAAGAGCTAAGCAATCTCTGTGTGTGTTAGTATCCACCAAAATGAATATTTTGGAAAATTTAAATTTTTTAACAAAAGTATTCAAGGCGTTTGAACAGTCATTGTTAAAATATACGTTGTAGTTACCAGTATCAATTAATTTCATAAAAATAAAACTCTCAAAATCTGAAGTGAAATTAAGTAGAAAATTATTAAAAATTATATCCCGAATAAATATATTTGTATAAAATCGAATATATTTTATGTTGGATGACAAGATTTTCAATAATACACAAATTGCTTTTCAGTTGAAAAGTGATTCTGAGTTAGAACGAGCAAACTTTTTATTTAAAATGATTTCTCATCAACCTTTGGTGCGTATTGGAACTGCTGCCACAAATTTTGCTTTGAAGGCAAATCTGCCAGTTGAAGGATTAATTAGGTCAACTGTATTTGATCATTTCTGTGGTGGAGTTAGCGAAAATGATTGCATGGCTGTGGTCGAAAACATGTTTGATAAAGGCGTGTCTAGTGTTTTAGACTTTTCTATTGAAGGAAAAGAGGATGAAAAAGAATTCGATGCAGCAATGAATAAGACTTGTGAGCTTGTAGAATTTGCATATCAACAAGAGGCAATGCCTATAGCAGTTTTTAAACCTACAGGTTTTGGCCGTTTGGCACTGTTTGAGAAAAAAGGCAGTGGAAATAGTCTTACTGCACTTGAAAATGCTGAATGGGATAGAATTGTCATGCGTTTTGATAAAGTATGTCAATTAGGGAAAGAAAGAGGAGTAGAAATATTGATTGATGCGGAAGAAAGCTGGATGCAAGATGCTGCTGATGAATTAGTAGAATTTATGATGAAACGTTATAATACTCTTAGACCCATTGTATATAACACATTACAGCTATATCGGTGGGACCGATTAAACTACCTCAAACAAATTCACCAGAGAGCCATCAAGAGTGGTTTTAAATTAGGTTTTAAAATCGTCAGAGGAGCTTATATGGAAAAGGAAAGAGAACGTGCAGAAAAGCATGGTTATGCATCACCAATTTGTAAAAACAAAGAGGTTACAGACACAAATTTTGATGATTCATTATCCTACATCATTGAAAATTTAAATGACATTTCTTTGTTTGTCGGAACACACAATGAGAAAAGTTCTTATTTGACTATGGAACTTATGGCGTCAATGAATATTAAAAAAGACGACAACCGCGTCTGGTTTGGACAACTTTATGGCATGAGTGATCATATTAGCTTTAATTTGGCTGATAAGGGCTATAACGTAGCTAAATACGTGCCTTTTGGGCCTGTTAAAGACGTGATGCCTTACTTAATTCGTCGCGCAGAAGAAAATACCTCAGTCGCAGGGCAAACTAATCGAGAACTCAATTTGTTAAAAACTGAAAAGAAACGGCGTCGTATTTAGTTTACGAAAATTTGTACCATTTTTTTTTCTTTGGATTTGAACCATAACCATAACCATAGCCATAGCCACTTTTCTTTTTAGTTCCGTTTAACAATAAAGACATGTTGGGTAAGCGATTTTTATTAAACATATCTACAGCTACGTGTAATTGCCTTTTATCAATATTATTCGCACTCACAACATATATGAACATATCAGCCATATGACTAATTAGTAATGTGTCTGTTACTAATCCAACTGCAGCTGTATCAACGATTACATAATCGTACGATTTTTTTACGTTTTCAAATAAATATTGAACACGATCATTCATCAATAATTCAGACGGATTAGGGGGAATTGTTCCCGCACAAATGACGTCTAGATAATTATTATTTGGAACATTTATGATAATATCATTGAGACTTAGTTTTTGATTTATTATAAAATCGGTAATGCCATCACTATTTTTTAGATTTAAATAATCAGCAACTTTTGGAACTCTTATATCTGTTTCAATTAATAAAACTTTTAAATTCGAATATGACAATGAACTAGCTAAATTGGTAGATGTATGTGATTTTCCTTCTTGGCTTGTGGTGGACGTTACAAATATGGTATTCGCTAATTTATCTTTTTTGTTCTTTAATGTATAGCTAATATTAGTTCTGAGTATTCTAAACGCTTCTGCTTTGGGGGAATAATCAACCTTTGAAATAAGCCTATTTTTCTTTTTCGTATCTGATTTTGGAATATCACCGATAAAAGGTGCATTTATAACTTTTTCTAAATCTTTTTTTGTGTGTATTTTAGTGTCTAAAATATCGATAATGTAAATGACTAGTATTGGGATAGAAAGGCCAAATAAAATAGCGGCTAAATAATGAATAGTCTTCTTAGGGTTGACAGGGTCATTTGAAGTATATGCTTTTTCAACAATTTTTGCATTTGGTGAAGACATTCCCAAAGTAATAGCGGTTTCTTCTCGTTTTTTTAACAAATATAAGTAAAGGGACTCTTTGATTCCTTGTTGTCTCGTAATATCTCGAAATTGTCGTTCTTTTTTCGGAGCAGCAAAAATTTGGGAATTTATTCTCATATCTTCCTTGTTTAAACTTCTTAGCGTAATTTCACTTGAGGACTTAAAATTATTTAAACTTAATTTTAAATTATTTTTTAAGGCAAGAATTTGATTATTTAGGTTGATTATTGTTGGATTTTTTTCACTAGAACTTTTCAGAATTCTGTTACGCTGAAGCACCAAATTATTGTGACTTTTTGTTAATTGTTCAACTCCTCCGTCAGAAATACCAATATTTGCAGGTAATAAATCAGTACTCTCATTATTCTTATCGAGATAATCAGACATGTAATCTATGAGTTTTATCTGGTTTGTTGTAGCGACCAACTTTGCTTCATTTTCTTTTTCACTTTGTAAAAAAATACTTGATTGTGCACCGAGATCTGATAAACGATTATTTTTTTTTAAATTTTCTGCGGTTAAATCTACTTGTTCCAACTCCTGAGCTACAACTTTTAATCTATTACTGATGAAATTTGATGTAATAGCAATGACTTCTTCTTTATCGCTGACAACATCTTCATTGTATTTAGAAATAATAGTGTTAAGTATTAATTCAGCCTTATCAGGAGATTCGTCTTGTATGGAAAGATTAATTATATTGGACTCTAGGGATGTTGAGACTTTAATTTTCTCAGCATATATTTCGATTAACTTTTCAACTGGAGTTAGTTGAATTTTAATAATTTTTTCATCTTGAACATTAGTTGTAACAAAATTTGGAGTAATTATTATATCTCCAAAACCTGTTCTAATTTTATCTCCAAATGAGTGTTTTGAAACACCTTCATCTTTGTTCAACTCTATTAATTCATTGATGTCATATCCAGATAATTCAAATTTATTTTTTGAAATTATTTTCACAAAAAGTGTGGTATCTGTATCATTGATAACAGAATCACTTTCAAAAAAATTAATATTTATTGGTGGATTTGAATAGACTTCTTCGTCTTTAATCTTGCCTTCAACATACAATGATAAATTTAATTTTAAGTCAGTTATGACTTTTCTAATAATGGCTCTGGATTTTAAAATTTTTACTTCATCTTCGATTTTATTGAAATTTGATGAAAATAGACCATAGCTTTGAAACGCTGTAATTTCAGATAATTGATTAGATTTTTGATCTTCTTGGATTTTTATGGACGCATTTGTCTCATATTCGTATGTTGCATAACGTAAATTTAAAAAAGCTCCAAATAGTATTATTAATAAGAATGAAATAATATATTTCCATTTTGATAAATAGATATCGATGATATTTCTAAAATCGGTTTTGCTAAAGGATGAGTTTTGCATGATAAATTTCCTGAATGATTAATTGTTGTCAATTAGAATAGCAGCAATAGTTGCTAGGGTCGCTACAGCAGAAATTATTATTCCATTATTTTGATTATACGAAGATTGTCTTATTCTAGCATTATTTGGTTCAACATAAATGACATCATTTTGAGTTAAATAATAATTGGCAGATGTGAGGGTATTAATTGAACTTAAATCAAAAGAGGTAAACTTCTTTTGCCCTTCTATTTCTCTTATCAACATCACATTTTTTCTAGTTCCATATATTGTTAAATCACCAGCTAGGCCTAGGGCATCACTCAATGAAATTCTTTCGTTTTGTACGGAATATACTCCCGGGGAATTGACTTCTCCGAGAACAGTAACAGTAAAATTAATTAATCGAATATTGACAATAGGATCAACTAAATATTCTGATAATTTATCTTTAAGTAATTTGGTGGCTTGTACTCTAGATAGCCCAGATAATTTTAATGTTCCCAGTACAGGAAACTCTATATTTCCATTTACATCTATTAAATAACTTTGAACTCTTAAGTTAGTATTTAGGTCTAAAGAATTTAATGGATTATTGTTGGTTTGCGCTACAGGAGATAGCAAAAAAGGTGTTAAACTTTCTTGTACTTCAACAGAGATATCAATAGTTAACATATCAGCTGGCTTAAACTTAATTTCGTAATTATTTGATAAGTCCGTTTCTGATTTTAACACTTCGTCTTGAAAATAAATAATATCCTCTCTGGTCGCGCAAGAGCTGATGATTAAAAGACTTATAAGCAAAAGCAAACTATTAGTTTTCATTATTTTATGATTTAAAATTAATTTCATTGTTGATAGATTTAATTGTTATTTATATCATCCAAAACTTCAAATGTGGAGTTTTGAGAGATGTATTCTGGCACTAACTTTTTCATTTTACAGACGATATCGACATTGGATTGTTTCGTAATCATGCTACATAAAGCGGAAATATCTGACTCTATTTTTTTGATATTAAATGCTTTCGTTTTAGCAATCATTATTTTATTGTGATATGTTTTTAAGGTATTTTCTCCGTTTGCTAACAACTCTTCATAAATTTTTTCCCCAGGTCTCAACCCAATGACTTCAATATCAATCTCGTTTGGAAAGTGAAATCCCGATAACGTAATCATATTCTTTGCTAAATCCATAATTTTAACTGACTCACCCATATCAAAAACAAATATTTCTCCACCTTTACCCATCGTAGCAGCCTCCAATACTAGTTGACTAGCTTCTCGAATTGTCATGAAATATCGTGTAATCTCTTTGTGAGTTACAGTCAATGGTCCTCCTTTTTCTATTTGTTTTTTAAACAATGGTATTACAGAGCCATTCGATCCTAAAACATTTCCAAACCTAGTAGTGACAAATTTGGTATTGCTTTTTTCTTTTAAACAATTTACAAAAAGTTCTGCAATACGCTTAGTTGCTCCCATAACATTTGTTGGGTTTACAGCTTTATCAGTTGATATTAAAACAAATTTATTAACGTCATTAGCTACGGATAAGTTAGCCATATTTTTGGTGCCACAGACATTAACATGAACTGCTTCATATGGGTTTTGTTCCATTAAAGGAACATGTTTATACGCTGCAGCATGAAAAACTATATCGGGCTTATATTCTTGAAAAATATTTTCTAATCTCTTAAAGTCTTTAATATCTGCAATTACTGCAACAAACTTACCCTCTCCTGATAATTTTAGGTCTTGTTGTAAGCTGTAGAGAGGTGATTCGGCAATATCCAATAGTATCAATTTAATATTTCTGTAACCTATCAAGTTTTTTACGATTTCACTACCGATTGAACCTGCTGCTCCCGAAATTAAAACAGTTTTGTTTTCGTATTCCTTTGTGAGTGTTGAATTTGTAATGTTTATTGGTGTTCGACCGAGTAAATCTTCAATGTTGACATCTTTAATTTGCCCAAGACTTAAATCACCATTAATCCAATTTTGAATTGGTGGGACAATTTTAACTTTTAAGTTTAAATTAAGTAAATAAGTTGATACTTCTAGTAAACGATTTGACTCAATATTTTGCGCAGAAATGATAACCTCATCAGCCGCTAACTTTTTAATGAGTTTGGGTGAAATCTGATTCAAACTGTACACTGATAATAAATTTATTTTTTTGCCAATTTTTCGACTGTTATCATCTATGAATCCTAAGACATGGATATTTGTTTTTACGTCATTTATTATAGCATTGTATGTTATCATTCCAGCGGAACCTGCTCCAAAAATAAACACATGTTTTATAATTTGGTCATTTTTGATAAGTTGCTGGTATGTTAATTTGATAAGAAATTTTGTTCCTACTAAAAAAAGAAAGTTTAATAGTAAGTGTATGTATATAATAGAACCTGAAAACTCTAAAATATTAGTAATTTCTATTTTTCTCAGAAAAAGGGTAATTAAAAATAACGAAGTTGCAAGGATATTAGCACCAATAATAATATTTATTACGTCCTTGATACCTGTATACCTGACTACCCCCTTGTGACTTCCTACCAATAAAAAGCTGATTAAGGATACCATGACAACAATCGGTAATTGACTAACGATTGTTGTCAAGTTGAAGTCTAACTTAAAGTTGTAATAAATACAAAATGAAATAAAGTACGTAAAAATAACAATGATAATATCAAATAATAAGACCAGCCATTTGGAGGCATATTTTTTTATAAATATTGAAAGTATTCTATCAATCATGACTAAAAACAGGCTTTAATAATGGATATAATTTTATCTAAGTCTTTGGTGGTTATATTTGAACCACTCGGTAAGCAAAGGCCTCTATCAAATAAATCATCAGAAATTCCATTGAGGTAACTAGGTGAATTTTTGAAAATAGGTTGTTGATGTAGTGGTCTCCACAATGGTCTGGATTCGATATTCTCTTTGCTTAAACGAATTCTCAACATTTCTCGATTTTCATAATTTGGTGTAAGAAAACAACTTAACCATCGATTGGAATAATTGCCATCAGCTTCGTGCAGAAATTCAAGTTCCTTGATATGACTTAGGTTTTGCTCATAATAATCAAAAATAAAGCGACGTTTAGTGACGTAAGATTCTAGAGCAGTCATTTGACCTCTACCTATTCCTGCTAAAATATTCGACATTCGGTAATTAAAGCCAATATTAGAGTGAAGATATGCAATATCTTCGTCACGGGCTTGTGTTGCCAAAAAAATAGCTCTTTTTTTTGTGTCAATATTTTTTGCGATTAATGCTCCTCCACCAGACGTGGTTATGATTTTATTGCCGTTAAAAGATAAAATTGATAAATCACCTAAAGAGCCACATTTAACATTATGTACTGAACTTCCTAGTGCTTCTGCACTATCTTCAATTATTGGTATATCATAATTTCTGCCAATTCTGTTAATTGCTTCAGTTTGATAAGGCATGCCATATAAGTGAACAGCTATTATTGCCTTTGGCTTTTTCCCTTTACTGATTCTGTCTGTTATGGCAATTTCTAATTGTTTTGGACATAAATTCCAGCTATTTTTTTCACTGTCTATAAAAATGGGAGTTGCGCCTAAATATAAAATTGGGTTTGCAGAGCCTGAAAAAGTAAAACTTTGACAAATTACTTCATCATTTGATTCAATACCAAGTAATATTAAGGCCAAATGAATGGCAGCAGTTCCCGAACTCAAGGCTGCTACATGACAGTCGTTTTGGAGGTATGACTCAATATCACTTTCAAACCCATCAACATTGGGTCCTAATGGAGCTATCCAATTTGTGGAAAATGCTTGCGATATAAATTTTTGCTCC
>Ga0208950_1001046_pt1 | contig 13274 bp, 8 predicted proteins | sample AOAMet_54_BLW_10_2_FD_188234 | JGI IMG/M metagenome (GOLD analysis project Ga0208950, IMG submission 188234) | Ammonia-oxidizing marine microbial communities from Monterey Bay, California, USA - CAN11_54_BLW_10 (SPAdes) | ecosystem: Environmental > Aquatic > Marine > Intertidal zone | place...
ACAATTGGAGCAGTTATGATTGGGATTGTTGCTTTTTCCTGCCTTTACAGTTCCAAGTTTATTCTCACTGGCGGACTTGATGTCCTCCGTTTTAGGTCTGTGATGACTGGAGTTGGAAGTCTTGCAGCATTCTCGCTATTTGTCGGTGATGTGCCTGAAACATCTTCACTAAGTTGGTATGCCAATGTATCTGTAATCGTTGGAGGATTTGCCTATACTGCCTATATCTGGGTTGTTGGTGATGACCAGAGAGAACTTAGAAAGAAATTTCAGAAGCGACTAGATAAGTTAGAAGTTCGCTTGTTAGAATTGAAGGAGCAAGGCTCTGCAGTAGATCAAGCATCGAGCCTGGTAATGACTGCAAGGGAAGAAGGCCATGTCGACCCTGAACTAGGTATGCGTTTACTGAATAGTGCCGAAGAAGATATCGAACGTTCTCTATCATTGGCTGATGATGTTGAAGCTGTACTCAAGGATGCCAAGGAATTCATGGAACAGGCTGAAGAAATTGCACCGGTAGTCAAAAGGCCGAGGAAAGCCTTTGATATGGGACTAAGAGAGATTGAACTCGGTTCTCTAAGAGAAGGTGAAATGCTATTCCGTCAAGCCAAAAAACGTGCAAAGGAAGTAATTGAATGGTGGAGTCAAGCCGAGAAGGCAATCGGAGAAGCGCAAAGGCAACTCGATGGTAAAACCGAAGAGAACTTCAAACACTTACACGAAATGCTAGCCGATGCAAAAAAGAAATTATCTGCTGAGTCTCCTAAGAAAGCGTTTGAATTTGCAATCGTTATACCTGCACAACTAGCTGCTGGAGATGAGGCTTTGACTCATGCCGCTGAAGCAATAAAAGAAGCAGAAAGGCAACTGAAGCAGACCGATGGACTTGATACCAGTGAAATGGAAGTAAGAATGGAACAGGCTGAGAAAGCACTAGATGCAGGTAATGCAAGTCAAGCCACTGGCCTTGCCGACGGAGTGGTTAGAACTATCCAGGCGGAACGAAGCGCAATGGATGATGTAAGAAGGGCTTTCAAGCAGAAAAAGAAACTTATCAAAAGATTTGAACATAGAGAAGATAAAAAAATCTGGTCAAATAGAATTACTGAAATCGAGCAATCTGCCGATAATAAAGCATGGACTCATGCTGCAACTTTACTTGACAGACTTACCTCCGACCTAGACAAAGAAGGCAAAGCGAGTGAAGACGCTAAAGAATTGTATGACTTTGTCACTGAAGAATGGAAGGTCTTACGAAATCAGTGTGAGGCTGCCTTTATCAAAGTTGATGATGATGAAAGAAGAGATTGTGAGAAAGCGATTTCACTATCCAAGGATGCGTTGGATGTAGGAAAAATTGAGACTTGCTTGGAACAATTGTCCAGTGCTGATTCACTTATGGAAAAACTACGCAGAAGAATTTAATCGGGAATTAACTTGTTAAATTAACAACTTCTAATCTATATCATTTCGGTGAATTGTAATGGTTTACCGTATCCTGCCCTGCTTCGGTGTCTAAATTAGGAATTAATCCGTGTAAAATAAGACGAAAACTACCTAAAAAGAACCAAAAAGCCATTTTCCATGCTCCAAGTAGGTGTGAAAAATATGATTTGTTGATATCTTTGAGGTGCCCCATATTCGAGGGTAAGTCGGACTTGCTATCAATGCTTCTAAGTATTCACTAAATCTAATCTCAAAGAATTTGATGATTAAACTAACATTCTATATCATCATCGAGAGTAATATAGCCCATCCAGTAAAGATAGATACTCTAAATAATGATGTTTGGAAGTCCTGTAAACTATCTTTCTTCAAAATTATATAGCAGTTTAGAATAGCCAAAAGAGCCACTAAGTAAACATAAAATGAATCTTGAATAGGTTTTGAAATAATGAAACATAGCATCCAGACCAATATCAGAACATATGATATCTTAGTGGTGAAGTCTTCACCAAATCTGGCTGGAAAAGAGTTGACTCCGTTATCTTGGTCGCTAGTAATGTCCATGCGAGCGTAGTTGATATCAAAAGCAGTAATCCAAATTGCAACTCCAAGTGATAGAAACAGAATAGTGGGCTGCCAAAGGAGTCCAGAACCTAATCCATCAGTGCCTGTCAATGCCTCCCATCCATGGAAATCCCCTGCGATTGCAAGCCATGCCCCTGCTGGTGCGAGACCTAAGCACAAACCAAGCCATGAATGGCACAACCAGGTAAATCGCTTGGTGTATGGATAAACAACAAATGCAAGAACAGGGAGCCATGACATACCCAATGCAACCTCGTTTAGCATACCTGCACCAAAGAGTAGCATTACCAAGAATATTCCTGCTAATATCCAGGCTGTGTTCATCGACATGGTTCCACTGGCTAAATGCCTCGAAGCAGTTCTAGGGTTTGCTGCATCGATCTCTCTGTCGATTATTCGGTTCAGGGTCATTGCTAGACCGCGTGCCCCTACCCCTGCCACTAAAATCCAAATTAAATCTAGATTGAAAATTGATTTATCATCCAGCAAGTCATTGAACTGATTATTAGCAACTATGAACCCAACCAGTATGAAAGGTAGCGAGAATAGAGTATGTTCAATTTTAATGAAGGACATTATTTGTTTGAAATCCATCAATTAGAGCCCCCAAATTCTAGATGTACTGGCCACTCATAACCAGATAATTCGGGATGAGCGTTCAATTTCTCTAAGGTTTCTGGAGTATGTAGAGTAATTGCAGGCCACCTTCTAACCCCATGCTCATCGCTAGGGATAGGAACGGTAGCATCCCAGCAGAGTCTTTGCTTATTTTGGTCAAATGTCAAGCCTCTGCTGACATCAAACCTTGAAGTCAACTGCCAAAGCAAACGTCTCCTTGCTTTTTCACAATGTAAATCAAGATCATTATTTGTGATAAATAACCATCTAAGAGAAGAATTGAAGTCCAATTGCCAAATTGAATTTTTTAATTGAGTAATTTTATCTATTCTCACTTTTTCTGCGGCATCATTTGAATCGGACGAACCCGTTTTTGGAGAAGGTGAATTTTCAATATCGATTGTAACTATCAACATACTGTCACGTAGCATTCTAGCATCTGAAACTTCTGATAGTTTCAATACTTCATCAATTGATTCAAACTTTAGTGGAGCATCCAACCCTTGGCGCCATGCTGGGGTCTCTTGGTTGAACGAACCTTCTAATGGTTCGTTATTTGAACGAGGGTCTGAAGAAGGTATTGTGGTTGCATCGATCAATAACTTATCTTGGACATTTTCAAACGGACTTGCCGCATCGAGAGAATCTGCAACCATCCCATTGAGAATGATTACATCTTCAGCAATTTCGACTTTGTCATTCAAAGCATCCAGTAGCGCTTCGAGGTCTTTTGGATTTTGTTCTGGGTCTACTACAACAATGGATTTGAGGAACATCATTTGACCTGCTCCGAGTAGTCCAAGAGCCGTTTTTCTTGCTTGGCGAGGATATCGTTGCTTTGAAGCAACGATTGCTAGATTATGAAAACCGGTCTCCAATGGAAGATGAACACTTTTTACATCCCTATGTTGGAATTGCAATACTGGTGAAAACTGTCTGCCAATCGCTTCACCAAGGTAGCCATCTTCCATCGGAGGAAGGCCAACAATGGTCGCAGGAAGGACTGCATCTTTTCGTCTGGTTATCGCAGTAACATGCATCACCGGATATTGCCCTGTTAAAGAGTAGAATCCAAAGTGGTCTCCAAATGGCCCTTCAAGCCTAGTTTCTCCAGGAATACAATACCCCTCGATAACGATATCTGCTTCCGCTGGTACCATGATATCTTGAGTGAGAGCTTTTGTGATTCGAAGAGACCTCCTGCCAAGGATTCCTGCGAATTGATATTCAGATAGATTATCGGGCAAAGGTGCTATTGCAGAAAAAATCAGTTCTGGTGGACCACCCATGCAAATTGCAACCGGCATCTTTTGTTTCTCGCCAATTGCAGAAGCGTGGTCTGCTGCGTGTTTGTGAATCTGCCAATGCAGTCCTATTTCTGTTTCACTAAACACTTGGGCTCTATACATTCCAAGATTGTGATCGCCGTTTACTGGGTCTTTGGTAACAACCAAAGGTAGTGTCACGAAGTGCCCACCATCCATTGGCCATGTTTTGGGAATCGGCAATTTAGTCAAGTCTAAGTCCATCTTAACTCGCTGACAATTCCCCTTCCACTTCTTCCAAGGCGGCATTGCAAGTGCGTCTCTAGCGAGAGGCAGGGCTTTCCAGGGTTTCTTCATAAATTCACCAATCTCTGGTTTCATCATAGCAACCATCCTATCACCGACCTCTGTTTCATGGGTCGCACCAAGGGCTCTTAGAGTTCTATCACTTGTTCCAAATATATTCATGGCGAGTGGTATCTCGCTAATGCTGCCATCTGCAAGTCTCGGTTTCTCGAAAATTACAGCAGGACCAGAATTCTTGACTAGTAGGTCAGCAATAGCCCCCGCCTCGTAAACTACGTCTACTGGCCTAGAGATTCGGAGGAGTTCACCATTCCCCTCTAAGTGGTTTAACCACCGCTTCAAAGTCCTCCATGCCACAAACCTCGGAGGGGCGTTATGGTTTTGAACCTGCGTAAGTCTTCTTACGTGATTTTGACCGTTTTATTCATGGGCTTGGTCTTACACAGCAGTACCATGGCGGGTGATGCGAATGTGTGTGATGTGTTGGTCATCGGGGCTGGACCAGGTGGAGGTTCGGCCGCATTACACGCTGCTAGAGCAGGTTTATCTGTTCTTATTGTGGAGGCTGACCCTGAAGTTGGAACTCCTGTACACTGTGGAGAATGCTTGTCGGAGTTAGCAGTACAAAATTTAGAACTTGAGATTCCCGAACACGTCAAAGCATTAGATGTCAAAGGAATTAGGGTTATTTTCCCAGATGGCTCGGAAAAACTTCTCACCGAACCAGGGTATGTTTTAGAGAAGCATTTGTTTGAACAATGGCTCATGGAACAATCTTGTGAACTTGGTGCTAAATTATTGCTCAGTCACAAGGTAACTTCAATGGAACGTATTTACAATAGCGAAAATAAATTTTCTAATTGGAAAATTGATGGCAAAGGTTCTGATTTTCCAATTGAATGTCGCGCCGTAATTGATGCATCCGGAGTCGCAGGCGCATCATCCAAATTATTGGATATGGGCACAACTGTAGAAGTCATCGCTGGTTTCCAATATGAGATGACTGAAGTAGAAAATGATGGATACCTAGATTTCTACATATGGCCGCAGTATTCCCCTCATGGTTATGTTTGGATGATCCCTAAAAAGGGAGATAGGGCAAATGTAGGACTTGTCACTACTGACAAAAGGGGTGCGATAAAGTACCTTGACAAATTCATAAACGATACTTACCTTGACGGTAAGCCAATTGTGAACCCTATGTGGAGAGACCAAGATTCTAAAGTAAAACCGTTCGGAGGAACTATTCCAATTTCAGGTCCAAGAGAGAAAACAGTCGAGGATGGAGTCATACTAGTCGGCGATGCTGCCGGTTTTACCTCGCCTCTATTCGAAGGTGGCTCTCACCTAGCCTTATGGTCTGGAAGAGAAGCGGCTAAAGTGATTGCAAAAGCACTGAAAGAAGGAGACCTTTCTAGAGAAAAACTGATGCCTTACGAAAAGGCTTGGAAAAAGACATTCCCCCCTTACAATAAAATTTTGAAAGGAAAAGAGGCTTTGTATGAATTATCTGACGAAGAAATGTCATTCATGGCACAATGTCTTCCTGAAGAGTTATCAGACATGTCACCACTTCAAAAATTGGGAATAGGATTGAAAATACTGGTCAAAAGGCCGGCATTATTGACTAAGAAAATTATCTCCGTACTACGTTCTTTTGGATATAGTCGTGCAAAGTTCTTCGGTTGGTAGAGTTCTGTTTTCTATGTTTTGAAATAGCAAAACCCTTCAACACCGAGAGTCAGCCAATGTCATGTGGGGAGTCACTTTGTGGGTCGCAGCGATTGCGGCCGCTGTTTTGATTCTCCGGCCTAGAATCTACGAGAAGTCAAAATATCTTGGCTTTTTCCTTCATTTTTGCATCGCAATACCCTTTTTTGCACTATCAAGTAGATTCGTAGTCAATGATACTACGATACAATACGTTGTCGCTTTTGGTGGAGAATCCCTTCCCTTGCGATACCGCTTCGCGGCCACATGGGCTGCTCGAGAAGGGCCTCTTTTGATGTGGGCGTTATGGTTGACATTGCTGGCTTGGATTTGGAGAAAACCAATGACTGAACTTGAAGATGTCAGTTCACAAGACTTACGTCTAAGACTGGTCCACGGGTTCTCATTGATACTGATTTTGATTTCAATTAGTCTTGAACCGTTCAAAGAAGCGCCAGAATTCTTCCCTGGAGCAGGATTAAATGAATTATTACAAACAGATTTGATGGTTATCCACCCTCCGCTCATTTTCCTTGGGTATTCATTTTGTATTCACTTATCTGCCATATCCATATCCAAGATATTCAATGAATCAAAATCTGGAGTAAAGGAACAAATTTTGGCAGTGGTCAGGCCTGGTTTACTGGTCTTGACACTAGGAATTGGACTAGGTGGGCTTTGGGCATACTTGATTTTGGACTGGGGCGGTTATTGGGCTTGGGACCCTGTTGAGACGGGCTCATTACTACCTTGGTTGGCACTCGTGGCCCTTTCCCATCTTCGAACTAGACCTGGTAAAGCCTCCGATAATGCATGGATTGGCGGTGGACTAATTGCTGGTGGATTAGCATTATTTGCCACCTTAGTGACTAGAGCAGGTGGAGTTTGGGCTTCATCTGTCCATACATTTGTAGCCTCTGATGAAGGTACTGCTCCTTCCGATGCTTTTTCTAGAATGATTCTGTTAAAGTCTGATAATGCGGTTGGTGTTGAGGTAATCACCTATCTTGTGATACTCTTCTTGCTGGCTGGGTGCTGGTTGTTAGCAATCAGAAGAAAGAATCTACCCTCTTCGAATAACAAGCACGGTTCTCAAATATTCTTAATACCAGTATTCGGGGCATTCTTAGCAATATTTATCGGAGCTGATCTCTATTCCTTCGTACCTGATTACTTATTCCCGTTATCGTTATTGTCATTTATTGCTGTAGATTATCTAATGGATAGAGAGAAGGAAATTGAGACTACTGGGTGGACATTTTATAGCCACAAATATTTCCCAACTATTGTAATTGTAACCTTGGTATCGTTCTTCTTGACCCAGCAGGTTTTCTTTGTGATGTTATTCCTGTTGTTCTTTATTCCAATGCACTATTCCAAGAATGCTTCAAGTGAATGGATTTGGGCGACTTTCGGTGTAATGTTGTGTTTGGCCGCAGCGTGGGCAAGTTTGATTGAAGTAATATATGCGGGGATCTTGTTACTGATTTTCATTGCCCCATGGTTGTTAGAAAAATACGAGGAACAAGAGAACTCTTTTTCGTTATTCTCTCGCAAATGGCAGCAAATCATAGCGCTGTGGGGTTCTGTTTTAGTAGTCAGCACATATCTAATATTGACATTAGTCATACTTATTGGAAGTATAGATTCTGTCAATTTTGAAGCCCACGAATTATACGGTGCTCCATTCATTCTTGCTTTCTCTATATCGATGATGCTCTACTTGAATCGTAAAAATGACCCAAAGAGAACATTCAACCTATTGAGTACTCTAGTTATCCTTTCGATAATACTTGCAGTATTCTTCCCACATGCTCTTGGTGCGGATTCTGACTCCTCTATCTCTAGTATGATAGACAGAGGCGCTGTAGCTTGGATATACCTACCTATTCTGTTAATCTGTATCGCACCATTAGTTTCAGAAATAAGGTCGCAGGCTATGGCTAAAAAATCAACTCCTCTTTTGAAAAGAATCCCTTTAGCAGCACATATTGTTCATTTAGGACTGGTACTGTTGATTATTGGCCATGTATCAACCACCCTTTTAGTAGACAGAGGTGATGCAAGTCATCGAATTACATTGATTAAAGATGAAATTGTAATCGATAATGGATATGGATTCCAGTTCAACGAGGCAATTGCAACCTCCGAAAATCTAGAAGTTGGAGATGGTTATGTTGGAATTGACATATCGGTTTACGAAGTAAATGATGGCGTAGTTGGCGATAAAATAGGTGATGTGGAACCAGGTATGCTTCGATTTGACAAAACGGGCACTGCGCGCTCTGAAATCGATATTATGACTCGCTGGTCAGGTGATATAGTATTCATCTTTGATGGAACACAAGCCGATAGTCTGATGAAACAATCACAGATTGAAGGATTAGAGTCAATTGAACTGGTCAGAGTTACTGTGTACGACCTACCCGCATCTCATCTTGTTTGGCTCGGTTGGGCTACCATGATGATAGGTATGACAATGATAACATACGCCTCTTCACATAAAAAAGAGCCACTGAAAGCCCAAGATTCTTCAATTTCGGAACAGGAATAAATCGTCTCTTATCCAAGAGATTATGAAGGGGAGTCAAGTCGGCCGAAACACTCTAAGGAGGCTATATCATGAAAGATGGAGCAATTATACATGTTGATTATGACTTATTCAGCGGCGAAACCGGTGACTTGATTGAAACTACAAGTGAAGATGTGGCAAAGGAGCATGAAATGCACCAAGAGGGGCGTTCTTACGCACCTATGGTCTGTGTTGTCGGCTCTGGAGGATTGATTCCTGGTTTCGAAGCAGCACTCCTCGATGCTAAAGTCGGAAAAGAAGTAGTCTGTGAAATCGCTCCAGAAGATGGATATGGCGAAAAAGACGCTACTATGACTGAAGTAATCAGTATTGATAAACTAAAAAGATCGGTTCAAGACCCTCAATCACTATACATCGGCGCACCAATTACTATCGGTGGACGACAAGGTTACCTAACCTACTTAGCCGCAGGACGTGCAAAGATAGACTACAACCATCCTATGGCTGGTAAGACTCTGAAGTACGTTTTCACAGTGGTCAAAGAACTCAAAGGAAAGGATGACAAAGTGCTAGGTCTACTAGAATCTAACACTGGCCACAGTGGTTTTGAAGTTTCTTTCAAGGGAGATGACCTTTCTATTACTCTACCTCAATCAATGCTATTTGACACCAATGCAGCTATGTTGAAATTTAGACTTGTAACAATCATTCGTGACGCTGTCGAGTGCGGTAAGGTCTCGTTTGTCGAAGTACACGAGCCAAGAGGCGTAGGTATTGACAACCAAGTTCAAGATGACGATGATGAGGACTTGTCCAAGTTATCAGTTGCAGAACTTAAAGACAGATTGAAAGCAAGAAATCTACCTGTCGGCGGAAAGAAAGCTGAACTTATTGAACGCTTATCTCAAGAAGAAGAAGAGTGATTCAATAGCAAAGTAATAATTCAGCCGTGCTTAGCATTGCGTGGTAGGGGACATGTCTAACGCTACAGATATTGAAAAGAAACTCTCTAGTTATGAGGCTACTCTGCCTGATAATGTGTTTTCACAAATGGAAAAGATAGCCATTGGCGTGCTAATTGCTGCTCTAGCCATTCTTTCGCTCGGATTGATATTTGCTAATGACATGTTTTGGACAGATGGACTCAAACCGATAGTCTGGGACCCAATAGTCAAAGATGCTGGAGCAGCGGGTGATGCAGGCTACTCTCCACAAAATACAGCAATCTATGCTACGACAATCTTACTATCCGTTGTTGTACTACAAGGAATTTTTAGAAAACTAGGACTTCCTGCTGATGATAGAATGATGCTTGCCCTAATATCATGGGTCATTTTAGCACCTGTACTTAGGGTCTTAGAAGACTCAGACTTCTTTAGTTCGAAAATAGATTGGCTACTAATTTCTCCAATCATACATTTCCATTTAGCCATATGGTTAGTCGTAGTAGCCATAATATCTCATAGATTCTGTTCGAAGTGGGATGGGTTAAAAGATGATAAAAGTATGGAAAAAAGCAAAACTATGCTGTTTGTAACACTAGGAATGATGCTCTTCTTCCATTGGGCATTGCTGTATCGACCGGCTTACTTCGAGCATGAAGAAATTGGGCTCCTATGGGTTATCATCGGTCTTATTGCATCATATGCAGTCCTCTTCATGTCACTGGTCTGGACCGCAAACTGGCCGTCGATCACTAGAGGATTGATATCATTTGGAACCTCTTCAACTGTACTAGGCTTCTTTCATTGGATTCAATTCATAGCAACACCGTGGCAGCAAGAAAGTGGTAGAATAGTAGAATCACAGCCACTATGGCCAATGATGGTTGTACTGGGTCTTCCAGGACTGGTGTGCTGGGTGATGTATAGATATGGAATCGAAGATGCTAGGCACATGAAAATGAGCGGATACACTGCTGGAGTCTTACCTGATGGCGTTAGAATCAAAACTTGGGAGGATGCTGAAAAAGTTGTATCAAATCACCCCATTGAACAACTATCTAGAAATGCTCTTCTAGCAAATCCAATGGTATTAGCAATGGTATATGGACAACTTTGTGATGGTTTTGCCACAATGATTGGTATTGATTTATTTGGATATGGGGAAAAACATCCTGTCAGTAATGCAGTAATACAATATGGTGGCGATATAAATGATGCTGTTGGCATTTCATGGGGCGAAGGAGCGTGGTTCTTCGCACTGATTAAGGCATCATTGGTGGCAGTAATCGTATGGCTATTCATTGAAATGCGTGTAGAGAAGCGCCAAGTACACATGCGAATGCTGATTGTACTAGCAGTTCTTATCGTTGGATTAGCCCCTGGTTTGAGAGATATAGGCAGACTCACACTTGATGTATAATCATCAATTTGGCAGTTTTCGTCTTCAATTGTTAAATGTCGGCGCTTCTTGCCTTGAATCGAGGGGTAGAATGGATAGATTGCCAACACGAGTAAATCGAGCTGATGCTGATTTTTCAGAACGTGTTGAGCATAACTCAATTCTCATCAAGACACTCAAAGAGAGATTGAATACAGCTTCTAGTGGTGGCGGAGGCAAGTATGTCGACCGTCATAGAAGTAGAGGAAAATTACTCGCTAGAGAAAGAATTGAACGTATAATCGACCCTGGTACTGCGTTTTTAGAATTATCACCACTCGCCGCTTTTGAACTATATGATGGTCGAGCCCACAGTGCTGGAATCGTAACTGGAATCGGGATGGTACACGGTAGAGAATGTCTCTTTGTAGCTAATGATGCTACGGTAAAGGGTGGTTCGTATTATCCTATGACCGTCAAAAAGCACATTAGAGCGCAGACTGTTGCTCATGAAAATCACCTCCCATGCATATATCTGGTTGATTCAGGTGGTGCTTTCCTTCCAATGCAGGATGAAGTTTTCCCTGATATTACCCATTTTGGCAGGATTTTTAGGAATCAAGCCAAGATGTCTGGTGATAAAATCCCTCAAATCGCTGCAGTACTCGGCTCCTGTACAGCCGGGGGCGCATATGTTCCGGCAATGTCGGATGAATCAATAATCGTAAAAGGGAATGGAACTATTTTCCTAGCAGGTCCGCCACTTGTCAAAGCAGCAACTGGAGAAGAAGTAACTGCAGAAGAACTTGGAGGTGCTGACGTACACACTTCTCAGTCTGGTGTCGCTGACCATTTCGCTGAAGATGAATCTGAAGCACTACGAATGGTTAGAAATGTTGTTGAAAATCTCGGCCCTCGTAATTTAGCGCCTGCTGCCAGTGCTGTTACCGAAGAGCCTGCTCATGATGTTGAAGACTTACTTGGATTGATTCCAAGCGACAATCGGACACCTGTAGATATCAAGGAAATAATCGCAAGAATCGTTGATGGTTCAAGGTTTCATGAATTTAAAGCAAGGTATGGGCAGACTCTGGTTTGTGGATTTGCCCATATTCATGGCCATAAAGTAGGGATAGTTGCCAACAACGGGATTTTATTCTCAGAATCCTCACTAAAAGGTGCTCATTTTGTTGAATTATGTGGACAAAGAGGTATTCCTCTAATATTCTTACAGAATATTACCGGCTTCATGGTGGGTAAAGCGTACGAGGCTGGAGGAATTGCCAAAGACGGTGCCAAATTAGTTACTGCAGTGTCTTGTGTCAATGTACCCAAATTCACGGTAATTATTGGAGGCTCTCACGGTGCAGGGAACTATGGAATGTGCGGTAGAGCATATGACCCCAGGTTCCTGTTCATGTGGCCAAATAGTCGTATTTCCGTAATGGGTGGACCACAAGCTGCAGATGTATTAACCACTGTAAAACAAGACCAAAGAGCCCGTGAAGGTTTGAAACCGATGGTTGGAGATGAACTTGAAGAATTTAGAAAGCCGATTCTTGATAAATATGAGACTGAAGGAAGCCCTTACTATTCAACTGCTAGGCTTTGGGATGATGGAATAATCGATCCACGAGATACAAGAGATATTCTGGGCCTATGTTTAGCAACAGCAAGAAATGCTCCTTTGCCCGATGAAAGATTCGGCGTATTTAGGATGTAATTTATCAATTGAAAAATCAAATATGCAATTGGAGTTTTAATTATGGAATCAATGGAAAACCCGCCACAAACAGAATTGGTCAAAATAGAGATATCTGGCTCAACATGCCACATCACCCTTGACCGTGAAGAAAAGTACAATGCACTGAATGTTCAAATGATTACGGAATTGTGTATGATATTTGATTGGACTGCGAAGCGTAGCGCTGGCACTACCGACTCATTACACGATTCAAACGGTAACCAATATCTCAGAACTTTGGTTATTTCTGGCGCTGGAAAACATTTCTGTGCCGGCGCAGACATCAACATGATGCGTGACGCTGGTGCTCAAACTGCAGAAGAAAACCGTAAAGATTCCAAACGCTTAGATAATCTGTTCAACAGTTTGTGGGCCCACCCATGTTTTACTATTGGAGCGATTCAAGGTGTTGCACTAGGAGGAGGCGCTGGACTAGTTGCATGCTGCGATTACGTTGTAGCGACCGAAGATGTGAAGATCGCTCTTTCTGAAGGCAAACTGGGCATACTTCCTGCCGTTATTGGCCCTTATGTATATCGAAGACTGGGGTCTGCTTGCTTTAGAAGGCTAGCAATGCAAGCAAGTCGAATAAAGTCTGATGAAGCACTACGTGTTGGATTTATCGAACAAGTTGTAACAGAGAAAGTTGACTTAGAACAGGCCGTATCTACTATTATCGATGAATTACATTCAACCGGGCCTTCCGCCGTAACACTTGCCAAACAATTGACCTTGGAATTTGACC
>Ga0208950_1001058_pt1 | contig 13173 bp, 24 predicted proteins | sample AOAMet_54_BLW_10_2_FD_188234 | JGI IMG/M metagenome (GOLD analysis project Ga0208950, IMG submission 188234) | Ammonia-oxidizing marine microbial communities from Monterey Bay, California, USA - CAN11_54_BLW_10 (SPAdes) | ecosystem: Environmental > Aquatic > Marine > Intertidal zone | place...
ATAGAGATGTTTTTTATTGAAATTTTCTATATACTGACTTCTTCTAAATAATTCTAATATAGCATCTGCTATTTGAATATCTCTTTTCTTTGTAAATACTTTTGTAAGATTTTTATCCCAATATGCTAACATCAATTCTTTGAACTCATCGAACTCATTACCTTTTTGTTCGTGATAGAAATCATTTTCAGGATTCCAAGTTTCAGGCATTTGAGAAAGTAGTGCCGTTTTCTTATAACGTTTATAGTTTCCGTTATTTTGTAAGATTAAGTGATTCTTAGCAACAATAGAAAAATAAGAAAATGCTCTACCCTTATCAGGTTTAAACATATGAATCTTTTGTACCAATACCGATACTACTTCCTTTTTAACATCTTCCTTAGATACATCAAAGTATGAGAACTTAAATGTATTTAAAATATTTTCTGCTAACTTTTCAAATGGAAATTGGATTCTATCTTTATATATTTTATTTCTCTCTTTTGGGTCATCACTAGCATTGTATTCAATGATGGCATCTTGAGCAGGTGTACCGAAATATATTTTTGATTTCTTTTTTCTAGGTCTAGGCATATTTTTTATAAATTATTCTTATACTTTTCAATAGTATCTTTTAACTCTTTGAAAACCACACCAACTTCATCATCGGATTCGAAAGAACCTCTGATATCGATTTCTTTCATCTCCTTCATCATGTTTTCTAAAGTACCAATGGATAATTCATTTAAGTTATCCATATCATTAGCAATTGTTTCAATTTGTCTAACTAATTGAGTTCCTCTGATAATAAAAAATATATTGGATATTACTAAAACTCCAATTACTATGTATAAATAAATTTCTTCCATTTTGATATTATATTTACTAATATACGAAAAAAAGTTCAACTTTCCAAATTAAGCTTCACCTTTTTTTCCAAAGAAGGGAAATGATGTAATTTCTTTTTCATCTTGTTCTTCTTTTTCTATTTCTAATTCTTCACTAAGTTTTTTGATTTTTGCAATAATAGCATTATCAAATCTTACCTCATCAATTAACTCTTCTTCAATCAGTTCATCAACAATTGTTTCTAATATAATTTCTAAAGTTTTAATTTTTTGTTCTAATATATAGAGTCTTGTCATATGTTATATGGTTAACGAACCAGTTGTTACGTTAAGTGAATGTAAAAATTCTTTGAATTCTTTATCTGATGGAGTTTCGTAATCTAACTCACCAAATGCTTTGTTAATTGAGTTGTGATGATATCCCATTGAGGATGCCATTCGAACACACATAATTTTAAACTCATGTATATTCATATCATCTGGTACATCAAACGTTATGTTTATTGCCTCTCTATTTGTAGGCTCTTCGGATTTATATGATAATACTCCCATTATACTAATTGATATCCTTTATCTAAAAGAGGTTGAGCTTTTTTGTATTTAACAAATTCCATTTCTCCTTCAGGTGATTGTAACATTACTCTTTCGTTTCTACCAGGCTTTTTCTCTGCTTTGATTTGACCACTATATCTTCTAATTGATGAGTTTATACTTACACCATCAATAGAATCAATTAATCTCTGAGCAGTAATACATTCGAACAATCCTAAATCGTTCATATATTCTTCTTGGTCTTCCCATTCTTTTTTATCAGATGAGAATTCTACAATACCTAAATTATCAGTATCAATTTTAAACCATTGATGTCTAGCAGTTTTTCTAACCTTTTTCTTTTTATCTAATTCCTTTTCAAAATAAACAACCATCTCTTTTGATGTTTCGGTAACCGTTGGATTAACTAATGTTAAATCATCATACTCACCACCAAACTTAATAGTAACGATACGTTTATCCATTCCAACATCGGATGCATTTACAGCATATTCGTTTTCTAATTTAGATATCTTTTCTTTATATTCGTTTAACTCTTCATTTGTAACGGGAGTTCTTTCAATTCTTTTTACTATCATAGTATTTTTTTATTTCGTTTGTTAAATAATCAATCGATTCGGCACTACCTATATATGCTCCATGCTTTGCGTAAAATGGAATCCACATATCTTTGTTAGTTTCGATTCTTTCTTTTAATTGGTATCTTTCGGGTAATTGAACCTTTACATAACTCATAATAAATCTTCTGGTGTTTCTCTATAAACTCTATAACTATCTTCATCAAAGTGTTCAGTCGAAACCTCAAATACAATTGAGTTATCTTCCAATGAAATTAATTGATGAGGTAATCCTCTATCGATTAAAACACTATCTCCTTTTTCTAATGTTTTACCTTCCAACTTTCCATCTTCCACATTCAACCAATTAAATTGAAATCTTCCTTCTTGTACATACCAACTTTCTTTTTTCTTTAGGTGGTAATGCATTGAAAATCTATTTCTTTCTTTTGTGAATACTAATAGCTTACCACAATACTCTTCATCATTGTGAACCCATAGTTCATATCCCCAATTCTTTTCTACTCTCTTAGGAGCTTTAATATCTACATCTATAATCATTCTGCGTAACTTTTTGTGTTTAACAATCCACTATACTCACATACATTAAATTTTGCCATATGTGGTAAGATAGCAAGTTCTTTTGCTTTTGCTTCTACCATAACATCAACATCCGTTCCATATAACTTAGGAAGTTTGTTAATATAATCTGAATGTGCTTGTGGTTTTAGTTTTTCATTCTCTTCATGTAATGCTTTACTTTCAGAGTAATGAACTATTGGTTTAATATTTTCAGGCCAAGTTGATATTGCTAACTTCAATGCCTCTTCTTCAGTTAATCCACCTGTACAAAATTTGTGGTGATGATAATCAAATACAATTGGTATTCCAATTTGTTCGTTTAGATACATTAAATCTTTTACTGAATACATTGATGCTTTATCATCGTTCTCAACTGTTAATCTACTTTTTACTGATGGTGATAATCTTTTAAAGTTTTCACAAAATCTCTTCATTGCCGATTCCTTATCCCCATACACTCCATTACAATGAATATTAATTTTATTATAATGTGATTGTTCTAATCCCATCAAATCAAATATCTTACCATGTAATTCTAAATCAGTAATTGTATTTTCTACAACATGTGGTCTTGGTGAAACTAATACATTGAATGGACCAGGATGTGAAGTTATTCTAATTCCATTTTTTCTAGCATAGTTACCACAAGCCATTAATATAGTTTTGATTCTAGCATAGTGTGGTGATTTCTCTATCTCATATTCAGAACCCCAAGGAAACATTTCAGATGATAATCTGAATAGTTTAATACCATTCTCATTATTCCATTCTAAAATCTTATATAAATCTCTAGCATTTTGTAACCCCAATTCAGTTGCATATTCCACACCCCTTTGTAAGAATGTTCTTTTAATCATTGAACGATTGGTAGTTACTTTTGGTTTTTGACCCGATAGAGTCATATTAATACAAGCGTATCCTAAATTCATTTCGTTAGATTTATCATTTGTTATACAACAAATATACGAAAAATATATTTAAAAACCAAATTTATTTTAATAAGTTTTTGAATCGAAGTTATCAGGATAGTTTGTATCCTTTTCGTTTTTGATATAAGTCAACCAATAGTTAACTGCGTTTTGATTATTAATCCATTTACTTCTATCACCCCAATTGAAATTAGGTCTAGCATAAAATGGTTTTTCATTCATTACATATTGTGCTCTCTTAGAAGATGCGGGTCTTGGTTCATCAATCAAACCATCTCCGGTATTATCATATCCATCAATAGTACCATCACCATCGATATCAACACCTCTTCGAGAAGTATCTTTTTTTAGATTATCTATGGGATTTATGAATTCTTTATATGAACTTGTAGCTTCTTTTAAATCTTCGTTAGGTTCTGATTCCTTTTCAGATTCTTCTACAATTTTTGAAATATCTTCTGGTGTTAAATCTTCAACCATATCATTCATTACTAAATCTAATGCATGGTCTTCATCCCATTCATCATCATCACTATCATCAATCTCTTCTTCTTCAGGCTCTTCATCGTATAGTTCTCTCTTACGAATTATCTTTTCTTTATCAACAATTCCCCTATCAACTTTTATTGCGTTGTTAAAAGCGATTACCAATGCTACTGCAAGTGGGTCAAATACAAAGATAATAATTAGAATGAACCAATTGATAATAACATCCATAGGTCTATCTAATAATCCACTAAGGTATTCTAATGGACCTAATTCGGATGATACACCTTCTGATGATTCAACATCTAATATTTTTAATTGAATTGATTGTAATGAATCTGCTGCTACTTCTCTTTTCGCTTGAACACCTTTACGATTTTGTTCTTCAACTTCGATACGTTTTTGAGAAATCCTAAGTTCGGAAGTAGAGATGGTTGTTCTAACGCCCCCAACCACCGAGGTGTCTCGTACTTGGATTGATTGAGATTTCGCATTAGAAAGAGTACTAATGTTACCACTAATTCTTTTAAGTTCTTCATCATATCTTATTACATCATCACCCCAAAACTTTTCTTTTTGTTGTAGGAATGCTAATTGTTTTTCTTTTATACTGAATTGATTAAATGTATCTTGAAATGCAGAGGTTAGGAATCCATAGATACCTAATGATGTTATAAGGATTAAGATAAGTACTGCCCCACTTAGATAGATTCTAAATGATTTGTTTATCTTATCCCAATAGTTGTATAGATAACCAGCAGTAATAAGTTTAGCAAGTTCTAATGAACTAGCCATTACTATTACAGATAAGGATGCTCCTGCAAATAGTTTAGATAAACCACTTACGGAGAAGAATGCTGCATTGAATGCTACAAACAATGCTGATAATCCTAACAATAAAGTTCTAAATTTCATATGGGGGTTTAGCCAATTAAAGTTCGAGTAAGTTCCAATAACCTTTGAATCTTCTTCGTTAACTTTAAAGCGTCTGCTTGATTGGAAGGTCTTTTTCCTTCTAACATTTCACCAATTACTTTATTGGAATTTTCAATTCCCTCTAAGTATGATTCTGCCTTTTCTTTGTATTCTGCTTTCATAATAACATTCTTTATTCGTATATATAAATATTAAATAATCAAAAAAGGGAGATTTTTTCCAATCTCCCCTCTTTTAACTAACATCACTAAAACTAAAATCTAATCTTTACTTTTTTAGATTTTCGTTCTTCTTTTTTGTCCATAACAATTCTTAACACACCATTTTCAATAGATGCTTCTGATGTTGTTCCATCAAAATCTTTTCCAACTTTGAATTGTAGGTTTACATCACCAACTACTGCATTTACCTTTTCGGCAATTGCTTTAATTGTAATAATACCTTCAGTAACATCAACATCCACATTCTTTGGATTGTGTCCTACAACACTTACAATAAGTTCTTGTTTACCATCTTCTAATGTAGTGATGGAATAGTTTCCTTTATTGTTTGGGAGTGTTGAATCCCAATTAAACTTCTCATTTCTTAAAGGAGCTAAGTCATTAAATAAATTATCAATTGTAAAAATCATACTTTTCTTTTTTTAAGTTAAACATACAATCTATATATTACCAAATCTATACCAATTCATAATAAGTGACATAATGTCAGTTTCTTTAAAAGTTTTCAGATATGTTGTCATACATTCCAGTTGATTTTCTATATTCTGAGTTCTCTATTCTAGTACTCATATGGTCAGCCCAATGTAGAATGTATGGTAAATCAGTTTTTACTTGAAAATCTTCGTTATAAGAAATGAAATACTTCTTAGTAGCATCATTGTATAACCCATCAGCCATATGAATACCTAATTGCTCTTTCTGAGTGTATTTGATTCCATATTGATTTAATAACCAAAATGCTCTATCAGTTACATCAAAGTATTGTAACTTTGGATTGTGAGTAAAGTATTCCTTTTTATTTTTCTGATGCCACTCTGATGTTTGTGGTAAGTAGTATGGTTCTTTACCATCACCCAACTTTCCTAAATCATGATGGAATGCTGCGAACAATAATTCCTCATCGGTAAAGTTAATATGACCTCCACTTGCTTCAAACATCTTTTTAATTTTGTAAGCGTTTGTAGCTACGTTCATTACGTGGTCTATGTATCCACCAGGATATGCTGAGTGAAAGTTTAGTTTACCACTTGCTGGTGCCATTGCTAATTCATTTCCTAATTCATCGGGTGAATACATATGGAGTAGTTTTTCTAACCTATCTCCAGTAAACACTTTTTTGATAGCCGCAATAAATCTATTGTAGTTATCTTCTAATTGAGTTTCATTATAATTTCTAATCATTATTCTATATATTTTGATGTTAACGCTCTATATAATACTTCTAATTCTTCTTCGGTTGTACAAAACCCCAATCCATCGAACTCTAATATCTCAACGAAATATTGGTCTGGTTTCAATCCCATACTTACTAATTCGGATTCATCATCAGATGAGTTGGTTACAAATCGTGGTGCATATTTATCAGTTCTTTCTTTTGGGATTGGTAATGTCCAAAAGTATGCTTTATCTAATTCATCACCATCCTCAACATCTTCTCTATTCTCTATAAAATCACCACTTCCTTGATAGTCATTTGAAATGTGTTTTGACCAACCCTGTCTTTTAAAAGTTTCATCGGTTAGTGGTGTAACTTGTAGTTTTACTTTTCTCATTCTAATACTATTCTAATAGTTTCTTCTATATCTTCAAATCTTGCTTTAACAATAAGTGTATCACCCACCATTTCATCTATCGGTGCAATCACAGTATTTATTTCTCCATTATCCCCACTATAAGAAAACTCATTAATAGTTGGAACACTACTTCCATTGAATCCAGTTACATATGAAGTATCAATTACAACCCAATCACCCAATACATTTATTGTTCTTCTAACAATAACATATGCTGTATCGTTTAAAGTCCAATTGTGTGATGATTCCCATTCAACCAATTGTGGATATGGTTCTTCACCATTATTTAAAAGTGTTCCACCTATTGTGTGAATAGTCTGAATAGAGTTATCTGATGAGTTTAATTCTAATTTATACAAACCTTCATTTGTTGTATCCAATCTACCATCCAATTCCATTGTGTAATTATCAGGTATAGTAATATCATCTTCTTTTGTACAACTTGTGAGAAATGAGAATAATACCAATACCATAAGAAGTATTCCACAAAATGTTAATCCATTTATTGCAAATTTTTCAGTTTGTTCTTTTCTATTCATTATAATAAGTAATCTAAAATTGAATCCCAATTTGGATAAGGTCCTTCCTTACCATTTTCCCAATTGATACCGAATTGTAATAGTTCACCACTAAACTCACCAGCACCATTCTTAGTTCTATCATCAATAAGATAATCACCAACTAACAAATCTTTTCTATGTGTTACGAACATTTTTTTGTGAAATAAGTTTCCGAAATAATCTTCAACCCAAAATCTTTTATCAGAACCACTCATTGGATTTCCCCAAGGAGCTGAAGTAGCGATAAATAATTCATACTTACCACTCTCTGAAAGTTTCTTAACTGCTTCAATAGCACCCTTCATAGGAGGTGCGTTTCTGAAGATACCTTGAATGTGGTCGGGATTATCTTTATATCTTTCTTTTAAATAAGGATGTAAAGTGAAAAACTTATCGAAAGCTTTTCCCAAATCAACTAATACTCCATCCATATCGATGTAAACTATTTTTTTCTTCAATACTTTTTTGTTTTTTATGTTATTATTATCACTCATTTACTATGTAAATATACAAAATTTATTTGAAACATGCAAGCTTTTTATCAATTATTTATAGATATTCAGGTCCATAATAACTCCAATTATCACTACCATCAAAGATGTTACCTCTACTATGTTTGGCAGGTGTTCTCCAACTAGCAGGTTTCAATAGGTCTCCTTTTTTAATTGGTGATTGCTTTAATTCACCATCTATCATAGAGATGAATCCCCAAGCAGTAGTACCATCCCACAATCTAATGTATTTTCTACCTTTATCAACTCTTAAAGGTTCGTAGGGTTTGTATGAGAAATTATTATTCCAATATATTTCTCTTTCGTTGTTTACTTTTTCAAGCCACAAATCAAATTTACTTTTCATATTTAATGTTTTAAGGTTTAACGTTTTGGGAGAATCACTCCCACTCAATTACAGTACTAACATACGAAAAAAAGTTGAGAAATCCAAGGAAAACTCAACTTTTTTTTAATAAATTTTAATAAATTTTATTGATAAGCACTTAGTAATCTAAGTAGTTCATCTAATGCCTCATGTCTATGGTTATCTACCAAATGAGTATAGTAAACGTATTTTGAATCTTTTAATTTAGGAACATCATGTATTGCTGAATCATTCGAAAACTTTAAATCAATTTGTTGAGGGTCTCCACAAAGTATCATAGTAGAACCTTTACCTAATCTACCTAATACCATTCCTAATTGTGATTTAGTTAGGTTTTGATATTCATCGACTATTACTATTGAGTTTTCAAATGTTCTTCCTCTAAAGTGTGTTAGAGAAACTAATTCAATCTTTTCATCTTGCTCCATCTTTTCTAAAATGGCTGGTTTGTTATAAACCTTTCTCATATTGGAACGAATTGGTACTAACCAAGGTTCCATCTTTTCATCCAATGAGCCAGGAAGAAATCCATTATCTTCGTTTGAAACAGTTGGTCTTGTTATAACTATTTTATTTATTTGCCGAGTAAAAAACATATCTAATGCTATTTGTACTGCTAATAACGTTTTACCAGAACCTGCTTTGCCTTGAATAAAATTGTAAGGGTGATAAAGGATTGCTGTTTTTGCTAACTTTTGTTCATCTGATAAGGATAAGTTAAATTTAATCTTACCTTTAGGTGGAACCTTCTTAATGTTCTCTGCCATTTTTTAATTTGTAATTGTTATCTTATGCGATTTTGTAGATGGATTTGTTCGTTTGGGTTTGATTGTTTTTTCATATTTAACAATCTCTGCACAAATTTCATATTTTTCCATTCGTTCACATAAATTTAGTAATCTATGTAACGCCAACATATAATCCTTCTTTTCTACTATCGATACTATATCCATATTAGAAAATTCAATTAATATAATAGAAGGTACATTTCTTCTATGGGCGTCAATTAAAAGAAATAGGGATTGGGTAAGAAAGTCATCTCCGTAGTTATACAAATACTCATTAAGTGTGGTATTATTGAGAGAGAAATACTTTCTCCACTCAACATTTGCTAGTGGTTTTTTCTTCATAACCTATAAATGTTAAGTTGTTACAATTATAAATATGAAAGTAAATAAGTTTTTTGGTAAAATTGAGAATGTTTTAATCTATATAATCTCTTCGTCCACCTGCACCTCTATCAAGAATCCAAGTACCAAACTCAGCATCCCATTCCCAATAATCACCATCTTTAAATACAGTTTCTCCTACGGATGTTCCCATCCTTCCTATTGGTGTATATTGACCAGGTGGAGGTGGTGGAGTGTCACCTGTATCAGTTGTTTGTGTATCGGTTTGTTCTGATGGTGAATCAGCTGGAGTACTCTCATCTTCGTCTGGTGTATATCCATCGAAATCACCCAACACATTGGTAGGTATTAATCTATCATCGTAATTTGCTGCTGGTTTTGTTACAACCCAACTTATATATTTAATTAATTCAATTATATCATAAGTGGGTGTTGCCTCCAATACTCCACCAGACCCAACTTGATAATTAGAATATACAAATAAGTTTTTTCTAACTTCAACTTGTCCGGCTATCTCATTTCTATTTAAGTTAATACTAAGTTCTTTTGCTCGTAATGCTTCAACCTTTTCTTTTAATGGTTTTATATCAACTACTACAATATTTTCTTTTTGGATTACCGAATTTACGGCAAAAGGTTTTTGATTATAATAATCATCTGCAAGTATATCCATTAGTTTTTTGGTTGCATATAAATCAGGTATACCTTCCGTTCCATCTTTTAAACATAGTATAAAATCAAAATTGATATCTGGATTATCCATTACTGTTATAGAAGATTCTATATCGTATCTATCAAAATCTATTGATATTTGTGGGTATTTGGCTCTCCTACTATCCCAAGTAGTTCCAACTGATTTTTCTTCTGGTATTAAAGAATCTCTATATAATGTTATTAATCCATTTATATTAAAATCACCTACCGATTCTTTTATAATTACTTCATCATCCGCACTAAACCTATCTCTAATACTTCTGAATTCTTCTCTACCTGATTGAATATCAGTTCTAACTGATTCTACATAACCATCACCATCAATATCTTCAATGGTATCTATTATATCATTTGGAATTGGTTCGGTAGTTGGTGTTGGTATTGGTGTTGGTGTATTTTGAGTTGGAGGGGCATCATTACCACTATTAGTGTTTCCACTATTAGGAGTGTAACCAGGTTCGGTTGGATTAAAGTTTGGTGATTGTTGTTCTGCCATTATACTAATACCTTTCTATATAAATATTAGTTTTTAAGAAACATTAGATTCCACTATGTCCTTCATCGTAGAATTGAACATTTACACCAGCCTCTTCAAACATCTTCCAACTTCTTTCAGCTGATTCTTCCCATTTGATTCCTTTAGCACCATACCCAGCTCGTTCACAAAAAATACGAGTAATACCAGCATTGATAATTCCTCTAGCACAATCGGAGCAAGGAATACCACAACTTAGATACATTGTACAACCTTTAGTAGAAACTCCAATTCTTGCTGCATTATAGATAGCGTTTCGTTCTGCATGTTCAAACCAAAAGTATTTTTCTGGTCTTTCTTGTCTTTCTTTTACATTATCCTTTATACCCCTTGGAAATGAGTTATAACCAGTTGATACAATTTCTTTATCTTTACCAACGATTACTGCACCAATCTGAGTTCTTTCATCTTTTGATTTGAGTTTAACTTGATGTGCTAAATTTTGAAAATATTCTACCCACCTCATTACTTAGCCCATTTATCTCTCTGAACTAATTGTGATATTATACCATATACTGATAAATCCTCATAAGTATCTTGAATGTTTTCACCAACCTCATCTGGTTGTCCTTTAACAACTAATTGTAGTAACCTCTGAATCTTATCATTCTTTCTAAACCACAATCCAGTTAGAGCTACTTTCTTATCATCATCAGTTTCTAAAGTTGAACCTACTGATATGTTACCTGGTCCATAGTTTCTTTGTTTTTTACAAAAGGTTTCGTACATCTCATCTAAGATTACTTTGAACTCACTACAAGTTTCGGGATACGTTCTTTCACAAAATTCTACTGCTGTTTCTTTCTTTGACATATTTTATATTTTATCTTTATCAACAAAGATACAAAAAATAATTGAAACATCCAAGCCTTTTCAACTAAATTTGTAAAAAGTAAAAAAAGTTTAATTTTTTTTATCGTTTGGGGAAATAGGTATATATGTATATACACTAACACATAAAATACTCCAAGGTGATGCTATGAGTTTAAACGCATCTAAACTTCAATCAGAAACGATTGTTGGACCGAGCAAATATTCTTTTTGATTTTTCAGACACAGTGACACGGTGCAAGACAAGACAATTAAAAAGTATAAATAAAAAAATTATAATTAAAATTTAAACATGACAACTAAAGAACTTCATAGGTGAATTGGTCTATTCTCCTTACTACTCTATATGTTCTAGTTGTTGGGTCGTTAGAATCTAACTCATCCCTTTTGGATTCTGCGTCTGATTGAGAATCAAACTCATCCATTGTATCTTCTGAATTTAATTTATAAACCCAAATTTGTCTTTTTGCCCAATTAGGGTCAGTTCCATTATCGACAGGAACTAATTGTTTTTGTACTGCGTATTCTTTCATAATTTAACTCCTCTTTTTTCAAGTTCAGTTCTGATTAAATTCTTTTTCCTTTTATAAGAAGGAGATTCATATAACTTTTTTAATTCCTCCGTAGTAGCTCCACTTACAGTATAATGTTGCATGAACCATTTGTTGGTCATTTTTCCATTTCTATCTTTTATGTATTGTTTACTACTTGGTTTTAATTTCGCAGGCATTGTTGTTATATAAGTTTGTTCTTATTTAAATATATGAATATATCATTTCCAATAATTTCTCCGAATCTAACATCAGATGGATAATGAACTTTTGCAACTATCCTACTTCTAGCTATATCTTTTCCTAATTTCATAAACTCCATTTTATGTGATGGGTTTATTTCAGCTAAGTAATTTGATATTAAAATACCTTGTGCAGCATGACCAGATGGGTATGATGGAGAATCGGTAGTTGTGTTTTTAATTTTATTTGTATCTAAAGGAATTTCAAACTCTTTAGCTAACATATATGGTCTTGGTCTATTGTAGTGATATTTTAAATCTAATATAATAGAACCAGCCACATTACCAAGTTCTATCACCTTATCTTTTGGAAAGTCAACATCTAATTCTTCACACAAATCTTTGAATGATTTAGTAACCTCATCCATCCTTAATGTAAACTCATCATCACTTGGAATCTGAGATATATTAATCAACTCATATATAGTCCTCATTGATTCATTCTTATGTGGAGGATTTGATTTGTATTTTTCGTAATCAAAATCTTTAACAATAGAATCAGGAATCTCAGCAATACGTTTAGCATGTTTTGGCTCAACGGATTCACTATTTTTAAGATTCTTAATCTTGGCTACATTTTTGAAATCATATACTAACATATCTATAAATATATTATTCTACAATAATAGTTGTTTTTTCGATTTCAACATCAGAACTAATAAGAGATAAATATAATTCTTCTTTAGGTAATGATTTAGTGTAAATGATTTTAGTGTTTAACCCCAATATAGGAATTATACTTTCTTTAGTAACCACCGAGCCATTTAACTTACTTATTATTAACTGATGTAGTTCAGTTGAATTTACTTCAAATGAATATTCTTGTCCATCAATTACATAAGATGATGTTTCTTCAAATATCATTTCGTATTGTGGCATAGGTTCTACAACCATTAACTCTTCTGGTTGACAAGATAATATAACGAATAATATTAATACTATATACTTTCTCATTTTATTTTATGGTCTATTCCACCTCCATTTTGTTTTACTAATTCTGATTTTGTAACTGATAGTAATCCTAATATAGATTCAAAAGTTTGTTGTGGTGAAAAGTAAATCTTATA